>ERZ1643250.1876-NODE-1876-length-16783-cov-4.848099_pt1 | contig 16783 bp, 18 predicted proteins | sample MGYA00579262_ERZ1643250 | MGnify/ENA primary metagenome ERZ1643250 (study PRJEB29033, sample SAMEA4952265) | chicken gut metagenome | biome: Broiler Chicken; feature: Gastrointestinal Tract; material: Caecum | place: Ireland | collected 2018 | study: Broiler... | reverse complement strand
AAAGTGGGAGGAAGCCGCCCGGCACCGGCCGGACGGCTTCCCGCTCTGCGTTTCGGTGTACACCGCGCAGCCTTCCAACGAGGGCCGCGCGCCGGCGCCGTTTACTTGCTGTTCTTTTCGATGTGGTCGTTGAGCTTCTTCAGGAGCTCGTCCACACTCACACCGTGCACCATGCAGGCCTGCTCCAGCGACTCCCCGCGGGAAGCCGGGCAACCCAGGCAGTGCATGCCCATCTCAAAGAAATAAGGGGCGGTCGTGGAATCAATATTCAGGATGTCGCCGATGAGGGTGTCTTTCGTAATAGCAGCCATCAGATGGGTACCTCCAGTATTTTCGCCGTTTCAGGCAGTTTCTTTTCCCCATTATAATACCCAAATCGTGTTTTTGCAATACCGGCGCATCGCAAAACGCGAAAACGCCCGCGCGGAGCTTTTCCGCACGGGCGCAGATGTGACGGAATCGTATTTGTTACGCTTCGCCGCGCATCTTGGCAAAGCACTCGCTGCAATACACCGGGCGATCCTCGCGCGGCTTGAAGGGAACCCTGGCCTCCCTGCCGCAGGAGGCGCACACAGCAGTATACATTTCACGTTCACCCTTGGCGGCGTTCTTACGGGCGTCGCGGCAGGCTTTGCAGCGCTGAGGCTCGTTTACAAAGCCCTTGGAAGCGTAGAATTCCTGTTCTCCTGCGGTAAACACAAATTCCTTGCCGCATTCCTTGCAGATGAGAGTCTTGTCCTCGTACATTGATCTTACCTCGTTTCCTCATATTAGTATTTGCCCGTAGACGGATTCACACCGCCGCCTTTGAAAAACAACGCTCTATTGTTAAGCTACCAGGGCATATGTTCATTCCTGCAATTCCGCTTTCAGCTTGGCGCGCGCCCGCTGGAGCGCATTGTCCACGGCTTTTTCCGTGAGGCCGAGCGACTCTGCAATCTGTGCGTAGCTCAGCCCGCGCAGATAGAGCAAAAGCACCTGCTTTTCGCGCCGGGAAAGCGCGGAGGCAATGCGGCGCACCAGCGCTTCATAGGCCTCGGTTCTCACGGCAAGCTCCTCCGGATTTCCGCCGGCAGGAGCATGAAAGCTCTCCGCGGCCTCCCCGGCGTTCAGCGAGACCGGCTGCCCGCCGCCTCCCGCCTGGCGCACGGCCTGCCGCAGGGACGTGATCATCCTGTTGCGCACACAGACGTCCGCATATGTGCCGAAGGAGGCCTTGCCCCCCACACGGAACCGCCGCGCGGCGGAGAGCAGGCCCAGCAGGCCCTCCTGCTCCAGATCCTCTGCGTCAAGCACATCGCCGGCAAAACGCGCCGCACGGCTTCGCACCAGAGGAAGATACCGCTCCGCCAGCTCCCAGAACGCCTGCGGATCTCCCGCCTGCACGCGCCTGCACAGCTCGCCGTCCGTGGATATCGCCCCGCCGCCGTTCCTGCTCAGATCCATCCCCACTTTCCCGAGACAGCGCCTTTTCCCAGACGCGCACACTACAGCCTGAAAACTGTCTCTATCATACAGCGTTTTGCTGAAAAAATCAACTAATTTATAAAAAAATATGCAATCTATGGACAAGTTTTCGGGGAAAAGCGCGTGCAGGAAAAAACATACGGGCGAAAACGACACTGTTTGGCTTTTCTTTTCCCTTGGGAATTGTTTTTCCCTGCGGAGAGGCCTATAATAAAAATAATACAGTACCGGCCCGCGCCGCGGGTTTGGAAAACGGGGGTGGAACGTTGGTTTCCAAAATACACAGCATGGGTCTGTTTGGGCTGGACGCCTTCCCGGTGGAGATCGAAGCGGATTTAAGCGTGGGCATTCCCTCTTTTGAGGTCGTGGGCCTGCCGGACGCCTCCGTGAGGGAATCCCGGGACCGCATCCGCTCCTCCTTCAAAAATTCGGACTATGAATTCCCGCTCGCGCGTATCACCGTGAACATGGCGCCCGCCGACAAGAAAAAGGAAGGTTCTCTCTATGATCTGCCGCTTTGCGTGGCGCTGCTGACGGCTTCCGGTCAGCTCAGGGAGCCGGACCCCGGCTTTCTCTTCCTGGGGGAACTCTCGCTTTCGGGGGACGTGCGGCCTGTGCGCGGCGTGCTTCCCATGGTGCTCAAGGCGAGGGAGGACGGCTTCCGCGCCGCCTTCGTGCCGGCGGACAACGCGCGGGAGGGCGCGGTGGTGAGCGGGATCGACGTGTTCCCCGTGCACAGCGTGCGGGAGCTGACCGGCCATCTCACCGGGGCAAAACCGCTCTCCCCCGCCAGGCCTAACTTTTCCGACGACCCGCCGGCCGTGCCGCTTCCCGATTTTTCGGATGTGCGCGGCCAGGAGGAAGCAAAACGCGCGCTGGAGATCGCCGCGGCGGGCGGCCACAACGTGATGCTGATCGGCAGCCCCGGCGCCGGGAAGAGCATGCTTGCCAAACGCCTGCCCTCCATCCTGCCGGACATGAGCTTTGAAGAGATGGTGGAGACGACGAAGATCCACTCCGTCGCAGGCACGCTGGCGCCCGGCGCCTCACTCGTGCGGCAGAGGCCGTTCCGCGCGCCGCACCACACCATCTCGCCCGCGGGCCTTTCCGGCGGCGGGACGATCCCGCGCCCGGGCGAGCTCTCGCTCGCGCACAACGGCGTCCTCTTTCTGGACGAGCTTCCCGAATTCGGGCGATCCGCCATGGAGGTGCTGCGCCAGCCGATCGAGGACGGCGTTGTCACCATCTCCCGCGTGAGCGGTTCCATCACATATCCCTGCTCCGTCATGCTGGTGGCGGCGATGAACCCCTGCCCCTGCGGATATTTCGGCCACCCCACGCGCGCGTGCACCTGTTCCGCGACGGCGGTGGCGCGATATCTCTCCCGCGTGAGCGGGCCGCTGCTTGACCGGCTGGACATCCACGTGGAGGTGCCGCCGGTGGAATTTGACAAGCTTGCCTCGGAGGAAAAAGCGGAACCCTCCTCCGAAATCAAAAAACGCGTCAACAGTGCGCGGGAGCGTCAGCGCCTGCGCTTTGCCGGCACGCCGATCCACTGCAACGCGAACATGACGCCGCACATGCTCACGGAGCTGTGCCGCCTTTCGCCCGGCGCACGGAACATGCTGCGCCTTGCCTTTGACAGGCTCGGCCTCTCGGCACGAGCTTACGACCGCGTGCTGAAGGTGGCGCGCACGATAGCGGACCTCGCCGGATCCGACGACATTTTGCCGGAGCACGCCGCCGAGGCGGTCCAGTACAGAAGTCTGGACCGGAAATACTGGTCGCGTGAGCTCTGAACAGAAACCGGCCCCTCCCTTTTTCCGTCATGGCGCGGCGGACGCCCGCATATAGATGAACGGAAGAAAAAAGGGAGGGCTGTATAATGAACCATTACTACCCGGAGGGTTGGAAACTCGACACACCGGAAAATCGGGCTGCCATGCAGACGCCCGCCGCCTTGCAGGCCGCATGGGGAGAAGGACGCATTCTGGAAGCGCGCGCCATGCTGTGTGACAGCGGACACAACCTGATTGTCGATCTGGGATGCATGAAAGGGCTGATCCCGCGCGAGGAGGGTGCCGTGGGTATCCGGGAAGGGACGGCCCGCGATATTGCGATCCTCTCCCGCGTAAACAGGCCCGTGTGCTTCCTGGTGCAGGGCTTTTTCAAGGATGAAAACGGGGCCACCACGGCCCTGCTCTCCCGCCGTGCGGCGCAGGAGGAATGCAGGCGCGCCTTTCTAAGCCGCCTGACGCCCGGGGACGTGATCCCGGCGCGCGTCACGCATCTGGAGCCGTTCGGCGCGTTTGCGGATGTGGGCTGCGGCGTGGTGGCGCTGCTGCCGATCGACGCCATCTCCGTTTCGCGCATCGATCACCCGCGGGAGCGGTTCGCCCCCGGCATGGATATCCGCACAGTGGTACGCGCCGTGGAAGGGACGCGCATCACGCTCTCGCACAAGGAGCTGCTCGGCACGTGGGCGGAAAATGCCGCCCAGTTCCACGCCGGGGAAACGGTGGGCGGCATCGTGCGCAGCGTGGAGCCATACGGCGTGTTTGTGGAGCTGGCGCCGAACCTGGCCGGTCTGGCGGAGAGCCATGAGGGCGCACAGGCCGGCATGCAGGCGAGCGTGTTCATCAAGAGCATTCTGCCGGCGCGCATGAAAATCAAACTCATCCTGATCGACAGCTTCCGTGCACCCGCGGATCCTCCCACCCCGCGCTATTATTTCCGCGGCAGCCACATGGATCGCTTCGTCTATTCCCCGCCGGAATGCGGCAAGCTGGTCGTCACGGATTTCACCGTGCCACCGCACCGCCCACGCAAGCAGGCGGAACCATAAGAAACGGAAGGCCCCGCGCCCCGGCTTTTCAGCCGAAGGCGCGGGGCCTTCCGTTTGATTATGGTAAGACACATCAACCGTTTTTCGGCGCATGCCCGGCCTGCTCCAGCTTGCGGATCTGCGCGTCCAGCAGATCACGGAACAGGCTGTTCACGCGCGGGCACCCGGCCGCATCCCGATAGGAAACGGGGGCATGCCACACATTCTTCCGCTGCCCGCGCAGGAAGCGCAGCGCCTCCTCACGGCCTGAAAGGCGTTCCACCACCTCGGAAGCCTTGATGAAATTCATCGCATTGTACGGCTCCATGGCGCAGGCCGCCATGCTGTGGGAATATGCGTCGCTCAGCCTGCCGAGGATCAGCTCGCTCTGCGCCATATCGCGCAGGAGATCGGCCCGCACGGCCGATCTCCAGTCCACGGGAATGCCGTCCTGCTCCGCCTGCCCGTCAGGGAGCGCAGCCCAGGGCGGGCCCTGCAGATAGCGGGCGGCGAGATCGATCGCTTCGGCCCTGTGCCCGCTGCCGAGCCAGGCGCAGGCCTTTGCCGAGAGATACAGCTCCTGCGGGCTTTCGGGCGGCGCACAGAGGGCAAGCACACGCTCAAGCGCAGCGGTTCGCCCCGCCATGGTGCGGAGAAGCGCGTCTGCCTCAGCCTTTCTGGCAGCGTCACAGGGGATTTCCGCGCCAAGCGCCGCAAACAGGGCGGCGGCGAGCGCCGGATCGCGGCCCGCCATTCAGCCTTCCTCCTTCCGCATCGCCAGAACGCTGCGCGCAAGGCTTGCCCTCGCGATGTCGCGCTCCGCGGCGGAAAGAGCCTTGCCCGCGCCAAGCATAAGCGTGGCAGGCTGCGCCTCGGCCATCAATGCGGCCATGCCGTCGAGCCTGATCCCCTCGAAGAGCTGCTGCGATACGCCGAGCCGCACCTGCGAAAAGCAGGACATGAACTCGGGAAGCGGCAGGATGCGCGCATTCTGCAGCACGCCAAGCGCGCGGAAGATACGGTCCTGCATTTCCACCGTGCCGCACAGAGCCGAGCGGGCGGACCGCTCCTGCGTGACCACCTGGTAGGCCATGCTTTTGAGATTGAACACGGCTTCCTGCTCCGAAATGCCGAGCGTCACCTGGTTGGAGAGGCGGTAGAGCTCCGCCTGCGGCTCTGCGCCAAGCCCTTCCCGCAGGCGAAGGCCCAGCTTGGAAAGCCCTGCCGCCACGCGCGGCAGTGAGCCGGCGCGGGCAAGGGCCGGCAGGTGCAGCGTGAGCTCGGCGTGCATGCCGGTGCCGAGGTCGGCCGGGTCTTCCGTGAGATACCCGAACTCCTCGTCAAAGGCAAAGTCGAGCGCACGGCTCAACACGCTCTCGAGCGTGTCCACGGCGCTGTAGGCGCCGTCCAGGTCGAGACCGGGGCGCATGGCGGCCAGCAGCAAATGGTCGCCGCCGTTGACGGAGACGGAGAGGCTCTCATCCTCCGTGCAGAGCAGGGCGCGTCCCTCCCGTCTGGCGATAAAATCGGGCGTGGCAAGGCCGCGCTCCGCCAGGGAAACCAGCTCCGTCTTGCTCAGCTCCTCCAGCAGACGGCAGGAAAACCGGCCGGCAATGGCAAGGCGGCTGCTCTGAGCCGCTTCCAGAACGGTGCGCAGAACCGTCTTGCGGTCAGATGCGCGCATTTTCCAGGCAAACGGGAAACCGGCCAGATTGCGCGCGATGCACACACGTGTGGAGACAATAACATCGGAATCATCGCCGGCATAGTCAAACCATTTTTTCGTCTCATGCATCGTGTCCATCGTGTTCCGCCTCCAACGCTCTGATTTCATCCCGCAGCACGGCGGCATCCTCGTATTTCTCCGCTTCCACCGCTTCCTTGAGCTGGCGGCGCTTCACGAGCAGCAGGCCCTTCTCCGCAGGCGCCTGCGGAAGATTCCCGCCCGGCTTCTTGCCGCGGTGACGCACACTGCCGTGAATGCGCTGCACCACGGGCAGCAGCCGATCATAAAAGGTGTGGTAGCACTCCGGGCAGCCGGCGTGGCCGCTGCGCACAATGTCCTCCCAGGAGGCGCCGCAGACGCAGCGCTCTTCCTCCTCCGCGCGGAATCCCAGCACGCCCAGGCCGCGCCCGAGCTCGGCAAACAGATTGCCGTAGCCCAGCCTTCGCGCGCACTCTGCGCAGAGGGAAAATTCGGAGAGTTCCCCATTCGTTATGGTCTTCACATGTGTAACGGCGGGGCGCTTGCCGCAAGCCTGACACATCATATCAATCTGTTCCTCCTTCCGCACCCCCGCGAGGGCGCGCGGTTTTTTCACAATCCGCCTTCCAAAAAGAAGTCACACATTTTTCTCCCCTGAAATACTATATACCATACCAAACATCAAGGAGGTTCTCTTCTATGTACAACAACTGTTTTGGGAACGGCGGCTCCTGGATTCTGTTGGTCCTCATCATCCTGCTCTGCGGCGGCTGCGGCGGCGGCGGAAACTGCGGCTGCACGTGCTGCTGCGGAAACAACAGCTGCGGCAGCAATGGCAGCTGCAACTGCAACTGCGGCTGCAGCAACAACTGCAGCTGCGACTGCAGCTGCTGAGCCAACCCCTTCGCACCGGACGGGGCGGCGGCGTAACGGCCGCCGCCTGCCGGAAGTAAGAAACAGGGACTGCTGCGGAACAATTGTTTTGCAGCAGTCCCTGTTCGTTTTTTGCACAAAGCGGCGTCAGCGATTGGCGGCCAGCGCCTCGCGCAGCGCGTGGGAGAGCTGATCCGGGCAGGAGGTCGGCTTAAAGCCGCAGGTGATCCCCTCGCAGCGGCGGATCACATCCTCGGCTTTCATGCCGGCCACAAGAGCCGAAATTCCTTTTGTATTCCCATTGCAGCCGCCCACAAAACGGACGGAGCGGATCACGTCCCCGTCCAGATCGATCAGGATCTGGCGGGAGCAGGTCCCCTTTGTCTGATATGTATACTGCATTCTTCTCACCTCCAGGAAAAACGCCTGCCAATCGGACAAGCTTTTTTTATTATACAACGTTTTGCACACATTGGCAAATGCTTTTCCGGCCGGCATGTCACCGGAGCAGCTTTTCCGGTGTGAACGCGCGGGACGCCAAGCGGAGCAGCACTGCGTCCGCCGCGGCCGCCAGGGCGGCGGCAATGAGAAGATAAAGTGGACCGGCCGGGAACAGGCCGCTGAACTGGCCCACAAACAGAAGAATGACGGGAAGCACAAGATAGCTGGAGGTCTGCATGGCTTCCATCGCATTCTTGCTCTTTCCCGAGACAAGCACCATAAAAATTATGCCCAGCACCGTGAACAGCGGGCAGAGCAGAAAGACAAGCACCGCCCAGTTGCCGTTAAAATAGAACGGGGCCTCCAGCACGATACTGCCGACAGCCATAACGGCAGAAAAGAACAGCAGGGAAACAAGCTCCACAACGGCGGAGAGAAGGAAGCAGGCAGCTACCTTCGCGCGGAAGATCTGCCGGAGCGTGACGGGCGCGAGCAGAAGCGTCTCCATGGTGCCGTGCTCGCGCTCGCCCACAAAGCTGCACGCGGCGGCCGTGGTGGAGGAGAGAAGCGGCACCATGAGGAAAAACAGCGGGCCGAGCATCTGGCCAATCATGGAAAAGAGAAGCCGGCGCACCGTGTCAGCCTCCCCGCCCGCAAAGAGCGCTGCGATCTCCCGGGCGTCTGCGGCCAGCTCTTCCTCCGGCACAAGGGCTATCACGGTGACGTAGACGGCCGGCAAAACCAGGCAGAGCAAAATCGGCACCAGGAGAATGGTGAGACGCGCCATCTTCGTGTGCCACACATTTTTCAGGTCCTTGCGCACAATCGCCCACTCGCGGGAATCAAGCGGAAGTGTCATCTGCGCGCCCTCCTTCCTCGTGTCCGACAAAGCGGAAATACACGTCCTCCAGCGCCGGCCGCTCGAGACGCGCTTCATACACGTGCAGGCCGGCCTGCACGGCCTCCCGCACAAGGGCAGGCATCTCCTCCTCTGAACGGAGCGGACGGCGGAAGAATCCCTCCTGCAGGGAAAAGCCCGGCAGCACTTCCCCCTGCCCCAGGCGGAACACGGCGTGGCTGTGGCAGCCGGCCTGCTCCGCCAGGGACGACAAATCCCCCAGGGCCAGCAGGGAACCGTGGTGAAGGATGCCGTAGCCGCTGCAGAGATCCTGGGCATAGCGGAGCTGATGCGTGCACAGGAACACGGTGACGCCCTCCCGGGCGGCCTGCGCGGCGATGAGCTCGTTCACAGCCTGGGCGGATTCAGGGTCCAGCCCGCTGGTGGGCTCATCGAGAAACAGGAGCTTCGGCTCCCCCATGAGCGCACGCGCCAGGGAAAGGCGCTGCGCCATGCCTGTGGAATAGGCTCCGGCCGCCAGGGAAGCGGCTTCCCACAGGCCGAGCCGCCTCAGCAGCGACTCCGCGCGCTCCCGGGCCGCGGCGCGCGGCAAACCGCAGAGCTCCCCGAAAAACGAAAGGTTTTCCAGCCCGCTGAGCTGCGGGTAAAGGCGCGCGCTCTCCGTGACAACGCCGCACAGGGCGTGCACCTTCTCCGGCTCCCGGCACGGGTCCAGGCCGAACACCGAGCAGGCGCCCTCCGTGGGGGTGAGCAGGCCGGTGAGCAGCTTGACCGTGGTCGTTTTTCCGGCGCCGTTCGGCCCCAGAAAGCCGAACACACTGCCGGGAGAGAGCGAGAGCGACAGGCGATCCAGCGCAAGCCGTTCCCCATACCGCTTGGAAAGACCGTTTGCAAACACGGCTTCCGTCATGTTGAATCCTCCTTCTGCGAAAATGGAACCGTCCTCCCCTTTGTTCCATGCAGGTCAAAGGGGAGGACTCTGTTTTGTGCGCCCAGCATATCACGGCGCACAAAAAACTGTCAAGGCGGGAAAACAGGCAAAAAAACCGCGCGGGGCAGCCGAACGAAAAGGGGCTGCCCCGCGCGGGACCGGACGCCGCGTCTTACGGGCGGCGATGGGCTTCCATGTTGATACCGGAGAAATCGTGCAGTGTCTTGACGTTTTCTGTCACACCGCGGTTGTCTGCCGCAGCAATCAGCTTGGTGCGGGCGCGCAGCAGCTTCTGCAGCGTTTCCACACCGCCGGGGCCGGCCACACAGCCGCCCTCGCAGGCCATGCCCTCGAGGATATCGTCGGGCATCTTGCCGGCGTTCATCAGCTTGAGGAACTTCTTGCACTCCTTCGCGCCGTTGCACTTCGTGCAGCTCACGGGCAAATCGAAGCCTTCCTCCTCCAGCACCTGAGACACGGAAGCTGCCACGCCGCCGCTCTGCGCAAAATTCTTGCCCGGCTTGCTGCCGTCCTGCTCGTTTTCCGCTTCCTCCGCCGGGTTGATACCCATGGCGTCAAACATGGCGGCGAGCTCCTCAAAGGTGAGCACATAGTCCGCGCTGTCCTCCACACGCCGGATTTCCAGCTTCTTCGCCACGCAGGGCCCGATGAACACCACTTTGGCCTCGGGGTCGTTCTTGCGGATGTAGCGGCTCACGAGCGTCATGGGCGAACCGGTGTGGGAAATGTTCGGAATCAGCCGCGGGAAATGCTTTTCGATCATCTCCACAAAGGCCGGGCAGCAGGAGGTTGTCATCTTCTGCTTATTTTGCACGGCTTCCTTCAGCTCCTGAGCCTCATGCCATGCGGTGGCATCGGCGCCGAGCGAGACCTCCACCACATCGGAAAAGCCGAGCTTGCGCAGCGCGGCCTTGAGCATGCCAACGTTGGCGGCGCCAAACTGGCCTTCGATGGCGGGGGCAAAGGTGGCAACCAGCTTCTTTTTCTCGCGCAATCCTTCGACCACAGGAATTAAATAGGAGCGATCCGTGATGGCGCCGAACGGGCAGCCGGACATGCACGCCGCACAGCTGATGCATTTGCTGTAATCGATGGAGGCGCGGTTGTAATCGTCCTTGCTGATGGCGCCCACGGGGCAGGCGCGCATACAGGGGCGCATCGTGTCAGAGATGGCATTATACGGGCAGGCGGCGGCACAGCGGCCGCACTCCTTGCACTTGGAGGGATCGATGTAGGCGCCCTTGCCCGTGATGGAGATGGCGCCGAACGGGCAGGCCGCCTGGCATTTTTTGGCCAGGCAGCGCTGGCAGTTATCCGTGACGGTGAAGCGGCTGATGGGGCAGCCCTCGCATGCGGCGGGCAGCACGCCCACGATGCCGTATTCCGGTTGGCCCGGCAGCAGCAGCCCGCGCGCGCTCGAGATGCGCTCACGGATGATCTCCCGCTCGCGGTAGATGCAGCAGCGGTAGGTCGGCAGCGGGCCGGGGATGATCTCATACGGAATTTCGTTGAGATGTTCCTCCAGCGTGCCCTCAAACGCATACTGCGTGATCCGCCGAAGGACCTGGTATTTCATTTGTTTCGCGCCGTTATCGTATTGCATGGGTCCTCGCCTTTCTCTGCCTCAGTAATAGGTTTTTTCAACGGGTTTGCCGAGCTGCTCCACCAGCGAGGCCAACTGATCGAGAAGCTGCATCTTGATGCTCAGATCGGACGGCAGGCCGGGATTCTGGTGCGCCGGGTTGATGGCCCGTCCGGCAAAGATTTTCAGGCCGGTGCAGTCCTCCAGAATCAGCTTGGCAATCTTTGCCGCGCCATTGTCCTCGTCGAGGCGGTGGAAATAGAACGCATCCGTTTTATGTTCGGTGTAGCTGCGCAGGATCTCCACCGTGCGGGAGAGCGTGAGCACGCCCTCCGTCACAAGGTCGATGCCCTGGATCTTGCCCGTGGGCGGCAGCGTCGGATCTGCGTAATTGAGCGTGGTCTCGATCTTGCGGTGCAGCACACGCGCCACAATGTTGGCGCTCGTGCCGGCGCACACCACCTTTTTGCCCGGCGAAACCATAAAATCATGGACCATGCGTGCGTCGTCCGCTTTGTCCACCGGCGGGCCTGCCAGCATGTTGACGATGCAGCGGGGCGTGGCCTTCAGCACAAGGCAGGTGGAATCGTCCCCCGGTTTGCCGAGATAGAGATCGTTGACCGCCTCAATGAGCGACACGGCCAGGCGCGGGGCGGAATGCTCCTTGAGCGTTGTCTTGGCCATCCAGGCGGAGACGTTGTCCCAATTCCAGCCGAAATTAAGCGCCTGCCCTACACCGGCATAGACGACGCCGTCGCTCACGAGTGCGAGCACGTCGCCGGAGCGCATGGTGAAGTGGCTTTCCGTCACATTCTTGCCGGCACATTCCTTGAGCTCGGAATATTCCTCGAGATCCATGACCTCGCCGTCCCGGATGAAGATGCAGGGCGGATTGTCGAACTCCACGAGATCGACGCGGCCATCGTCGAACACCTGGGCAATGCTGAAGGTGGAATACGCCAGCTTGCGCACGCTGCACACGGGCAGCGTGGCGGCGATGGTCTCCACGGCCTCCACCACGCTCGCGCCCTCCTGCAGCATGGTGGCAATGATGGTGCTCGTGAGCGTGGAGAGGATGTTGGCCTTCACGCCGCTGCCGAGGCCGTCCGCCAGGACGGCAATGGTGGAATTTTCCGTGCGCAGGATTTGGACTTTATCGCCGCAGAGCTCTTCCTTGAATTTGTTGATGCTCTTGAACGCGGCGTCAATGTGCATTTTCATGTTTCGCTTCCCTCCTGAAGATGAAGTGGCGGTTCTGCCTGGCGTCAGGTTTCTTCGTCAAACACGACCATGTTCTTCAGCTTCGTCAGGGTCACCTTCGTCTCCGCCGTCGTCTCGCCGAGGAGGCTTGCGATCTGCTGGGCGGCAACCATCTGCTTGTCGATGACCTTCTGGGCCATCTCCATCGTTTCGGCGCGGAGCTTATACTTGTTTTTGAGCTCCTTCTCCTCCTTCGTGATGTCGCGGAAAATGCCGATGGCTATGTTGTTCTTCTCGACGTAAACGATGTTTTCCTCCGCCGCGATGCCATACTCCTTGAGGGAAACCTTCTTGTCGGAGATCGACTGGTGGCTGGTGAAGACAAACTCGAAATCGCCGGGGTCCATCAGCTCATAGATACATTTTTGAACGGCGTCCGCCCTTGTGATATGGAACGCGGCCTCCGCGGCGCGGTTGAACTCCACGATGTTCAGATCCTCATCCACCATGATGGTGATGTTCGGCGTTTCAGCCAGCAGACAGTTGGCAAAGGACTCTGCGCGCTCTTTCATGTAAGGCACACACATTTCCAGCTCGGCCTTGCCCTGGAACACGGCGATGGCCTTCTCGCGGCAGGTAGGATATCCGCAGGAACCGCAGTTGAGCTCGTCTTCCGGCCCTGTTTTGCCGATCTTCGCCAAAATGGCGCGGATGGTCTCCTCGTCCGGAATCTCCTCCTTCGGGGAACGATCCAGGAACTGCTTGTGCATGGGAACGGAGTCGCGCAGGACGGGATATTCCTCGCAGTCCTCGTGTGCATACGAATGGACGCGCACCGTGCTGGCAAAGCGCTCGTGCTCGGATTCCCCGCTGGCCGGACCGTTTACGCAGCCGTCGCGACACATGTTCACTTCAATCACGCAGTGCTCCAGGCGGCCCTCCTCCAAAGCGAGGCACAGGTCCTTGCACTCCGCCTTGCCGGACACGCTCAGGAACTTCCAGCCGCCCGCATCGCCGAGCTGGCGCAGGGAGGCAAGGATGCCCTCCGAAATGGGATACATGCGCAGGATCTTCGAGCTGCCGTTGAGGAAGCTCGCGGGCTCCGCCGTTTCCACCGAAACACCGGAAGCGCGGAACATGGCAATCAGGTCTTCAAAGGTGAGCACGGCGTCCACCTCGTTGTTATGGCGCACATCCTCCGCTTCCGCAATCTTTGCGATGCACGGGCCGCAGAACACGACACGCGCACCGGGGAACCGCTGCTTGAGCAGACGGGCATGGGCAATCATAGGCGACACAACAGGGGCCAGCTGATCCACAATGGACGGGTGATACATCTCCACAAGGCTGTTAAAGGACGGGCAGCACGTGGTGACGATGTTTTTCATCTTGTTTTCCTGCATGAGCTTGTGGTATTCCGCGGACACATAGGCTGCGCCCTCGCTCGTTTCGCTCACGCCGAAAAAGCCCAGTGCCTTCACCGCACCGGCAAACTTCTGCGCATCCGTGACATGGAAGCAGCCGTAATAGGACGGGGCGATGGACAGGATGACCTGATCCCCTGCGTTGAGCATGGACTGCACCGTGTCCAGGTGACTGATGAGTGTTTTGGCGTTCTGTGGGCAGCGCTCCAAACACGTGCCGCACAGGATACAGCTGCGTTCAATGATGGTGGCCTGGCCGTCGGCCACACGAATGGATTTGACCGGGCAGACTTTCACGCACCGGTAGCAGTTTTTGCAGTTCGCTTTCTTGAGACCGATGATACTCATATGGTTGCTCCTTCTCCGTCCATAACTTTGGCCCGGCCGTTATTTGCCGAGGCGCTTGAGAATCTCTGTGCGGAAAAATTCTTCTGTGCCAAGCGGCGTCACATTAAATCGTTCTCCGTCGATGCACACGCAGACACCGTTGTTCATGCATTCCCCCATGCAGAACGATCCTTTCAGCTCCACGTCGTTTTCCAGCTGGTTGAGCGAGATCAACCGCTGCAAAATGGAAATCACATCCCGCGATCCTTTCAGATGGCAGGAACTCCCAATGCAGATGGTCACCTCCATGCGCGCTTCCCTCCTTATTTGTGTTTTGTCTGATTATTTCCCGTTTGAGACAGTTTGAAAGGTGTTTTGTTAAAGTTTTAACATTAGTTTTTATTATAACAGATCGCACCAGAAAATTCAAGAATAAACGGCTTAACATTAGAAAAAAAGCCGAAAAAACACCGCCCGCTCCTGATAAAAAGACAAAACAAATGGGGCCGGCCTCCGTCTCCCGGAGCCGCCCCGTTCGCCATTCGCGTAAGTCCATTGTTACGGCAGACGCAGCCGGTCCTGCCGTTCAAACAGCCAGCGAATCATGCGGCTGTTGGCATCAAAAAGAGGACGCAGTTCGTCTTTCCCGGCAAACCATGCCGTGCAGATGCACTCGATGGCCAGCACGATAAGCGGAGCGGCTTCCCGCTCCTGCGCGGTAAGGGAAACCTCCTCGTCGTAGCCGGAAAGGAGCGCATGGTAAACAGCAAACCATTCCTCCCTGTGGGCACCGCCGTCGAGATTGTATGTCTCGCTGAGAATACTTGTGCACGTATAGCAGGGATCAAACAGGCGGATGCTGCGCTCCGCCAGATCAAAGTCGAGAAATCCCCAGCCCTGCGGGCCTGAAAAAAGATTGCCGAGATGCGGATCGCGGTGGATGATCTGGCGCGGCAGAGCGGGAGACACACGTTCGAGCGACGTCAGATACCGGGTGCAGAGCGCCTCCGGCAAAGAGAGAAGTTTCTGCACCTTCGGCAGGGAATCCTCGCGGAGCTGCCGAACCAGATCCACGTCGTCCACCTTCGCTTCGGCTGTGACCAGCGCGCGGTCCAGCCGGCCGACGGCGCGGCCCACTTCCTCTGCCTTTTCCAAACCGCCGGGAGCATACAACTCTGCCGAACCGAGAGGCTTTCCTTCCAGGCGGCGGGACAGAAAGCCAAACAGGCCGCCCTGTTCCACGAGCTCCCGGCCATCGCGCGCAGGCACGGGCACGGCGGCGCACAGTCCGGCATCTGCCAGCGCCTTTGCCACCTCCGCATGGCGGAGCAGCTGCCCCGGCGTATCCGCCAGCTTGAGCACATACTGCTCCCCCACTTGGAACACAGTCTGGCTCGGGCCTCCGGTGGAAGCCGGCATGGCCGATGTGGGAGCCCCTTCCAGATCCCATTCCTTCAAAAACAGTTCCAGTGTCTGTCTGGAAACCATGCAGATCCCTTCCTCCCTCAAAATCACGCGCGGCGGTTCTTTTCCACCGTATCTCATCCGATACTGGCCGGGAGAAATGCCGAACTCTCTGCGAAATGCTTTGTAAAAGCCCGCATACGTGGAAAAACCGCAATCCAGAGCGGCGGAAAACAAGGATTCTCCCCCGCCAATCGCATAGGCCGCATGCAAAAGCCTGCGCCTCGCAAGATACGATCGCACCGGCAAGCCGACGGCGGCATGAAACAGACGGCAAAAATGATACACGGAATAGCCGGCAAATCGGCTCAGCCTCTCAGCTGTGAGCGGTTCGCACAGGTGCGATTCCATGTAATCGAGACACAGCTGCATCCGTTCTCTTCCGTCAGCGCGAAGCCCCATAAGCAGCGCTTTCCCCTCTTTCTTTTCATGTTTCTTTTTTCAAAGTATAACACAGGCAAGAGGGATCTGTCCTTTCCCGGATTGCTCTTTTTCATACGAATTTGGAGGCGGTTTCCCATTTTTAGGCGGGAAGCAGGAGGAGAAGATAATTTTTTCCAGAAAATTCCAATTTACATCTTGCGCTTTCTTCCAATATATGGTAATATTGGTATCACAATCAATCACATAGGGGGAAAACAAAATGGAAAAACGGGTAAAGGTTCTTATTTCGGAAAACGGGGCTGAATTTATGCAGGAATACGGCACGGAACTGGAACAGGCCGGCATGGCTGTCACATACACGGAGCGGGACGGACGCCAGCTCCTGGACCACATTGAGAGCGACCACCCCGACATTGTGCTGGCCGACCTGTTCATGCCCCGGCTGGACGGCATCGGCGTGATGAAGGCCTGTGCCGACAAGAAGGACGCTCCGCGGTTCATCATTCTCTCCAACTTCACCAGCCCGGCCACTGAGCGCGAGGTGATGGGTTCGGGCGCCTCGTTCCTGATGGTGTCTCCCTTCGACCCGGGCGAGCTGGCGGACCGCGTGCTGCAGGTGGCAGCCCCGGCGCAGACCACGGCTGCCCGCCGCGAAGAGCCGCTGGAAATCCAGGTGACGGAGATCCTCCACCAGATCGGCGTGCCGGCCCACATCAAGGGTTATCACTACCTGCGCGATTCCATCCTCATGGCGGTGCGCAACCCCGATATCATCAACGCCGTGACAAAGCAGCTTTACCCGGACGTAGCCCGGAAATATGACACGACGCCCTCACGTGTGGAGCGGGCCATCCGCCACGCCATCGAGGTGGCATGGGATCGCGGCGATGTGGACGTTCTCACCAGCTATTTCGGCTATACCATCCACACCACGCGCGGCAAGCCGACGAACAGCGAATTCATTGCGATGATCTCTGACCACCTGCGCCTGCACATGAAATCGGCCGGCTGATCCGCGGCAGTCGAAAAAACACGGCGCAAGGCTTGATTGTCTCACAGATCTTGTGTTATAATACCTTCACGGGCTAAGCGGAAATTAAAGATTTCCGAGCCCTGAGAGAACATTGAAACACACGCCAAAAACGGTGAACGTTTTTGCCCAGAGGTTTCGGGCCTCCCGGCCCGACAGTTGTGTTATAATACCCTCACGGGCTAAGCGGAAATCGAAGATTTCCGAGCCCTGAGAGAACATTGAAACACACGCCAAAAACGGTGAACGTT
>ERZ1643250.1875-NODE-1875-length-16783-cov-6.777738_pt1 | contig 16783 bp, 18 predicted proteins | sample MGYA00579262_ERZ1643250 | MGnify/ENA primary metagenome ERZ1643250 (study PRJEB29033, sample SAMEA4952265) | chicken gut metagenome | biome: Broiler Chicken; feature: Gastrointestinal Tract; material: Caecum | place: Ireland | collected 2018 | study: Broiler... | reverse complement strand
CCCGGCGGATGCCTGCACGATGGTAACCGATACGATTTTGTGTCCGGACTGCGTAGACATGTATACGACAGTGTGTGATTGCTGCGGAGAGCGACTGTTCCTCTCGGACGATCACGGAGACGAAAACATCACATTATGTGAGCGTTGTTACGAACGACACTATACGCATTGCGAACGCTGCGGACGCGTGATTTCGTACAGCGATGCCTACTATGAGGACGATGACGAGGATGAGCCGCTGTGTTACGATTGCCTACAAGCCCGTTTGCAGCAGGCGACGATCCACGATTACAGCTATACACCGCGGCTGATTTTTCACGGTGAGCGCGACAATGCACGTTTCTTGGGTGTGGAACTGGAGATCGACGGCAACGGCAAGAGCCGCAAGAATGCCGGCGAAATCTTAAATGTTGCCAACGAGGATGCGCAGAATTTGTACATTAAAAGCGACGGATCGCTCGACTGCGGTATGGAACTGGTTACCCATCCGATGACCTTACAGTATCATCTAGAACAGATGCCATGGAAAAATGTCCTGCGCAAGGCAGTCGGGCTTGGCTATCTCAGCCACCGCACCACGACCTGCGGACTGCACGTCCACATCTCCCGTGCAGCCTTCGGAGAGACTGAGCAGGAGCAGGAATTATCCATTGCTCGACTTCTGTACTTTGTCGAAAAGTTCTGGACTGAACTCCTGCGATTTTCCCGACGTACCGAGCGCCAGATCAACCGCTGGGCAGCACGGTACGGCATGAAATTATCGCCGAAAGCTGTGATGGAGTCGGCAAAAGACTCCCGCGCGGGACGCTATACCGCCGTGAATCTTACCAACGAGGACACCGTAGAAATCCGAATTTTCCGCGGAACACTCAAATATAACACTTTAATTGCCACGTTACAGCTGGTCAACGCCATCTGTGACGTGGCTGTTTTATTGTCCGATGAGGAATTGCAGGAGCTGTCCTGGCATGGATTCCTTGACCGGATTCACGAGCCGGAGCTCATTCAGTACCTGAAAGAGCGCAATCTGTATAAAAATGACCCGATTGCTTACGAGGAGGACGATTAAATGTGTAGCTTATTCGGATTGATTGACTATCAAAATGTCCTGACAACACGGCAGAAAAACCGGATTTTGCAGGTGCTTGGCAAGGAATGCGAGGTGCGCGGAACTGACGCAACGGGCATCGCGTACAACTTCAGTGGCAGCATCAAGGTGTTCAAGCGCCCGCTCGCTGCACATAAGCTCAAATTCCATGTACCCAACGGGGTTCATGTCGTCATGGGACACACCCGGCTTGCTACCCAAGGCAAACCGGCAGACAACTTCAACAATCACCCTTGGTCGACCGGAACCTTTGCCTTGGCGCATAATGGCGTGCTGTGGAACGACAGAGAGCTTCGCCAGAGCGAAAATCTGCTGGATACCCATATTCAGACCGACAGTTATGTCGCTGTGCAACTGCTCGAACAACAGAAAACCCTGGACTTCACGACCATCAGCACGATGGCGGAGAAAATCCAGGGTTCTTTTGTCTTTACGGTGCTTGACCGGGACGACAACTTATATTTTGTCCGCGGCGACAACCCGCTCGCAATCTTCGACTTCGGTGGCTTTTACCTGTATGCCTCGACCGAAGAAATTCTGCGGCGGGCGATGCGCAAGCTGCGTCTGCACCATCGAGAAGAAATCCATACCGAGGAGGGCGATATTTTGAAGATTGATCGAACCGGTCAGCGCAGCTTTGCACACTTTAATCCAAATCGCAGTTTCCAGCACTTCTGGCGCAATCCACGGTTTCGCATGCTTTCGTGGTTCGACGAAGTGGACGAGCCGGAAGCAATAGATGGGCAAACCGACCTTCTGATTCAGGCCGCGAAATCTATGGGAGTATCCGAAGATGAGGTGCTGGCGCTTCTCGATCTTGGATACGATCCGTGCGAGATCGAAGAGCTGCTCTACAATCCGGCGCTGCTGCACGAAGCGGCAGCTGAGTTGCTTTGCGCTTACTATTAAATAAGAAGGAGGTGAGCCTATGGGTCTGGGTACCATCTTGGTCGTGATTGGTGAGATCATTGACCTGCTGGAAGACGAGGACGAATCATAATAAATACGCCAAATACCCGTTTTCTTGCTTCAAGATCTGGGTATTCCGGGGATTATAACCCGGAATACCCAGAAAATATTAGTTGAAAAAGAAAATCTTGTACACATCCAAGGCCTTGGGGAGAATCAACTTCACTGCGTTTTCCCAAAAGATTTCTTGAAGCGCTACTTGCAGTCGTCCTAGATTTGGCATATATTTTTGCATTGATTCAGTGGGGCTTTTGTAAATGGAGCTGAATTCTGCGTATGACATGCGAGTACTGGGAACCGTGATTGAAGCAGGGTCGATATCATGGGGAAGAACATAAGCACGGAATTCAGGCGAAGAATCAATCACTGTGTCTAAGAATTGTGCCAATCGTTTGTGCCAATCCAAGGTGTGAATGGATAGGCCCAAACCTTCGGGGGCTAATATAAATTCATTCAAATAACGCTCGGTGAATTGTGCACATTCATCGGAGTTTTTCCATTTCTTTAGTTTAGACAAGATGTGGGAATCTCTTGAATTCCGAGAAAGTTTTTTGAAGATATAGTAGTCGACCTCTGTGGTAAGCGAAAGTGCATATTGAGGGAAAGAAAGTGCGTGAAAATGCATGGAATCGCGCAGTGCATCATGAATCTCTGCACAAAATCTGTGCTGTTTTTGCGGAAGGGAAACGGTTTCGGAAGATGCAGTCTTATGAGCAAGTGTTACATCAATATCTGCGTATGGGTTACTGCGGTCATATAAATAATCGCAGAAATCATATTGATAAGAAGTCGGAAACACTTTGCGGCAAAATTCGCATAAGTCGTTATAAAGAGCAGAGTTGTATTGCTGCAATCGTATAGCGTTACGAGCCTGGGAACGCACACCGGTAGACACTTGCCAGAAGGATTCGGTTACTTTATATTCATTACTGCTTTTGTGGAAAGGCGCCTCCGGGTTGTCATGGTTTTTGAGTACATTCAATAGGTAAAGCGGAGCGATTGCTTGAATACAAGGATTTGAAAGTTCATGCGAAATAGATTCCAGTGCAATGTAATACGGATGCAGTGTAACTTGTGACAGCAGATCGGATTCGGCTTCTAAAAGTGTGTTTTTTGAAATAGAAGAATGAGGTTGGAACAACTGCTTTGTATCCAATGAGAATACATCCTTTTGACTGCAGAGTGAGAGAATGATAGTCTTATTTTTGAGTAAAAATTTACGAAAAGGTTCGAGGTGAGTTACAAGATCGGCATCATCTAAGAGAGCTTGTTTGAAGGTGTATAGCGCAGAAATAATTCGTAAATTGTCCAATACAGGTTTTAATTTCTGCTGTTGCTTCTTTTTTTGCGCGGGCTTAGACACCTGAAGCATGCAATATGTTTTATAAATTTGAAGAAGAGATTCGAATTGCTGGTTAGTAAAGGAAAAGCCTTGGCTATCATCGCTTTTTAGAGTCTCATACCAAGCGGGAATCAGCTCGGAGTACTCGGATAAGCCTTCGAATAGCTTGCTAAAGTACTGTTCGTTATCAGGAAGTTGCATTGTTTCGGGAATTTTGGCATGCATGCGCACCAATGCTCTCAGGGTATTATAGTCGATCTCCTCGTATGCGGAATCGTCATCATCCGGGCAAGGTGCTTGGGCATCAGATGTATCAGTCTGATTATCTGAGGAATGTCTGGATTGAGCAGAGAAAGAGGCCTTGGGGAATAGAACAAAATCGCAAATTCGCATATTTTCACGTACGTGTCCGGGTTCATCCATAATCGTTCCAAAGCATGTTTGCCCGCCTGCGATAACGCGGAGAAGTAACTCGTGGATATCTGAAAATGCATCTGGATGTTGCAGTTCGTCTCGGCGCTCATAAATTATTTGAAAAAAAGCGAGTGGATTATGGCAGGGGATCCAGTAGTTCAGGCAATGCGCTGCGATTTGTGAAAAGAAAACACGAGATTCCTGGTATAATTTGTCCAAGTCGGCATGCCGTGGTGATGTGCTGTGCAAAGTCAGGGTCTGCGTGCAGTCGACATGATCACTTGCAAGTACAGGGATGTGACCAGCATCGAATAGACGCTTCAAATATTCATTGGAAAAATTAAACATCAAAAATACACCTCTTTTTCACTGTTGAAACGGAAGATTTATGGGTAAAACAGGCAAATATCTGCCGGTTTGCAAAAAAAGGATTCAAAATGTAAACTGATGTGAATCGCCTTTGTGGCCAGGAGGAGGTATGATAGGGCACACAAACACAAAGGAGGTTAAAACCCCGTGAAAGACAGCAAAAGATATCAAGGACAGGTCAATTGGTGCAAACCGGACAAGTCCGCAAAGAAACGCAAAGGCAAGAAAAACAAGTCGGTTGCGGTCGAGCCGGTACAGCAGCCTGTTCATCTTAATGTTACCGTCATCTGCACGCCGGAAATGGCGCAGGAGATGATGCGGGCGCTGCTGGGAAAACAAGATGAAAATGAGAATGTGATCGATGTGGAGTGGGAGGTGTGTGAAGATGGCGAAGCGCAAGAATGAGCAGTGGCGTTTGTCGGTGAATGGAATGCCGACGGCCAACTGCATTCCGCAGATTCAGGTGGCCTACTGGGACGCATTGGGCAAGCAAACGGACCCGGTTTGTTACAAGCTGCGGCTGAACTTCGAAGATCGATATCGCGAGATTACGGTCGACTCGTTGACGGTACAGGGGATTCGCAAACAGGTCAAGCAGGTTGTGCTGCATCCGAGAGGTGGAAAAGAACGTTTTGAAGCCTTTTTGGAGTGCCTGACCGAAGAACCCCAAAAATACATCAACGGATGGTATTTCTCGGCTTTTGGCGCACATATGCTGCCAGACGGTACCTGTGTGTATGTGCTGGGGGCGAAAATTTTGGGTCAGATACGAGCTCCGTTTGAGATCGCGCCTGAGATACAGCGTATGCAGCTCAACGTGCCCAAACAGAACGACAGACGCGACGTTGTGGGACTGCCGCAGATGATGGATGCGCTGAACGAAGCCGACCCGAAAGTCATGCTGCTGTTTGTGTTCAATGCGTTTGCCGCAATTCGATCGCAACTGGAGCGTGTTGGCATTACATTTCAGGGTGTTGTCGATATTGTAGGGCCGCAAAACTGCGGAAAGACCACATTGGCGAAATGTGCATGCAGCTGGCTGGTTCATACCGAATGCGGAGCCCTCATCTTTGATCTGGCGAGCTCGAGGGCGGCAATGACGCGCTTGCTGGAGGTATATCGAGACTGCGTGATATTCGCTGACGATCAGTGTAAATCGGAAATCAGTAGCATTCAAAGGCAGCGCGCTGAAGTTGTAGCCGCTCTGTTTCGTATCGCGACCAGCGACAGCAACATCGCGGCGATGCAGTCCAGAACGACCATCCAGATGCTAAAACGCAGCGCGAGCCTGCTGCTCACGGGCGAGATCAATTTCCAGAATCCGTCGGAGGTCACGCGAAGCATTTTTGTACCGCTGAGCAGAAAAATTGACCTGCAAAAGGTGCCTGCTCCGGCTATGTGGGCGTGGGCGATGGAGAGCTTTCTGGGATGGTTTGTGCGGAATATTGACCGATTGGATGCTTTGGTTGCTGGTCAGAACTATAAAAGAATGCTGCCGACCAGCATAAAATTGCCGATGCGTACACGCGCAAATTATGATGCACTGAGTCTCGCTTTCGAGTTGATTTGTCTGGCTGCGTTGGATCAAGGAGCGCAGGATGATGATGTAACGCGGTGGTGGGAGCACTATGTCGATGCGGTTGCTGAGTCTCTGGCGTACCAAAATCATGTCCTGGAGCTTGCGGCAGCGCACACCAAACGGGGCAATGCTGCATACGTGCTGCTCGAGGGGATAACGGAGGGCGCATTTACTGTATGCAAAAAGAGAAAACAATTTGACGTGTGCGATGGGTTGTGGTGGAATGGCAAACTCGCGCTCAAGCCTCAAGCTTTGGAAACGTATTTTTCCAAACAGCCGGGGTATCAACAGTGCAAAATCAACAGCATTTCGAAAGAATTGCGCAACTGTAAAGCACTGGTGATCAATGAGGCCAATACCCTGCAGACTAAAATTTCAAAAATTGAGCAGCGTGTATATTTGATTGACGTGGAAATGTTGAAAGAAAGCGCGGAAGCGTTTACATCTTAAGGAGGTTATTGATATGGAAAAGCATGCAGAGATCAAAATGGTACAAGATGAGATTACCAGTTATGATCAGCTCCCGCTCGTACTGACCGTGCAGGACGTTGCGCGTGTCCTCAAATTAGGCGTGGGCATGGTATATGAGCTGCTGCGATCGGGAGAACTGCCCAGTCGTCGGATTGGTGCACGGGGTCAATTCCGCGTGACGCGTTCCGATCTTATTCGCTACATCGAAGGCGAGAGTTTCGCCGGATAAAGGTACAGGCCCATCCGAAAGGATGGGCTTGCTTTATGTTGAAACTAAAAAAGGAAACAGTATAGCTATTATTATCATAGCACGGAACGGTGGCGTTGTATACACAAACTTTGGAGGAAATACGATCGAGAAAACAAGTGAAAAAAAACCTGACGCACACAAACGTCAGGTTTTATGGGGGTTTTAGCTTTTAAACTGGTGTGAAATTATGGAATATCATGCGTCTGATCTAACACAGACGCAACGCGCGACACTACATTTTCGTGCGTGCCGTCCAGAATATGGGTGTAAATCGACGAAGTGGTTGCAACCGTGCTGTGTCCAAGGGCTTTGCTGATGTCGTATAGGGTTGCACCTGACTGGTTGGCCAGTGTGGCGAATGTATGGCGTAACCCGTGCAGCGTTAGCGGTGGCAGGTTGTGCTCTTGCACGAATTTGGTGAACAATTCCGATAGGTAGTTGGGTTTGCACGGGTGTCCATCACTCCAGACCAGCACCAGATCGGTATTGTGATACTCCTCGCCGAGAAAAGCGCGATCATCTTGCTGTCGTTCGTATTCTCTGCGCAAGGCATCTTCCAATGGTGCCGGCATATGCAGCGAGCGGGTGGAAGATACCGTTTTGGTTTCCTTTTCGATGATTTTGCTGCCGGCAGTGGTGCGAGCACCGCGAATGTGCAGCACGTGGTGTGCAAAGTCTACATCTGACCAGTGCAGACCGCAGTACTCCTCGCGGCGCAGGCCGAGGTAGGCTGCAAGCTTGATGACCAGCTCCAAGCGATGCCCTTCGGCGCACTGCAGCAGACGTGCCAGATCCTGGGGGGAGTAGAAGTGCCGCTCCGGGGTCTTGGTTTTGGGAGCTTCGACGCGATCGGCCGGATTGGTTGCAATCATCTGCTGACGGACAGCGACATCCAAAGCAGTGCGCAGCAAATCGTGGTGCTTGCGTACAGTATTGGACGACAGCGTGGTTTTGGTCAGCAAATCAGTGTAGTAGCGCTGAATTTTTTGTGGTGTGAGGGCCTGAAGCTGGATTTTGCCCAGACGTGGTACCAGATAATTTTCGATCATGTTGCGGTATCCATAGACCGTAGTCTCGGCGCGATAGGGACGCACGATATTTTCCAGCCAGTAGCGCAGCCAGTCAGCGACTGTGGTTTGCCGGGGCTGTACGACTTCGCCGCGGTCCTTTTTCACCTCATGCGCACGCAGTGCTTTGCGTGCTTCGGTGATCGTGGAAAAGGTCTGTGTTTTCTTGATCTGCTTGCCGTTCGTACCAAAGCCGAAGTCCAGATTGACATAAAATTTCTTGCGGACATCGTCATAGGAGATGTTTCGCTCCACACGTTTTCGAGCCACTTGTACCTCACCATCCTGTGTGTTTTCGGTACTTTTATTGTATCATAGTGCAGATTTGATATCTACCAGCCACATCTACCAAAAATAAATCTGCAACTTTTATGTGCGTAAAACCACAGGATAACAAAAAATCCCACCTGAAACCAGGCGGGATTTTTCGTGTAAATGGTGGAGACGAGGGGAATTGAATCCCCGTCCGATTCGTTAAACAGCGTAATTGCGTTCCTGTTGGCGTGTCTAAAATGCTCATTCGCGTTACATCGTCCATCATTCAGGATATAGGCATTTGAGCGAATGAAAATAAGTGGGTTAAAAAGTGGGTTATTGTCCCGCCAAAATCTCGGTGAATAGGTTGTCGATCTGCCGGGCGGTCTGCTGCAACTCGCCGCGCAGCTCGTGACCATAAACACCAAATGTGTCCATATTTTTCGAGTGACCGACAAGCGGGCGGATTTGCCCCTCAGACAGATTTTTGGCAATCGAGATAAATGTATGGCGCATCTCGTAGGGAGTCGTCTGTGGGATCTCGTTCGCCGCACAGTATCGCTGCCACGCTCTACGGTAAGTCTGAGGATCTACCTCGCCAAAGACTCGGTCGCCGTCAGCCTGCGCGCGCTGCTGGTCGAGAATATGGGCAGCGGTGGGAGACAAGAAAAAATGCCGGACTGCGTTTTCGTTTTTGCCGGTTGTAATCTCGTGATAGGCATTGAGTGATCGGCAGACAAAAACCTCGCCGCCTCGAATATCCTGCCAGCGCAGGCCCAGCAGCTCACCCGGACGCAGGCCGGTCAGTACCTGGAACCGATAGGCGTAGATGAGTGGATCAGGGAGGCGTTTGCCGCGCTTCATGGTTGTGTCGACTGAAAACAAGACCGCCAGGTGATCGGGCTGGAGGATGACCTTTTGTGCGCTGCGTGCACCTTTGGGGATTGTGATATTTTCGGGCAGTAGGGTGGTTGCCTTGCGTTTGCGGCAATATTTTAAGAAGCTGAGCAGCGTCGCGCGTAGGTTTGTAAGCGTCTTTTTTGCAAGGCCCTTTGCGTAGGCTTTGTTGATGATGTTTTGCAGGTGTTGCTCGTTCAGATCGGAGACCTTGCGCCTACCGATTGTGGGCAAGATCCAGTTGCGCCCAAAAGCGTCAGCCTTGATCCAGTTACTCTTTGATGTCGTCTCTTTGAGCATATCAATGTAATCGGTAAAAAGCCGGTCTATGCGTACGCTGGTATCGGTGATGTTATCATCGAGCCAGGCGTCCGCTTTGGCGTTACACAGACGCTGTCCGGTGCGGCCAGGGGTCGAACAGGTGAACGTGCGCCGCTCGCCGTTTTTCTGTACTTTGATCTGCCAACGGTTGTAATTTTCCAACCACTTTGCTGTATTGGTGCGGCGCATGGTATCCTCCTTTCTTAAAAAACAAATATATGTTCGGCTGATGACGTGATATTTTTCCCGCCCCGATAACAGGGCGGGATTTTATATACGAATACGAAAATGGCGATTTATGAGTTGTAGCTGTACAATATTGCTCATATTTCGTGTTATCTATTATAACTTGATGATGCCAGACTACTTGCAAAGGTTGGATGATGGAAGTTAACGTACTTACTAAGCAAGTTAAAGTTGAAATTGTATAGCATAAATAGAAGAGGAAAATCATTAGAATTCATTCAAAATCAAACTTTTTTGAATAATTTTTTGTATAGACTTGAATCTCAGCAAGTTGCCAGCAAGTTACCAGCAAGTTAAATCATGCCCAGAAGGGAAGGTATTTCATATAACGAGGAGCAGTCTTAGGATCAAGTGGGCGGATCATTTTTTGTAAGAGAGCTTCTTTAATTAACCTTGAAATGCTAGCGGCTGAAGTCTGATCGAGTCCAAATCTTGCGCGAAGAGAACTGTTAGTTAGATATTCACCTTGCACTTGCATGATGCAGGCATGTAAGTAACAGGCCCACAGTTTATCTTCCATAGGTATATTTGCAAAAGGCATCTCTACAAATAAAGTCACTTTGGTACTGCCTTCATATAGATCAATTCGAGGAGCGGGCAATTGGAAAAATTCGCAGTAATATACAATTTTATCCCAGCCAGTACCGAGCTCTTCACAGATTCTTAAACGTCGCATCAAAGACGCAAGTTTTTCGTTTCGAGATTTCGGAGGGTTATCGATAATTCGATAAATATCTACAAGAGGCAGACCTGGGTTTGTAATTTCGATACGGCTATCAAATATTTCAACGACAGGTCCGGCACCTGTGATAGAAAAATCCTGATGGATTAACGCATTTGCAACAGCTTCTCGGATTGCAATTTCAGGATAAGCGGATTGCTTTTCGCGTAGTGCGCCCTTGATGGGCTCCTGTGTTGGAATTAGTGCGCCGATATAATGAAGTAGGCCTTCAAAACCAACGGCGTATCCCTTATTGCCAATATCCTCTCGTAGCATTTCCATGCGATTATTGCCTTTGTATTGTACAACACGTATTGCCTTTCGAGCAAGTCGTGGAAAGGCAGATAGACGTTTCGCAAATAAAATCGCGCCTAAATTAGTAATGGCATATAGTCCATTGTCTTGTTGAATTAAAATTTCATCTTCAAGCAAATAATGAGCGATGCCATCAGCGTCCGTTGGTTGTGTCAGGCCTAGAAGGTCAAAGTATTTTGAATATTCTAGTAAGCTTAATGCATCAGAAAGCTCTAAATCCTGTTTTGTATATCGCTCTTCAAACTTTGAATTTCTAAGGCGATCCCATAGCTGTGCTTGTAATGCAGGATATTTATTCAACTTTTTCGTATAGCTCCCAACTCGAATATAGTCAGTTTTTTCAAACGTAACCGGTTGATTCACTGCTCTATATATTATGAGCACACCTACAGTTTTATCATTCATAGGTACAGAATGAAATTCAAAATCGGCATTGGGTGAGAGTAAATCACGAAGCCAGCTTTCTAATTCCTGCTCTCCTTTTTTTAAGGTTTGAAGATTGAAATCGGTTCCAACAATTTCGTGGGTTGTGTCATCAATTCCCCATAACATATAGGCGGTACTTTTTTCATAAAGCGCAGCACTATTTGCTAGAGCGCTGATGTCTTCGCCGATCATATTTGGACGGTAGTTATTATGCTTAAATTCAACGTAAGGGATTTCGTTAGACAGCTTACATAACTCTAATACTAGTTTTCTTAAATTTTCCATATTCTCCTCGATGCTTTTTGTAATAGCATCAACCGATCTATATATTATGATAATTTCGTGTCCAAATTGGACACTTGAATATATTATTGCGACTTATTACAGAACGGATAAGGCGAAAAGTGCAATTATTCGTAGGCAAAGGCTTCGAGTGTCACAGCGCTGATGTCCGAAATCGGGCGGCCAGCGAAGGCCACACCGTCGAAACCTTTTTCGACATCGGGGGCGAGATCTGCAACACTGCCGAGAATAACGGTTAGAAGTTTTCCGTTAGCATCACGGACTGGCGCTGCGACAAACAGGTTGCTATAAGTTTCGCTGCCGGTATTTTTAATTTTACCTATCATACCTACATGCCCGAACTCATCCTTGGCGCTTACCTGCGACAACTCGACGGTTGGAACACCTGCATCAGTTACGGGGTCGATCGAGTAATGCAGTTTTGTGACGGCTGCGGTCAGTGCGTCTAATGTAATTTCCCCATCAAGTGCAGTATTGTAAATTTCATCGCAGATGTAGCCAGTACCGCCCGCGGGGATTGTCCGTGGTTTAACGGTGAGCAGAGAGACGGTTTTAATCAGTGTGCCGTCAGGATGCTCAAGATCAAGCGATATGTTGCTCAGATGGATAGCGGTATCAGACGGATTTTTAATCTCTGCAAGATAAGTCGCAGTGGGGTCGTCAAAAACATCGGTATAGACTTGGTACTCTTCAGAGACAAATTCGATTTCAGGCGCTGAAGGGGTGGGAGCAGGTTCAGACGTCTGAGGGGAATTGGTTTGCACAGACGCGGTCGGGTTTGATGTATCCCCAGTAGAATCTCCGCCGCCGCAGGCTGCCAGTGTGGCAATCATGGTGAGTGCCAAAATCCATGTAACGACTTTTTTCATAAAATACCCCCTTGTGTCCAAATTGGACACGGTTTTATTCTTCACTGGTGATTGCCTGTATCTGTTCATCGATATTGGCAGGCACGATGGTTAAGGTTAGGTCCACAAGCCTTCCAGTATTGGGATTCACAGTACCAGCGAGTTTAAAGGTAGCATCTCCAATAGTAGTTTTCTGAGAATTGGCGTGATCGGCAAGATTTGTCGTCACCCATTCCTGTGCACTGGCCGAATCTGCGGTATCATACGGCATACTTGCGCAATAGCTGAGGTATGATTTCGCAAACTCCAGTAAATCTTCGTCCGCCGCAACCTGATAACTAACGACCGAAAAAACAGCCATAGTGATGGCTTCATCTGCATCCAAAGACAAATTATATGACAGAGAGACGCCTGCCCCTGCGATCTCAGTTGATGATGTGCAATATTTTGCACTTAAACTGGTATCTGCTGCGTCTGAAATTTCTCCTTTTGGAATCCCGCCAGTATCTTCAAGCCCAATCCGTATATCCGCAGCATTAGAGCCTGGAATACCAACAAGGGTCGTGGGCTTGGCTTCTTCCTCTTGCGGCGTGGTCTGTTCTGACACTTCTGCGGAAGTATCATTATTTGTGGTCACGTCCTCGGCAGAATTCGTACTGGATGGCGAGCCAGTGCAGGCTGTAAGGGCACACACAAAGCAGAGTGCCAAAACACCTGCCACTACTTTTTTCATAAAATAACCCCCTTGTGTCCAAATTGGACACATTTTTTATTTTATCAATCCAAGGAATATTCCTTGCGTTCTAAGTAGTATTCGAGCGCGAGATTTATAAACGCCTCGGTGACTGAAAAATATTCAGCCAGCTCCCAAGGCTCGGTGATGCCGTTGCGGACGGCCTCGCGCAGTTCGTCCCACGGGACGAGAAACTTTGCTGCCCAGACGTTGGCCTTGTATTCGTGCTTTTCACGGGTATAAAGCGGTGTAAGGCGAGAGTAAAAACCTCCATATATACAATGTCCAAGCTCATGGGCAATTTTTGTATTTTCGTCCGCGTGAGACTCGATCCGGGTTGGGTCGATTGCGATTGCACAGCGACCAGCATCGTATTCGACAGATAACGCATCCAATGAAAAGAGCGGTATGTGATCGACTTCGATGTTATGCTCAGCTGCGTACTGCATTGCGGTTTTCATATTTTCCCTTGTTTTTTCCATTGCTCCAGCTTAAAGCGTGCGTATGCCTTGACGTCTTCCATGATTTCATCGGAGATTTCCTCGTGAGTTCCGAATAGAGCAAACTGGAACTTGTCCAGTTGGTCATCGGGGATTTCATCTGTATGAGTAGTATCTTCAGCAGAGGCGGGGTCTTTGCTATCATCAAGTCCCCTGAGATAATCTAAAGATACACCGAATATTTTTGCTAGTTCAGTTTGTTTGTCAAAATCAGGCTTGGTCTTATTTGTTTCCCAATTGCTGATACTGGCCTGATCTATGAACAATTTGTCGGCCAGCTGCTTTTGAGTCAAATGGGCTTCTTTTCTGAGTTGTTTTAGTCTGTCAGCAAACATGAGATCACCTGCCTAATATCATTATATGAGTAAAATTCGTATAAGTAAATGCCATATATGAAAAATAAAATGATTAAAACTCATATTAAGTCTTGACAAATGAGAATTAGTTATATATTATATGAATATAGATTATATATGAGATTTAGTTATAAGAATGGAGGTGAACAGCGTGCAAGAGCTTAAAGAGTTAAGAAAGAAGGCTGGATATTCTCAAATGGAGCTGGCAAAACAGATCGGAGTTACCCAAAGCAATGTAGCTAAATGGGAGACTGGCAATTATTACCCTCGACCGGCCTTGTTACCTGTGTTGGCCGATCTGCTGCACTGCTCCATTGACGACCTATTCGGACGAGGAAAGGAGGAAAAATTGGAAAGTGAAAAAATATCTTGAGAAAATCAAGCACGAAGATCCCGTTACATTTTGGGTAAGCGTTTACAGTGCATTTGTTGGAACTATTGCATTAGTTCTAGCAATAGCGCGGCAGTTCCAGTGATGGCACCCCAGATTGCAAGAATCCGAGTCAACCAACGGTCAAATGTTTGCCCCGGATGCGCTTGCAGAAAACTTAATCCGTAGCTGGTGACAGAATAGATGCCAATGCTAGTAAAATGCGCATCCTTTCCCAGATATCCGCTGCCAATCTTAGCGGATGATATAAACCCATTGGACTCTAAGTATGAAATGGATTTTTCTGCATTGATACCAAATTGGTCGATTAAGTCAGCAAGTCTGGATTTTTCATGCTGAGAAATGAATTTCAGTATGCGATAAGATAACTTATCCAAGAGAATCACGTCCTTTCGCGTTTATCATACACGAGAAGGAAAAGTTATGCAACTAATAGACCTGTTCGGACGAGGAAAGGAGTAACACATATATGGCAAAGCCGTTTAAGGAGCTGAGAAAGCTCATGTATGCCGAGGGTATCGACCAGCGTAGCTTGGCGCGGCAGCTCGGTAAGGGGACGACCTATGTGTCGTCCCGTATTCGGGGGCTGGCCCCGTGGGATATGCTGGACGTCTACGCCCTGTGCGATCTGTTTGAGATCCCGGCGGGCGAGATCGCCGTTTATTTTCCCCGCGAGGACGTAACCCCTCGTACATCTCAAGTATAACACGGAACGGAGGCACAAACAGGATGAAACCGAGCCGTAATATCTACCAAACCGCGCGCGAGCGTGCCGGTTTGACGCAGGAGGCGGCATCCGACCGGCTGTACATATCGACCGAGAGCCTGCGTATGTACGAGACCGGCCGCCGCCGTCCGTCGGACGAAATGGTAACCATGATGGCCGAGCTGTACCGCGATCGCGCGCTGGCATACCGGCACCTCAAGACCAGTCCAGCCGGCCAGATCCTGCCCGAGGTGAGCGAGCGGTCGCTGGAGCAATGCGCCATGCGGCTGTTCCGGCTGCTGCGCAACTTTGCCCAGGAGGGCCGCGTGGAGACGCTGCTGGAGATCGCCGAGGACGGCATCATCGACGACCGCGAGCGCCCGATCTACAACAGCATCATGGGCGAGCTGCGCGAGATTGTCGCCGCGTCCCTGAGCCTGTCGCTGACCGGCGCAGGGCAAGAAAAAACGCCTCACCAGTCGGGGGACCGGTAAGGCGTCAGAGCGTTTGGAATACACTCGATCTTAGCAAATCTAGTGTACTCCAAACAAAAGGAAAAGTCAACGAAAAGCCGTAAATCAGCCGGGAAAGGTGTAAAAACATGACCGGCTGGTCGCGGCGTGCCTAGATGGAGGAGTGCACAACATGAAAACTATATGCAAGGCCGCTGCCGTCCTGTGCGCAGCGGCGATTTTGGGACAAGTTGGCCGGTGCGACCTGGGCAGCATTGGCGTCCTGGAATGCCTCGCAGGCGTCGTCCTGTGGAGCACGCTGGGCGTCGTCTGCTGGACGGTTGCCGACTGGCTGGAACATGTGAGGTGAGCGTGTGCAATACTCGTTTGACATGGGCGTAGCCCAGCGTTATGGATTGCCAGAGGCCGTTTTTGTGCACCGCCTGTACTGGTGGGTGCGGGACAATGCGGCCAACGGCAGAAACTACAGAGATGGCCATTATTGGACGTATGACAGCCTGAACGCCCTGACCCAAATTTTCCCCTGTTGGTCACGCCGGCAGCTGCAAGGCATCATTGCCCGCTGCCGGGAAAAGGGCCTGATTTTGACTGCGGCGTACAACAAGAGCCGGGGCGACAGCACGACCTGGTTCACGGTGGCTGAGGCTGTCATCCAGGCGTATGCCCCGATCAAATCAGGTGTACCCGAACGGTGCCAGGGGGAGCACGAAACGGTGCCGGGGGTGGCACCAAATGGTGCAACGGGTGGCACGAAACGGTGCCGCCTATATAAGGAACAATTAGAAGACCAGTTAGAAGACGAGAGAGAGGGCGCGCCCGCGCAGGAGGAACCGGCCAAGCCGGCCGAGGACGCGCGCAAGGGATATGGCGAGTTTGGCAACGTCCGACTGACCGACGACGAGATCGCGCGCCTGACTGCTCGCTGGACGCCCAATCAGGTCGCCGCCGAGATTGAGGCACTGTCGGCCTATATGGCATCCAAGGGCAAGCGCTACCGCGACCACTACGCGACTCTGCTCGGATGGCTCAAGAAAGACTGCCAGGATGCGCCGCCTGAACACCGGAAAGTGAGGAAGCTATGAACGACGCGCTATACTTAGAGGCTGAGCGAACACTGCTTGGCGCGCTGCTCATCGATTCGGACTGTGCAGCCGAGATCTTCCAGGCCGTTCGGGCAGACGATTTCCTGCACAGCGATCACCGCGCTATCTTCGAGACCGCGCTGGCGCTGTTTTCCGACGGCCTGAGCATCGCACCGGTCACGGTGGCTGGTCGCATGGGTGGAGACGATACGCTCAGACTGTGTCAACAGATCGCACTCGTGACGCCGACCTCAGCGGTCTGGCCGGAATACGCTGCCATCCTGCGTGAGGGCGCGGCACTGGCCAAGGCAAAGGATAGCCTGGACAAAATGCAGCTTGCGCTACGCCACGGAGACGACCGGAAAGCCCTGCTTGCCCAGGCTGAGGCGCTGGTGGGCGTGCTCAGCGAAAACGACGGCGCAAACCGCCGCCGCACGGCATCCCAGATGGCACAGCGCTTTTTGAGCCGTCCGACCGGCGTGCGCACGTTCTTGGACTGGGGCTTTGATAAGCTTAACCAGCACATTTTCGCCGAGGGACGCGAGTATATCGTGCTCGCAGCTCGTCCTTCAGTGGGCAAGACCGCCTTTGCCTGGCAGATTGCCTCGTACATCGCCCGCATGCGGCGGATCACGCTGTTT
>ERZ1643250.1869-NODE-1869-length-16852-cov-8.896589_pt1 | contig 16852 bp, 8 predicted proteins | sample MGYA00579262_ERZ1643250 | MGnify/ENA primary metagenome ERZ1643250 (study PRJEB29033, sample SAMEA4952265) | chicken gut metagenome | biome: Broiler Chicken; feature: Gastrointestinal Tract; material: Caecum | place: Ireland | collected 2018 | study: Broiler... | reverse complement strand
ATCCGGATGCAGTGATGCTGTTTCGTTGCGGTGACTTTTATGAAACATATTCTACCGATGCCATTGTTGCATCCGAAATCTTAGGAATCACACTGACAAAACGCGCCAATGGAAAAGGAAAGACTATCGAGATGGCAGGATTTCCCCATCATGCGCTTGATACATATCTTCCGAAACTGATTCGTGCCGGAAAGCGTGTAGCTATCTGCGACCAGCTGGAAGACCCGAAGCTGACGAAGAAACTGGTGAAAAGAGGTATTACCGAGTTGGTTACCCCCGGTGTATCTATCAATGATAACGTTCTGAATTATAAGGAGAATAACTTCCTGGCTGCCGTTCATTTCGGAAAGGCTTCCTGTGGAGTTGCCTTTCTTGATATATCTACCGGTGAGTTCCTCACCGCCGAAGGTCCCTTTGACTATGTAGACAAATTGCTGAATAACTTCGGACCGAAAGAGATTCTTTTCGAACGGGGCAAACGCCTGATGTTTGAAGGTAACTTCGGCAGCAAGTTCTTCACATTCGAACTGGACGACTGGGTATTTACCGAATCCACTGCCCGTGAGAAACTACTGAAACACTTTGAGACAAAGAATCTGAAAGGATTCGGGGTGGAGCACCTGAAGAATGGTATCATTGCTTCCGGTGCTATCCTGCAATACCTGACGATGACACAGCATACGCAGATCGGTCACATTACTTCCCTTGCCCGTATCGAGGAGGATAAGTATGTGCGTCTGGATAAGTTTACAGTTCGCAGCCTGGAGCTGATCGGCAGCATGAATGACGGCGGCAGCAGTTTGCTGAACGTGATCGACCGTACCATCAGTCCGATGGGAGCCCGCCTGCTGAAACGCTGGATGGTTTTCCCGTTGAAGGATGAGAAGCCGATCAACGACCGACTGAATGTGGTGGAATACTTCTTCCGCCAGCCGGATTTTAAAGAGCTGATCGAGGAGCAGTTGCATCTGATAGGAGACTTGGAACGTATCATTTCCAAAGTAGCCGTAGGACGTGTGTCGCCACGTGAGGTGGTACAGTTGAAGGTTGCCTTGCAGGCCATTGAACCGATCAAGCAGGCTTGTCTTGAAGCGGATAACGCAAGTTTGAACCGGATAGGTGAACAGCTGAATCTTTGTATTTCTATTCGCGACCGGATTGCCAAAGAAATCAATAATGACCCTCCTTTATTGATCAACAAAGGGGGCGTGATTAAAGATGGTGTGAATGAGGAACTGGACGAATTACGCCGTATTTCATACTCCGGCAAAGACTATCTGTTGCAGATACAGCAGCGTGAAAGTGAGCAGACAGGCATTCCGAGTCTGAAGGTAGCTTACAATAATGTATTCGGTTATTATATTGAAGTCCGCAATATACATAAGGATAAAGTTCCGCAGGAATGGATTCGCAAGCAGACACTGGTCAATGCGGAACGTTATATTACGCAGGAACTGAAGGTTTACGAAGAAAAGATTCTGGGAGCCGAAGATAAGATTCTCGTGTTGGAGACTCAGTTATATACCGATTTGGTGCAGGCATTGACGGAGTTTATTCCGCAGATACAGATTAATGCGAATCAGATTGCCCGTCTGGACTGTCTGTTGTCTTTCGCTAATGTGGCACGTGAGAATAATTATATCCGTCCGGTTATTGAGGACAATGATGTACTGGATATCCGTCAGGGACGTCATCCTGTGATTGAAAAGCAGCTTCCGATTGGTGAGAAGTATATTGCCAATGACGTGATGCTGGACAGTACTACGCAGCAGATTATCATTATCACCGGTCCGAACATGGCGGGTAAGTCTGCGCTCTTGCGTCAGACGGCACTGATTACGCTGTTGGCGCAGATCGGTTCGTTTGTTCCTGCGGAGAGTGCCCACATCGGTCTGGTGGATAAGATTTTCACCCGTGTAGGTGCCAGCGATAATATCTCGGTGGGCGAATCTACTTTTATGGTGGAAATGAATGAGGCTGCGGATATTCTGAATAATGTCTCTTCCAGAAGTCTGGTGTTATTTGATGAGTTGGGACGTGGTACGTCTACCTATGACGGTATTTCCATAGCCTGGGCAATCGTCGAGTATATCCACGAACATCCGAAAGCGAAAGCCCGCACACTGTTTGCTACGCACTACCATGAACTGAATGAGATGGAGAAATCCTTCAAACGCATCAAGAACTATAACGTGTCTGTGAAGGAAGTGGACAATAAAGTGATTTTCCTCCGTAAGCTGGAGCGCGGGGGAAGCGAACACTCCTTCGGTATCCATGTAGCAAAGATGGCAGGTATGCCGAAGAGTATTGTGAAGCGTGCAAATACTATATTGAAGCAACTGGAATCAGACAACCGCCAGCAAGGTATTTCCGGCAAACCATTGGCGGAAGTCAGTGAAAACAGAAGCGGTATGCAGCTCAGCTTCTTCCAGTTGGACGACCCGATACTTTGCCAGATTCGGGATGAGATACTGAATCTGGATGTGAATAACCTTACTCCGATTGAGGCGCTGAATAAACTGAATGATATAAAGAAGATAGTCAGAGGCAAATAAAAACTGATATAACTTATGCGGGGGCTGACTAATAAGCCGGTACTATTTCCATTGAGGCTGACTAAAAAGTCGTTAGTAACTTTAAACTCTCCTCCTTCCGGAAGGAGGAGTACCCGTAGGGGGAGGTGGTAGGTGAATACATCACTCTATCATTTACAATAAAATAGGAATATGCATTATTCTTCCTACCACCTCGGTCTTCGACCACTCCTCCTTCCGGAAGGAGGAGAATGGAGATACTAACGACTTTTAGTCAGCCCCAACGAAGATACTATAGACTTCTTATGTTGTAAGTTATAGGGTTACTTGCCGTGCCAATGGTATGGCCTTATGCTTATACCTTCTTTGTATAGAAAGAGAGACCGGTTGGTTTCCATGTGCCTTTGTCTCCGTAAGCATCCTTTTCTTCCGTGGTATAGGCAAAGTTTTTTCCATCCGATATTTCGTAGATACAGTTTAAGTCATCGCTTTCCTTTTCATAGACATACCCTATGATTGTTCCGTCTCCGTTCGGTGCCGGTTCTAATGTCAAACGGTGATTCTTTCCGTCGGAAGACAGGTAAAGCGGTACTGTACCCGGTTCGTGTCTGATAAATACGCTTCCTATCACGCCTTGACAGATATCCGCCTTTGCAGTTAACTCCTTATAAGAGGTATAGTAGCGGTGATAGTACCCGTCACTCGCCTGAAAGATGGGAGCCGTTTGTTGTAAGGACAGTTGGTGCCTTTTGATATGGGCTATTACCGCTTCTTTTATTTGCTGTTTCTTTATGGGGTCGGCTATTACGTCGTAGATGGGGATAAGGTCTTCACCGGTCAGAGTAGTTAAGGCGCGATTCTTTTCATTGGCAGATTGTATCCAGGGGCTGATATCCATCGGATCGCCTGTCAGCTGATTAAAGACTTTGGAATCAGCTCCTTGCAATGACACTACAATTGTTCCCCCATAGTTCTTTTTTACTGTTTCTTCGGGATAAGTGATGGAAATATTGGGATGCTTAATAATGCTGCTCTGATGTGCGCCCATCCCTGTGTTTGCGGTTCTCAATAAGTTCTCTTCATCATCCGCTACGATGCTGCGATAGAGGGTTTTGCTTATATAACCTAAATGAGTGTTCACCAATATATGAGTACCAAATAGTTCTATGATTGTTTCAGGTGACGCATCTTCCAGCTCTTGCCGGAAATCATCGGCCAGCCAGTTGGACCAATCCGCATTCAGAGTGAGTAATCTTTGAATCACTCCGTTAGCTCCTGAACTACCAAATGCAAATGTGTATTGGGATGAATAATCATAAGGTTTCTGAAAATAAGTATGACCGGTAATAGTAGCGGTAAACAGCAAATCATCTTTGTTTTCCGCCGGCACCACAAATTTTTTATATTCTGTGATTGACCGAAGAAACTCTTTCATATCACGACCAATGAAGCTGTCTCCTACCCCGCTTGAACCTACCAGATTGCTAATTCTTTCATTATCTATTTTGCTCAGATCGAGCACTGGTTCTTTTACCGAGTTATTGTCTATGTAGCTGCCCATAATATCATATCCGGCACCCAGAAAAGGCTGTGTAAGTGACATGGAGGCTTCAGGCCAGCTATTACCTTGTGGTACGGCAGGGCTTATGTAACTGTCATTCGTTTCCTCCGGAGGAGTGTAAGGTAATTCTTCTTTGTCACTGCAACTTGCGAATACGGATGTGACGAAAGGCACCCATAGTAGTTTGAATAGTGTTTTTGTGCTCATATTTTTATCATTTAGTCGCGCTAAAGGTAGATAAAAGGAATGAGAAAATACGATTTGAACAGCACTATTATTTCAGAAACTCTTCTACCTTCTTATAAAACAAGGAAAGATGATGCCCGTCAATAAATCCGTGATGAATCGTCATCGCGATAGGCATCACCAGTCTGCCTTCCCTTATGATGGCTTTTCCGGCATTCAGCAACGGGTAGTTATTGCCGCTTCTCTTCTCCTGTGTGCCGGTGATGGAAGTAAAATACAGGTCGGGAGTCGCACTTAACAGAATCAGTCCGTAATCTCCGTCGGCTACTTCTCCGTTTTCTGCCGCGTACGGATCGCCGTCTTCGGGGATGGCGTCGATAATTAGCCTTGCTTCCTGATAGAAAGTGTCGAAATCGTCGTGGTAGGGGAAACGGGTGGTGAAGAACTTGCCGTTCTCTTTTATCTTGATGGGAGACAGCATATCTATGGTATCATAGAGCACTACACGCCCGTCCGGATCGATGCGGTAACGAAACTCCGGTATTTCATTGGCTGCACACAGCACTGCATAAAGATAATGGAGAAAGAAAGACTGTCCGGCGGCTTTGGCACGTTGCCTGGCTCCTCCGCACTCTACTTCGGAGGTAATGGATAATTGGGGATTCTGGAAGTGGCGGAAGAAGTTGAAATTCTCCTTCCGCTCCCAGTTTTCTATATCTATGATTTGTTTCATTTCTTTGCTACCTTCTTCCGGTCATAGAAGAACATGAAGTAGAAACCGATGATGATGAAAGGAACGCTCAGCCATTGTCCCATGTTGAACATCATGTTGTCTTCGAATGCTTCCTGGTTCTGCTTCACGAATTCGATAAAGAAACGGAAGGTAAAGATATAAGCCAGACAGAGTCCGAAGAAGAATCCGCGATGCAGTTTCTTGCTGTAATTCTTATAAAGATAGATCATGATGAAGAACAGGATCAGATAAGCTATCGCTTCATAGAGCTGTCCCGGATGACGGGGAAGCATATCTACCCGTTCGAATACAAATGCCCAGGGTACATCGGTCGGGTTACCGATAATTTCGGAGTTCATCAGATTCGCCAGACGGATGAAGCAGGCGGTGATCGGAGTAGCGACGGCAATCATGTCCACCACATCCATATAATGAAGTTTCGTCTTGCGGCAATACAGCCAAAGGGCGATCATCAATCCGAGCGTACCTCCGTGACTGGCAAGTCCTTCATAACCGGTGAATTTCCATCCGCCGCCTGCCAGGAACTTGATCGGCAGAAGCATTTCCACAAATCCCTTTCCGCTGGTCAGGTACTGTCCCGGATCGTAGAACAGGCAGTGCCCCAGACGTGCTCCAATCAGAATACCGAAGAAACAATAAAAGAAGAGGGGATCGAATTTCTTCTCGTCTATTTTTTTGTCGCGAAACTGGTAATGGACAATGATGTAAGCAAAGAAGATTCCTACTGCCCACAATAATCCGTAGTAACGGATAGAAATGCCAAACAGGTTGAATAGTTCGGGATTCGGATTCCAGTTGATTGATAATAAAAGGGTATTCATGTTGGATAACGGTTTACGGTTTGTAATTAGTGTTCTGTGAATTTTTCGGCAACCATCCGGTAAGTTGGTATGTCGATACCTTGCTCCTCGGCTGCTGCGATCATGTCAAACAGCAAACCTTGTATTTCCGATTCATGTCCCCGTGCCAAGTCCTTTTGCATGGATGCGGTACTGTCGGGATCGAGTTTATCAATGACTTTCAAATTGTAGCTGACAGGGTCTTCGGGAAATTCGACTCCCAGCTTACGTCCCAGTGCGGCACTCTCGGTAGAAAGGCCGATGAACGTATCACGTACTTTCCCCGGCTTCTGAACTTCACCCATCGGCACGTCATAGTAAGCGCCGGTGACAGCCATTGCCGAGATGAACGACCATTTGACGAATGTATCCCGATTGATGTCCGGAGAAATCTCTGCTTTGATTCCACTTTCCTGAAGGTCTTTCTGAATGGCTTCCATAATGCCCGGAGCCACCTGTGTCCCTTTGTGGGCGCCATACACCAGACGGAAGATTTTCCCCATCTGAGTGATCTCTCCCGTGCCGGAAACAAAGCCGACAATGTAGATGCAACCATCGAGCACCGTTACACCCGGAACGAGACGCTGAATGCGTGGTCCTGTCCCGTAAACATTCAGGATAGGGATGACGACTGTCTTCTCATGCGATGCCCTTTTGATGAGTTCGGTAATCGAATCGACGGAATATCCTTTCACGCAGACGAAGATCACATCCGCTTTTCCTTTGAACTCTTCGGCCGTCGTAGCCTTAATCTGAAGCGTATGTTCACCCTTCAGATCCGATTTCAATTTCAGACCATTGGTTTGTATTGACTGCAAATGAGCTCCACGGGCAATACAAGTTACATCTTTTCCTGCAAGCGACAGAAAGCCTGCTATACTGCCGCCTACTCCACCGGTTCCTGCTATGAGATATTTCATGTCATTGATGCTTATGTGATAATTAATAAGTCGTTAGTGATTACCGATAATCACACATTGAAGCGGAAGTGCATGATGTCGCCGTCCTGCACCACATATTCTTTTCCTTCCACACCGAGTTTTCCGGCTTCCTTGACAGCCGCTTCGGAGCCGTACTGGATATAATCATCGTATTTGATTACTTCCGCGCGGATAAATCCTTTCTCGAAATCGGTATGGATGACGCCTGCGCATTGCGGAGCTTTCCATCCTTTCTCGTAAGTCCATGCACGTACTTCCTGTACACCGGCTGTGAAGTAAGTTTCGAGGTTCAGCAGCTTGTAAGCTGACTTGATAAGACGTGCAACGCCCGATTCTTCCAGCCCTACTTCGGCAAGGAACATCTGACGGTCTTCGTATGTTTCCAGTTCGGCGATGTCTGCTTCGGTCTTTGCAGCGACAATGAGTATCTGTGCATTTTCATCTTTCACGGCGTCGCGCACCATGTCTACGTATTTGTTGCCGTTTACCGCACTTGCTTCGTCTACGTTGCAGACGTACATCACGGGTTTGCTGGTCAACAGGAAGAGTTCGTGAGCGATCTTTTGTTCGTCTTTCGTTTCGAAAGTGACGGTACGGGCGGATTTGCCTTGTTCCAGTGCATCCTTGTATTGAACGAGTACGTCATAAGCCTGCTTTGCAGCCTTGTCGCCACCGGTCTGAGCTTGTTTCTGTACTTTCTGGATGCGGCTTTCGATGGTTTCCAGGTCTTTCAGCTGAAGTTCGTAGTCGATGATCTCTTTGTCTCGGACGGGGTTTACGCTTCCGTCTACATGAGTCACGTTGTCATCGTCGAAGCAGCGGAGTACATGGATGATTGCGTCTGTTTCGCGGATATTGGCAAGGAATTTGTTTCCCAGTCCTTCGCCTTTGCTTGCACCTTTCACCAGTCCGGCGATGTCTACGATTTCTACAGTCGTAGGGACAATCCGTTGGGGATGTACCAGTTCTGCCAGTGCGTTCAGACGTTCGTCGGGAACGGTGATTACGCCTACATTCGGTTCGATTGTACAGAAGGGGAAGTTTGCCGCTTGCGCTTTTGCGTTTGACAAACAGTTGAAAAGTGTCGATTTACCTACGTTCGGAAGTCCGACAATACCACATTGCAATGCCATATTAATCTATTATTTCTTTTATTATCAATGAATCATATCATGTGAGCAGCGACTTGGCGCTAATCTCCCGATAAAAACAGTTTTGATTGCCAGCCTGCTCATTTTAGTTTGCAAAGATAATCATTTTTTGAGCTAATGAGGGAAACTTGGTGCACTTTCTGTCTTTTTCTGATAATTGTGCAGGCTGGAAAAAGGTTTTGAGCAAATTGACAAAATGAATTTTTAGTCTCCTTAGAATCCGTTTTTCCTGCCCGACGGCGGGAGTAGGGGAAAATATGCGAATGAAAATCTGTATTTCGTTCATAAATAGGGCGGTATCTGAATCTTTACAAGACTAATAATTAGAAAGTAATGTCCATCTTGTCAAATATGAAGGCTTGATGCGTTGAATAAGGCTGACTGACACGTTGGATATTAATGTCTGACTTGTCAGGTAACCTTACTCAATATGTCAGGCATTAATGTTCTGCAAGTTGGATATATATATTCTGCGTGTCAAGTAACGACTCCTTTGCATAATCTTCCAATAAAACGGAAATGATATGCAAATAGTCTGCATATTGATACATCCTATTCTTTCTCTGAGAGCTGGCTGGCATTCTTCTCAAAATGTATCTGTCAGCAGAAACGGCAATATGGTGTCATTAATACTTTGAATTGATTTTATTCTGTCACTATGATAATTTCATCTTTAGTGAGTTCTTAAAAAATCCCCTTATTCTCTGGTTTTACTTTCTATTTGAGAGTAATTAAGAATAAGGGGGATTTCAGTATTCGTTATTCGCAAGGCGGTACTTCCGAAATACTGCCATACCGGTGATACTCAAAGGCGATGCTTTGCTCCTTGATATAGTGTATCAGCTCGATGCGTCCTTGCTTCACGGGCGGTGCTGTCGCAATGTATTTATTGGTTTCCGCTGCCCGTTCGTACATGACATCGGGTATATCCGGCGAACAGGTACGTACTCTTTCATATTCCGGCAATTCTTTCAGGAAGTCCTCTAATGATTCTTTCCGGAGTGTGCAGCCGAGTCCGGCAAGTCTGCTGCTACGGTCATCTGTCGGGTCAAAACTGATGGTGAGCGGAGTGCCGCATATACGGGCGGCGTGTGCGATCATCGTCGCTTCTTCGTCTGTATCTTTCGGGAAGAGGCGTAGAATCATGTTCTTCAAAGGCAGATAGCGGAAGAGGTTTTGTTCTCCATATAGCCGGTTGACGTCTCTCGGTTTTGAGAACTCTTCCTGATAGGCTTTGGCATAACTCTGCCGATAGTCGGTCCGGCTGTCCGGTTTGTCGGTGATTTCGAGGAAACAGGTACAGTAGTTGGGGCCACCCGCTTTGATGCCACCACCGAAGGCGGATAGTTTCATTCCCCCGAATGGTTGCCGGTTGACGATGGCTCCGGTAATTCCTCGGTTGATATACAGGTTTCCTGCCATTACGGAGTTCTTCCACAGCTTCTGTTCCTTTTCATCCAGACTTTGCAGGCCGGAGGTCAATCCGTAATCCAGCCCGTTCACCAGCTTGATTCCTTCTTCAAGGTTCTCGATACAGGCCACGCTCAGCAGAGGACCGAACAATTCGGTGCGGAATGAGAAACTTTCCGGTTTTACTCCCCATTTGACAGTCGGTGCAAGGATGTACTCTCTGTGGTCAATGAAATGCGGAGGAACCAGCCACGACTCACCCGGTTCGAGGTTGAAGGCTTGCAGTAACTTATCGTTCTTGTTGGTAATCATCGGACCGACGATATTTCCGGCATTCCACACACTGCCGGTTTTCAGGCTTGTCGCCGCATCTTTCAGCTTGCTACGGAAGTTTTCGTCTTCGTATACGGAACGTTCGACTAACAACAGCGAACAGGCGGAACACTTCTGTCCGGCATTGCCGAAGGCAGAAGTGACGATGTTCATGATGGCGTGGTCACGGTCGCCCGACGCTGTGAGGATAATAACGTTTTTACCTCCCGTTTCTGCCGATAACGGAGTGGTCGGATTGGCTTTTGCGATATTCTGTGCGGTGTCCGTTCCTCCTGTCAGAATGATATGTTTGATGGCGGGGGCGGTAGTCAGCACTTTCAGTGCTTCCCGGCGGGTGATGATGACTTGCAGCGCTTCCTTCGGCACACCGGCATCCCAGAATGCCTTGGCAAACATCCACGCAACAGGGGCGGCTACGGTGGCAGGTTTCAGTATAACGGTATTTCCTCCCGCCAGTCCGGCTACTATACCGCCCACGGGGATGGCGCAGGGGAAGTTCCACGGGGAGATGACCAGTATGGTGCCTTTCGGTTTCATTTCTACGTCATCCAGCGCGGCAAACTTCTTCATCGCTGTCGTATAGAAACGGGCATAGTCTACCGCTTCCGATACTTCTACATCACCTTCAATGACGGTTTTACCCGTCACGGCACACATACAGCCTATCAGATCGCCCCGCATATCGGCGAGCCGGTTGGCCGCTTCGTACATGATCCGGTGGCGTTCTTCGAGTGTGGTTTTTCTCCATCCGGCAGGGTCTGCCTCTGCAATTTCGATGATTTTCTCCACTTGTGCGCTGTCCGCCTGCGACATTTCACAGATACAGACTTCATCGTCCTGACAACGGTCTGTATATGGGTAGCGGCTTTCGCATACCACCGTTTCCGCACCTATTTGCAGCGGAATGATTTCCGGCTGTTCCGTTCCGTCTTTCTTCCATTTGGAGAAGATAGAACGCACCCATTCCTGATTCTGCGGCAGGTCGAAGTCCGTGTCCGGTTCATTCTTCAGGACGTCTGCCGGAGGGACAGGCGTGTAAGGAAGATTGCGATTCTGAGTGCGTGGGGACACATGACTCAGTTGATCTTTCATGGCGTAGGCATCTTCGAACTGCTTAGCCAGGAAATCCCACTCTTTTGTGTTCGGCCTCAGATTGAAAGAGTGAGTCAGGAAGTTATCAGGTGCCGTGTTCTCATCCATCCGGCGGACGAGATATGAGACGGCATTCAGAAAATGTTCGTTTTTCACTACGGGAGTATAAAGAATCACCCGGTTGCCGAGCATGGATTGGGCTCTCCATAGGTGGTTCGCCATTCCTTCCAGCATTTCGAAGGTCATATATTCGGCTGTACCATATTTCTGAGCCAGCAGATAGGCGTAGGCGATGGAGAACAGGTTGTGGGAAGCTACTCCAAGATGCAATACCCTTGCGTTTTCGGGCATCAGTGCCCGTTCCAGCAGATGCAGGTAGTTGGCGTCTACTTCTTCTTTGGAAGGGCGGATCGGATTGGGCCAGCCTCTCAGCGAAGAGATGACGGTTTCCATTTCCAGGTTGCAGCCTTTCACCAGACGCATCTTGATCGGGGCACCGCCTTCTGCTACGCGTGCTTTGGCAAATTCGATCAGTTCGGTCTGAAAGTCGTATGCGTCCGGCAGATATGCCTGAACGACGATTCCGGCGGAATAATTCTTGAACTGCGGCAGGCTGAGCACTGTCTTGAAGAGGCGTAATGTGAAATGGGTATCTTTGTACTCCTCCATATCCAGATTGATAAACTTGGATCGTCTGACTCCTTCTTCGTCTGTATAGGGGAAATCAATCGCTTTCTGATAAAGCGCGGACATTCGCGAAACGAGTTCCGGAAAACTTTCTTCATAATTCAAGGCGTGTGTCTGCGCATAGATTCCCGATATTTTCACTGATATGTAGTTGATGTCGGGTGATTCGAGCGCTTCCAGATAATGGTGGTAACGATGGTCGGCTTCTCCGTTGCCGAGCACCACTTCGCCCAGCAGGTTGACGTTCTGTCCGATTTTCTCCTTTGCACGGGTGGCCAAATGCTTCGTGAGTTGCGGACGCGCTTCGTTGATGATGACCTGCGAGGTGTCCATGCGCAGGCGCTTCTTGATGATGGGGATGGCGATAAAGTCGAAATGATGGCCGAATGCCTGATACATTCTGAACAGGAAGCTGTCCCGCTTGTTCAGAAATTCGGGAACGCCGTATTGGTCGAGAAGGGTTTTGATACGTTTGGCAAGTATCCTTCGGTCACGGATTTGCGAAGATTCATCCAGCATCTTCACGAGGAATTTCTTGTCCTGCGGACGTTGCACCATGACAGCATATTTATGCTGTTCGCGGCGTTCGGCTTCTGTGATGGTTTGCTCACAGGTATTGTACAGTTTGAGTACCCAATCCTGTACTTCGGTAAGGGTCGGTTGATATTGTTTGTCCATACTAATCTGATCTATGTAGATTATGGAAATTAAGAAAAAAAGAATCTCAAATGCAATTTACATAGGGTGGCAGGTGGGACTGAACATAACAGCACGGTAGCGATGCAGGGTTTGCAACGCTTGCTGCGAGAAGCGGTCGAACAGATACTGTTGTGTCATATTCGTCGTTTTTTAAAGTGATTAGGTACAAAAGGCTCACACTTCTCGCAAATATAAAAATATCTTGTTGATTTTCAAGCAAAAGGAGAGAAAATATTCTCTCCTTTCAGTATTATTTTTTCTTGCAATAACTACCCGATTGCTTTATAGCTATTACTGATTCGCATTATCTATCCTTGCTTAAAAGAATAAAGTTGCAAAACAGCTTGCGGGCTACATCAGCCGCAGCCGCAGGGTTATTCAGGTTATCAACCAAATCTAAGGTTGAATAATAGATTTTCCCTTTTCCGCAAGAGATGATTCCGACAGCAGAGCCCAGATTAAACGGAGCACTGCTGTATGAGCCTGCCACTAATTCTTCATTATCTATATGTAGCCCTAAACGTCGGTCGCCGTTACGCACCAGGGCTTGATAAGGCCATCCCATTGCTACATTGACCGGAAGACCGTTGAAAAGAGGGTGTTCTTTCACGAAATGAACACCGCCTACCCAGTTCTTTCCTACGGAATAATAGCCATGATAAGCCGAACCTGTATATGCGCTCACAGCATCCATCCATGACTCGGCCGATTTTAACAAGAGCAATGAAGTACCGTCTTCCCTTACGCGATCCAATAACTCTTGGGGAGCAATCGCCGCATGGTCCGGAAGAGACCAGACTAATTGTACGCTTCCCGTGGGATTGCGTTGACTGTATTCCACACGGACAGCGACCTCATCACCTGCTTTCAACAAGAAAGGGCGAACGACGGTCAATTCTTTATTATTTCTCCATTCATCAACAATACGCTGTCCGTTGACGGAAAGACGCATTCCCTGATCGGAAGTAACCCCAATCATATAGGTGCCGGACTGAGGGGCTTTTAATTTCCCATCCCAGATAGCTGAAAAAGATTGGTTGGCAGGAAGCAAGGGGTCCGGTTGGGCACCGTCTGCGAAAGTACGGTCTATCTTGTTGTCTTGGGTCACCCCCGCCAATGTACGTAAGTCATCGTCTTTATAAAGAGAGAGTTCCAAAACCGATTTGCCTTCTTTCTGACAAAATGCTTCAACAGGAACAGGCTGCGGCGCATCCAGGGATGAACGTGTCACTACAATCCAGTCCAGTTTCTCCATATCCGAACGGAAAGCAGGAAGCTCGCATCCGGTTGCTTTCTGGTAAAAGGTAGCAACAGGGTCATCGGGAGTACCATATAAAGCACCTTTTCCTTTCAATTGCTTCTCATCCCAGTAAATGCCAAGTACTTCATCTTTCCCTTCGGCGCACAGGTGTCCCGACGTATTCCGTAATTGCGCCTTGACTTGATATAAACCGGAAGCTCCTTCTATTGCCAAATGGCAGTTCTCCAATAATAGCTGTCCGAAACAGTCTCCTCCGGTAATGTGCACCTCTTTTTCGATGTGTTTTCCTTCCTTCCCGTCGGGTGTGCAGACAGACACTGATAAACGGTATTTTCCGGAAAGATTTTTTTCATTAACGATGTAGAAATCGACCGGTACTTTTCCCGGCAGGTGTACAAACTGTGTGCGGGGAGAGACCGCTACATAGAGCGGTTGGGTATAGTAAGTAAAGGTGGAAGGATTTCCTTTGCAGTTCCGGTAGATGTCTACAATGCCGGAATGGTTGTCATACGGCATCGCTTCCCAGCCGTTCACTGCATAAACGTCTCCTGTATTCTGCATACGCATTCCTTGAATGCGCCGTCCTTGATGGTCGAAAGAGACATCTCCCATGGCGCGTGTCAGCGAGTCAATGGAGCCGAAGTAAGGCGCCAGGTTCTTCTCATGGAAAAACTGCTGAAATGCCTCATACTGATTCTTCCAGAATAATCCGTCCCACCCCTTGATTCCGGTCTGTTCTATTTCTTTGGCAATTTCGGCAATGCGGGGAGGGGTTGAAAGAGCGCCTTCTTCGCCCCGTATATAGATTTCGGTCCGGTTGTCCGTATACATCAGATTGTCTTTCGGACCTCTATAGTAATCTTCCTCCCAAGTGGCAGGCCCTGCGGCACGGTGGTTGTCGAACCATCCCTTCCGGTGCAGTACCGAATCGAAAGGCAACAGATTTGCCTTGGCGTCTTCTTCCGAATGTTCGGCAGAAGCCCATCCGGAAGTAAAAGTCATCACCCGGCTCGGATCAATGGTATGCGCCTTTTTCATGTCTTCCATACGCAGGGCAGTCAGTTCTTTATCTCTGGCACGAGGACCTCCCCATTCATTTATCAGATTATAAATGACGAGACTTGGATGACTTCTGTCCCGCAAGATCATTCGTTGCAGTTTGGTATTGACTATGGTCCGGATGAAGGGATCGTGTCCTGCGGAGTGAAAAGCTCCCGGCTCTTCCAGATATAGCAGTCCCAGTTCATCTGCTTTTTCGAGCACTACCGGCGAACCGATGGAACGATGGAAATTCAGCATATTCAGTCCTAAAGCCTTGGCTGTAAGTATCTGTTTTTCGGCCATTTCCGGAGTGGTATACAAGCCGCCCACAGGCCAATATCCCCAACTGATGGCAGTAAGCAGCATCACCCGCTGCCCGTTCAGTCTCAACTGGGCATCTTTTCCAATCCCTGTCGGTTCAAACCAGCGGAAACCGAAAGTCCGGGAATCTGCATCCCATATTCTTTTAGCCGATTTGAGTTCGACCCGGCAAACGTACAGATGCGGGCAATCCGGATTCCAGAGTTTCGCATTCGGACAGTTCAGGTCCATTGTTATCGTATTTTCTCCCCTTTGCAAGATAACGTTCTTCAAATCCTTGCGAGCTATAATTCTCGATGGGTTTTCCTTTTCAGCAACTATGAACATGAGTTGCCCCTTTTCTGTATTCATCAGGGTATTGTTCACTGTCAGAATCGCTTTCACTTTGGTATATTCCGGTTGGTTCTGCATATAGATGTCTGATATGAACAAAGGAGAGACTGCATCCAGACGTACCCGGCCTATGATTCCTCCGAATGACCTTCCGGGCGGTATCTGATAGCTGCCCCAATTCATCTCCGTGAAGTCCTGCCAATGGAAATTACCTCCCGGATGTGTCACCCGCACTGCCAGAAGTTGCTCTTCACCGGGTTTCACCGCTTCTGTAATATCCACGTCAAAGGGGGATTCTCCAATCATATCATATCCCACCAGCTTCCTGTCCAGATAAATCTCGGCACGCATACGGACCGATTCAAAATGAATCAGCACCCGTCTGCCTTTCAGTGTTGCCGGGAGTTTGATAGTTCTAAACCACCAGCTGACTCCTGCTCCATCGTCCGGACTTGGGCGACTGGAAACTGTACAATATTCCTCCACGGTTCCCGGCACCTGCACGGCTGTGGCATTGGCCGGATTCAGTTGTTCCCAGCCTCCTGTCGGAACATTCACAGGAAGGAGTGACAAATCCGTAGCATCTTCCGGCAGAAACAGTTTATCGTTTTTCCATTCCGCCTGCTTGTCCTGCCATAAATGCCATTCTCCACCATCCAGAGAAAGAGTGTATCTTCCCGCTGTTTTATCGTCCTGTTTTGCATCTACCGACACACTTGTCCATCCACATAGTATGCACAAGTATAACATCCAACTTTTTTTTAAAGCATTCATTGTTTTTCATCTGTTTATTGAGAAAGTACGTCAGATGCAAAATTATAGGGGAGGCATTAATAAAATAGTGTGATGGCGATTAATACAGAGTTAATTTGCAATTAAAACCCATTAATCTGCGTTTGGCGGCAGAAAAGTATGTTTTGTTTGGGGTATTACGGTATTACTTGGGGTGATTTATTTTTCTTTGGATTAAGTTATTTACCAGTGGCTTGCTTTGACTCAAAGTTTAGTATTTGGCTTGATACTTCTTATAAAAGATCAGGAAAAGGATGAAGCCGATCAATGCGAACGGAACACCCGTCAGGGCGGGATAACGGTAGCCGCCGCTGATTGCCAGTCCTCCTGCATAAGCTCCGATGGCATTTCCCAGATTGAACGCTACCTGTACACAGGCAGCTCCGAGCATTTCGCCTCCTTTGGCTACACGGATAATCAATATCTGTTCCGGACTGGATACGGCAAACAGTCCTGCGGTGCAGAGGCACATCAATAGCGCAGCCGCCCATTTGTAGGGAGAAAGGAAGAAGATAAGCAATAGCATCAGGCAGATCAGTGCTTGTGCGGCAGTTCCTACCTTTCCGGGAGTGTAGCGGTCGGAGAGCCGCCCGCTGATCAGATTTCCCATGACCATACCGAATCCGGCAAGAATCATCAGCGGGGTGATACTTTCGGCAGAGAAACCGGAGATATGAGTGAGCATTGGATTGATATAGCTATACCAGCAGAATACGCCGCCATTACCTAATGCCGTAGCACCCAGAATGAGCCAGGGAGCCGGAGTTTTGAGAAAGCGGAACTGTCCTTTGAAACCGGTATCTTTCAGCCCTTCTACCTGAGGAACCCAACGCCAGATGTAATACAGAATGACGATTCCCCAAAGACCTACCAGCAGGAAGGTAGCCCGCCACGAAAGCATGGTGCTTAAAGAAGTT
>ERZ1643250.1866-NODE-1866-length-16857-cov-7.650815_pt1 | contig 16857 bp, 15 predicted proteins | sample MGYA00579262_ERZ1643250 | MGnify/ENA primary metagenome ERZ1643250 (study PRJEB29033, sample SAMEA4952265) | chicken gut metagenome | biome: Broiler Chicken; feature: Gastrointestinal Tract; material: Caecum | place: Ireland | collected 2018 | study: Broiler... | reverse complement strand
TCAGCCGCTTCCGGGATTTTTTGCATCCATCCTCATCTTCCGCTATAATAGGGAAGGCGAAAAACGCCGATTTTTCTCTTGCCAATGCAGGAAAGAGATAACAGGAGTGAACCATTTCCATGATGGATCAATATCGAATTTTAAAACAGGTTTTCGGCTATGATTCTTTCCGGCCGGGCCAGAAGGAGCTGGTGGAAAGCCTTTTGTCCGGGAGGGATGTCTTGGGCGTGATGCCTACCGGCGCGGGAAAATCCATCTGTTTTCAGGTGCCCGGTCTGCTGCTGCCAGGCATTACGCTGGTGGTTTCCCCACTGATTTCCCTGATGCGGGATCAGGTCAACGCACTGGTACAGGCAGGTGTTCGGGGCGCGTTTCTCAATAGCTCCCTGACACCCGCGCAATACCGCAAAGCCCTTTCCAACGCCCGTCAGGGAATCTACAAGATCATCTATGTGGCGCCGGAACGATTGCTGACACCGGACTTTCTCGACTTTGCCCTGTCGGTGAACATTTCCATGGTATGTGTGGACGAAGCCCACTGCGTCTCCCAATGGGGGCAGGACTTCCGGCCGGGGTATCTGCGGATTCGCCAGTTTTTGGAAACCCTGCCCACCCGTCCGGTGGTAGGGGCTTTTACGGCCACCGCTACCGCTCAGGTCCGCCACGATATTCTGTCCCTGCTGGGGCTTCAGCATCCCAAAATTGTGGTCACTGGTTTCAACCGGAAAAATCTCTATTTCGGCGTGCGCAAGCCAAGAGATAAATTCCGGGAACTGCTGCAAATTCTCCGGGAAGAAGGGGACAAAAGCGGCATTGTCTACTGTACCACCCGAAAGCTGGTGGAAGAAGTCTGTGAACGGCTAAAGGAACAAGGCATTTCCGCTACCCGGTATCATGCTGGGCTGACCGATGAAGAGCGGCAGCAGAATCAGGAAGACTTCCTCTATGACCGGAAAACTGTGATGGTGGCCACCAACGCCTTCGGCATGGGAATCGACAAATCCAACGTATCCTTTGTCATTCATTACAATATGCCGAAAGATCTGGAAAGCTATTATCAGGAAGCCGGACGGGCAGGACGGGACGGTTCTCCGGCCCGGTGCATTCTCCTGTACAGCGGTGCGGATGTGCGGCTGAACCAGTTTATGATTGAAAAGGAAAAAGACAACGAAGAGCTGGATGAAAAAACGCTCCGGGAAGTCCGGCAAAAAGAATTGGAACGGCTGAAACAGATGACTTTTTATGCCACTTCCCGCCGGTGTCTGCGCCAATTCCAGCTGCGTTATTTCGGAGAACAGCAGGTTCCCGATCACTGCGGCAACTGTTCCGTCTGCCTGAAAGAAGCACCGGAAGCCCATTCCTTCCGGATTGAGGAAACGGTTCCCGTTTCCCACACCCGGCGTCCTCTTCGGGCTCCTGCTTCCACTTCCCTCACCCCTCAGCAGCAGGCTGTGTTCCAGCGTCTCCGCCTGCTTCGGATGGAACTTTCCAAAAGCCTGGGAATTCCGCCTTATGCGGTGTTTACCGACGCAACTCTTCGGGAAATCTGCATCCGCAATCCCCGGACTGAACCGGAATTGCTGGCGATTCCCGGCGTGGGAGAACACAAACTGCATCGTTTTGGACAGCTTTTTCTGGAAGAACTGCGCCGGTCATAATTGAATTGGTAATTTCTTTCTATAGAATAACAAAATTTATCCTATTTCAAAAGCTATTGTAAAAACTGTAACAAAATTACTACAATAAACTCTTTTCCAATTACAATGCTGTAAGATCTGTTGAAATCCTCTTTTGAATATGATAGAGTGTACCCATCACCCAATCACAAAGAGTATCAGAGAGGAGAATCGATTATGACGAATATGATTTCATCCATTCCCTATCCCTTCACTGTTTTTCTGATTGCAGCCACTCTGGGAGCTGCCGGCGCCATGATTCGCAATCATTTCGTCAGCAGACAGCATCAGCTGTCTCAGCCTCAGAAGGTTCTCCTTCCCATTGACGAGCTGTATAACGAATGATCTTTTTTGAAAAGACCGCCGATTTTGGTCGGCGGTCTTTTCAATAGGGTTTTCTGCCATTCAAAAAAACAGAAAAGCAGATAATTCCGGAAATGGTTTCATCGGAATTATCTGCTTTTTTACGGTTTTGGGAGATGAACAGAAATAAAGACGGGATTATTCTTCAACCTCTTCGGTCAATCCCTGGCCACTTCTGTTCAGTACCTTTTCAATTCCCTCACACATGGAGAAGTACTCCTTGCGGATTTTGTCCAGATACTCTACACCGGCCGGCTCCAGATGATAATACACTCTGGCGCGGCGCTTGCCGACGATGACCCGGTGATCGGAAATCAGACCCTTATCCAGCATACGGTACAGGGTAGGATACATGGAACCTTCCGGCATCACATACAGGCCTTCGCTTCGATTTGACAGTTCCTGTGACAGCTGATACCCATACATATCCTCTTCGTGGAGAAGAGTCAACAGAAGCAGATCAACGGTTCCACGCTTTAAACTTTCCCAGATACTCATTACAAGCCCCCCAATCTTCTAAAATTGCTTTCACTAATATTAAATCACATAACCTTATATTTGTAAATACCTTTTTCCAAAAAATGTACGTTTTCTAAAATAAGAATATTTCTTATTTTTTTCACATTCCTCTGTGTAGTTTTACAAAGAACACCGGGGGGATTTCTGAACACTATCTACAAAATATTCAAAAAACGAGGGAATCCGTTCTCTTTGGATTAGAAAATTTACACAAAATATAATCCGTTATTTTGTTTTGAATAGGAAAAAAAGGAGAGGCAAATACCGTACAAAAAATGTGATTTATTGTGTTAAATTGGTAAACCAAACGTTATAAAAATATTTCGGCTTTTTTCCATTTGTTCGCTTGTCGGTTCCTCAACCTCTCCAAATTCAAAGGGGATCTGCATGGTTTCCCATTTATACGCCCCCATTTTGTGAAAAGGAAGAAGCTCAATTTTTTTGATGCATGTAAAATTCGTCAGATATGATGCCAGTTTTTTCAACTTTTCTTCCACCAGCGTGACGCCCGGCACACAAACATGGCGAATCCATACCGGTTTTCCCACTTCTTCGCACCACTGAAGAAGCCGAAGGGCATTGGTATTATCCATCCCTGTCAGTTCCCGACAGTCCTCCGGGTCCAGCGCTTTGATATCCAGCAATAACAAATCTGCCAATTCCAAGGCTTCCCGGCATTTTTCCATAGGCACCGCACCGCTGGTATCCACTGCCGTATGGAATCCCTGTTCTTTGCAAAGCCGGAGAATCGCCGCTGCAAATTCCGGCTGCATCAGCGGTTCACCACCGGAAAGAGTCACACCGCCGGAACGGATAAAATTCCGGAAAGGCAGAATTTTTTCCACTACTTCTCCCGCTGTTGTGGAAGTTCCGTCGCCGCAGTCCCAGGTATCCGGGTTATGGCAATAGGCACAACGCAGCAGGCATCCCTGCAAAAATACTACATAGCGAATTCCGGGACCATCCAGCGCACCAAAACTCTCCACAGAATGAATCCGCCCGGTGGTTTCTGCAATATTTGACATGAAGGTCATCTCCTTTTTTGAAAATGTAAAAAATGCGCCCCGGCTTTGAAACTGGGGCGCATCATAATTTCTATAAAACTCAGAAATGGTCGTGGAAAGTACGGCTGATAACATCCATCTGCTGTTCGCGGGTCAGCTTGATGAAGTTTACCGCATAGCCAGACACGCGGATGGTCAGCTGGGGATACAGCTCCGGATGATCCATGGCATCCAGCAACACATCGCGGTTCAGCACGTTCACGTTGATGTGATGGCCGCCTTCCATAAAGTAGCTGTTGAGCAGCTGGGACAGGTTATCCTCGCGAGTATTCTCCTCGCGGCCCAGTGCGCCGGGCACGATGGAGAAAGTGTAGGAAATTCCGTCCTCGCTGTAGTCGTAGGGCAGCTTGGCAACGCTCATCATGGAAGCCACGCAGCCGCTGCTGTCACGGCCATGCATGGGGTTGGCACCGGGAGCAAAGGGCTCGCCGCGCTTACGGCCGTCGGGAGTGGAGCCGGTGTGCTTGCCATACACCACGTTGGAGGTGATGGTCAGGATGGACATGGTGGGACGGCTGCCACGATAGGTGCGGCACTTCTCCAGTTTGCCCATGAATCTCTTGACGATATCCACGGCAATTTCATCCACACGGGGATCGTTGTTGCCGAACTTCGGGAAATCGCCCTCAATCTCGTACTCCTTCACCAGACCGGTTTCGTCGCGGACCGGGTGAACCTTGGCGTACTTGATAGCGGAAAGGCTGTCAGCTGCTACAGACAGACCGGCAATACCGCAGGCCATGGTACGCAGTACCTGCTGGTCATGCAGAGCCATCTGAATCTTTTCATAGCAGTACTTGTCGTGCATATAGTGGATGATGTTCAGAGCGTTGACATACAGGCTGGCCAGCCAGTCCATCATGACGTCGAATTTCTTCATCACATCATCATAGTCCAGAGTGTTGCCGCGAACAGCCAGAAGCTCGGGGCCGACCTGATCGCCGCTGATTTCATCGCGGCCGCCGTTGATGGCGTACAGCAGGCACTTGGCCAGGTTGGCGCGGGCACCGAAGAACTGCATCTGCTTGCCCACACGCATAGCGGAAACACAGCAGGCGATGGCGTAGTCGTCGCCGAACTTCTTGCGCATCAGGTCGTCGCTCTCATACTGGATGGAAGAAGTCTCAATGGACATCTTGGAGCAGAAGTTCTGGAAGTTCTTGGGCAGACGGGGGCTCCACAGAATGGTCATGTTGGGTTCGGGAGCCGGTCCCAGATTGGTCAGGGTGTGCAGGAAACGGTAGGAGTTCTTGGTGACCATATGACGGCCATCGGTACCAATACCGCCGATGGACTCGGTAACCCAGGTAGGGTCGCCGGAGAACAGCTGGTCATACTCAGGAGTACGCAGGAAGCGAACCAGACGCAGCTTCATGATGAACTGGTCCACCATCTCCTGGATTTCTTCCTCGGTGTAGCGGCCGTTTTCCAGGTCGCGCTGTGCGTAAATGTCCAGGAACGTGGAGGTACGGCCCAGAGACATAGCAGCGCCGTTCTGCTCCTTTACAGCAGCCAGATAGCCGAAGTACAGCCACTGGATCGCTTCTTTGGTGTCCTGTGCGGGCTTGGAAATATCAAAGCCGTAGCTCTCGCCCAGACGCTGGAGCTTTTTCAGAGCGCGAATCTGCTCGGCCACATCCTCGCGGCGGCGAATCGCGTGAGTGTCCATCACGTCATAGGTCAGGCCGTTGAGGTCATTCTGCTTGGATTGAATCAGAAAATCAGTACCGTACAGAGCCACCCGGCGATAGTCACCGATAATACGGCCGCGGCCGTAAGCATCCGGCAGGCCGGTGATGATGTGGCTGTGACGGGCCTTCTTGATGTCGGGGGTATAGACGTCAAACACACCGTCGTTGTGGGTCTTGCGATACTTGAAGATCTCCTCCACCTTGGGGTCCATCTTGCGGCCATAGGCTTCCAAAGACTTTTTCACCATACGGATGCCGCCAAAGGGCATGATGGCGCGCTTCAGGGGAGCATCGGTCTGCAAACCGACGATGACTTCCTTGTCTTTGTCGATATAACCGGGTGCATAAGCGTCAATGTCGCTGATGGTGGAAGCATCCACATCCAGCACGCCGCCGGCCTGACGCTCTTTTTCCAGCAGAACCTTCACTTCGTCCCACAGCTCACGGGTGCGCTGGGTGGGAGGAGTCAGAAAGCTCTCGTCTCCATCATAGGGAGTGTAGTTGCGCTGGATAAAATCCTGCACGTCAACGGTGTGGCTCCAGTGTCCGCTGATAAACTCTTTCATAGCTCTGTTTTCCTTTCTCCTGTTGATAACAGGTGTCGCGCATTTTGTTCAAAATGTGATTCGGTTGGGCGCAAAGCCCGCCCGTGTGGGGAAAGCAGACAGTACAAAACTCAATATCCGAAAATCCCTGCCATAGATTCGTCGTTGTCAATCCAGTCAATCACGGGAATCACTTTGTACTCCTGTTCGTTCAGCCGCACCACGACCCGGCTGATGCCTGCGTTGATAATCAGACGTTTGCACATGGAGCAGGAAGAGGGATTTTCCACATAGGCGCCGGTGCGGGCATCCTTGCCCACCAGATACAGCGTTGCACCGATCATCTCTTTTCGGGAAGCGCTGATGATGGCGTTGGCCTCTGCATGGACAGAACGGCAGACTTCATACCGTTCGCCCCGGGGAATCTGCAGTTTTTCCCGGATACAAACGCCCGTATCAATGCAGTTCTGGCGGCCTCTGGGCGCACCGTTATAGCCGGAGGAGACAATTTCGTCGTTATTGACGATAATGGCTCCAAAATTGCGGCGCAGGCAGGTTCCCCGCTCCAGCACCGTCTGGGCAATATCCAGATAATAGTTTTCCTTGTCGCGGCGAGCTGCCATATTCAATGACTTCCTTTCTGTTGTGTACTGATTCCGCACTTTGCCAAGTGCTCTGCTTTCGGCGCGTACTTTCGCGAAGACCCCGCGTTTCCGATCTGACGCGCAGCGGGATAAAACCCGTACTCAGCCCTCAGGGGCTGGCGTGCGGGGAAGCATTGCCCCGCCGCCTGACGAAAATCGCAGAAAGCACAATATCTGCGGGTTTCCGTGTCTTGGTTATACTATATACCATTCATTTTGAATTGGCAAGGGATTTTTTCCACCTCTTTTTTCCCTTCCACATTTTCGGAATCCTTTACTTTTGAGAAAGTGCATGATAAAATAAAGAAAAATTCGCATTTTTGGAGAAGTTACCGATAGGAGCCTTTGACCGACAACAGGTTTTTATCATAAACCATGAAAACAAAAAGAAAATCCGATGGTATTTTGTCACAGTATCACGAATTTTCGGAACAGGAGCAATCATGACGGAGAAGAATACGGATCGCCTTTCCGACCTTTCCACCATGCGGGAAATTCTCAGCCGCCACGGGTTTACATTTTCCAAGGCGCTGGGACAGAATTTCCTCATTAACCCCTCGGTCTGCCCCCGTATGGCAGAGATGTGCGGCGCTGATTCGGAAAGCGGCGCACTGGAAATCGGCCCGGGTATCGGCGTGCTGACCCGGGAACTGGCAAAGCGCACCAAAAAAACCGTTGCCATTGAACTGGACACCCGGCTGCTGCCGGTACTGGCGGAAACACTGGCCGACTATCCCAATGCCAGCGTGATTCACGGAGACGTGATGAAGCTGGATCTGAAAAAAATTTTACAGGAAGAATTCCCGGACATGAAAGTGGCGGTCTGCGCCAATCTTCCCTACTATATCACTTCCCCGGTTATCATGAAATTACTGGAGGAAAAACTGCCCATCACCTCCCTGACCGTCATGGTGCAGAAGGAAGCCGCAGACCGGATTTGTGCGAAGCCGGGCACCAGAGCCTGTGGAGCCGTGAGCGCCGCAGTCCAGTATTACGCGGAACCGGAAATCCTCTTCCAGGTATCCCGGGGCAGCTTTATGCCGGCTCCCAACGTGGACTCCACGGTCATCCGGCTGAATGTCCGCCCACAGCCGCCGGTGGAGCTGAAAAGTGAGGAGCACTTTTTCCGGCTGGTAAAGGCCGCTTTCGGCCAGCGAAGAAAAACCGCCGTGAACTCGGTTTCCGCCGGTATGGGACTGCCCAAAGCACAGGTGACTGCCGCTATGGAACGGGCCGGGATTGCCCCCAACACCCGGGCAGAACAGATGACGCTGGAAATGCTGGCTTCTTTTTCCAATGAACTGTTGATGTAAAACGGAAGGACAGGAAACGGAAATGGGAAAAATCAGGAAACTGACTGAAAAGGAATATGAAAAATACAGCAGCCTGTGGGATGGAGAAATCCGTCCGGAGCTAATTGAAAAGTGGAAAGAAGAATTGCTGGCGGGCCGCCGAATCATCTTTCTATATGAAGAAAACGAGGAAATTCTGGGCGAAGCAGCACTGGTACTGGAACCGCCTGTTTCCGAAGAAAAAACGGAACCTCAGGTATCCGTTGCCCGAATGATGGTCCGGGAAGAGTACCGCAGCCGAGGCATTGGCGGCGCACTGGTGGAAGTTCTGCTCCGGGAAGCGGAGAAAATGGGCTGCACCCAGCTCACCGCCAGAATCCCCGTCAATAATGAACAGGCGCTGCGTCTTTATCGCCGGAAAGGTTTTGACAGCCAGCAATTCCGGGGAAAAGACGAAAGCGGAGACTATGTGGTTCTGCTGGCCCGTCTGGATGAACCCCGGGAACAGGAGGAAGAGGGCGTCTTTTCCTATTATTTTGCCTCCCGGGCCATGCTGATCGCCGCCGCGGTCTTTCTGCTGGGCTCTATGGTATTGGGACCTTTCCGCTATACAGAGCTTTCCGTAGCCTTTGGGGCGGCCTCCGGCATTCTGTCTCTGGCAGGGCTGGGGTTCGGTTTTGCCTCCTGGGACGAAGAAACATAAACAGAATCAATACAGAAAACGAAAGGAGAAATTACCATGGGAATTGATTGGGAAGAAATTTTGGGCGCAGAAGGCGAGGACATGGCCTATGCCTATGACGACAGCATCCCCGACGATGACTGGGACGATGAGCCTGAAACGTTTGAACAGGATGACGAATGGGAACTGGATGATGAATGGGAAATCGACGATGAATGGGAGATAGAGGACTCTCCCGAATCTGAAGAAGCAACGGAGAACCAGTCTGAAGAAGCTCCCCAACCTTCCATTTCTGAGATCGAGTTTCCGGACGATTTGGGCTTTGGCTATGATGACGAATCTCCCATAGAGTAAGGGAAACCTGATCGACCATTAAGAAAAGGCGAATCTCTGTGCAGAGGTGCAGAGATTCGCCTGTATTTTTGTAAAGAGCCGCTCGACGGAAATTAATGGTTGTGCTATACTAGGGGCTATCTGAAAAGTCGAAATGATAGTCTTTTCCGACAATTACTTCGTTTTCAGAAACGCCCTTCGATAATGTGTTTTAACAGGAGGAGATTTTGGATGGGCAAGGCGATAGAGGGACCTGAAAAGAAAAGCATTTGCATTGGCCTGCTGGCCCACGTTGATGCCGGAAAAACCACCCTTACGGAACAGTTTCTGTTACACGGCGGGGCAGTTCGTCAGGCCGGAAGCGTAGACCGTGGAACTGCCCGCACCGACTTTCTCACAGTAGAACAACAGCGGGGCATTTCCGTCCGGACTTCCACCGCAGTTCTGGACTATCAGAAAACGGAACTGACTCTGATCGACACTCCCGGTCATGTAGATTTTGCCGCAGAGGTGGAACGCTCCCTCGCTGTGCTGGACGTGGCCGTGCTGATTATTTCCGCAGTAGAAGGCATTCAGGCCCAGACGGAAATTCTCTATGAAGCCCTGCGGAAAACCGGCGCGGAAATTGTCTTTTTCCTCAATAAAATCGATCGAGTTGGCAGCCGCACCGAAGAAATTCTGGAGGAAATCCGGGAAAAATTCACCCCTCACCTGCTTCTTTGCAGTCAGATTTCCGGCGAAGGCAGCCGGGAATGCCGCGTTTCTCCCCGGACAGTTTCCGATCCGGATTTTGCAGGAGACGTGCTGGACGCGGTCAGCGAATTTGACGAGTCCGTATTGGAGCAATATCTGGAACAGGGCTCCGTACCGGCGGAACAGCTGGAAATGGCTCTGGCTTCCTGTATGGAAAAGGGGCAGCTATTCCCCGTTCTCTGCGGCAGCGCCCTCACAGATACCGGCGTGGGCGAGCTGCTGGATTTTCTGGTACGTTTCGGCCGTCCGGTGAAAAACCGCCGGGATGATGCGCTGTCCGGCGTCGTGTACCAGATTACCCACGACAAAACCATGGGCCGGGTAGCTCATGTGCGGCTGTTTGGGGGAAGCATTCAAAATCGGGATACGGTACCCTTCTTTACCCCGGGAAGCGACACCATACAGCAGGGAAAAGTCAGCCAGATCCGCCGTTATTTCGGCGGACGCTGTTCCGATCTGGGACAGGTACACCGTGGACAGGCGGCAGCGCTGTGCGGCCTGTCCAATGCAAAGGTGGGCGACATTCTGGGAGAAGCCGGAGACTTATCCGGATTCCATCTGGCGGCACCCCTGCTGCGGGTACAGGTACTGCCTGCCCGGCCGGAAGAACTTCATGCCGTGCTGGAATGCTTCCGGGAACTGGACGCCGAAGACCCGGCTTTACAGTTGGAATACTATCCCGATGAAAAGGAAATCGATATCTGCATCACCGGCGTGGTGCAGCTGGAAATCCTGACCGCACTGGTATTGGAACGGTATGGCCTTTCCGTTTCCTTTTCTCCTCCTACGGTGCTGTATCAGGAAACGCCCTCCATGCCCGGCCGGGGAGTGGAAGCCTATACCATGCCCAAGCCCTGCTGGGCCATTATCGAGCTGGACATTGAGCCTTTGCCCCGAGGCAGTGGATTTGTTTATGAAGCCCATGTCCCCAACAACCAGATTTTCTACCGGTATCAGAACCATGTGAAAGAAGCCCTTCCCCGGGCTTTGAAACAGGGACTGTATAACTGGCCGGTCACTGACCTGAAAGTCACATTGTCGGGTGGCAGCCACCACACCGTCCACACCCATCCTCTGGATTTCTTTCTGGCCACACCCATGGCGCTGATGAATGGCCTGATGAATACCGGTACCACTCTGCTGGAACCTATTCAGCTCATGCGGATTTCCGCACCGGAAGAACTGGCGGGAAAGCTCATCGGGGACGTCATCGCCATGCGGGGAACCTTCGACACACCGGTGATTCACGGCGGTACCGTAACACTGGAAGCCCATGTTCCGGTAGCGGAGTCTCTGGACTATGCCCTGCGGCTGGCTTCTCTTTCGGGAGGCCGTGGGATTCTCAGCACCCGGTTTGCCGGATATGAGGTCTGCCCCGAAGGAATGGGCAAAGTGGGAAAGCGTCACGGCGTCAATCCTCTGGACCGGGAAAAGTGGATTCTGACTCAGCGCAGTGCCATGAGCGGCGCAGGAAATGAAATGTAAAAGAAAGTATCCCTGAAAACGAATTTGAGCGTTCCTCCCAAATGGGAAGAACGCTCTTTTTGGCTTTGATTCACGATTCAGGAGGATTCCTGCTGTTTTCGCAGCTCCTGCTGCCGATAGTAGGCCGGTGTAATGCCCACGTTTTCCCGGAAAACTTCAATAAAATAGCTTTGGGAATTAAAACCGCTGTCAATGGCCACATCCAGCACTTTCCGGTCGGTTTTGCGCAAAAGCTCCATAGCGCGGGTTAGCCGGACCGTATTGATGTACTGAACCGGTGTTTTCATGGTGTACTGTTTGAACACCCGGCAAAAGTGTCCCGGGCTCATGCTGCACAGTTCCGCCAGCTCTCCCAGCGTAATCGCCCGGCCAAAATTTTCATGAATATAGGAAATGGCTTCCTTGATGCCGCTGACGGTTTCGCTGTCCCCACGGCCCTCCGGCAATCTTTGGGCATGGCGAAGCAGCAACCCGAACAACCGAAGCATACTGGCTTTCAGGGGAAACACGAACAGCTCCGGCTGCTCCCGAAGCAGTCGGAAAGCCTGGGTAAAACAGCGATGAATTTCCCCGCCGTCCAGAGATACCGGCTGGGTGCATCTGGGCAGCAGCAGTTTTCCGCTGGCTGTGGGCGCTACATACTCCATCCGGATTCCGTCTCCTTCTGCGCCACAGAGAAAGTCCGGAGAAAACACCACTGCCTGAAACTCACAGGGCTCTCCGGGCATGGCTTCCGCAGCGTGAAGCTCTCCGCTGTTAAAAAACAGCAGATCCCCGGCCGATGCTTCAAACAGCTCTTCTCCAGCCTGAATTCTCATGGTGCCTCGGGTAATGCGAAACAGCTCCATTTCCTCATGCCAATGACACCGAACCCCATTGGGACTGTTCAGATTCCGGGCCTCGTAACAGTCGATCGGCAGAAGGAGGCCGCCGTGCTGGCGGTTTTCCCGTAAATCGATATTCTGCACTGGATCGCCTCCTTCTGTTTTCTTCTTATTTCTGTACTATCATAGACGATTCTTCCATTCAGTGCAAGAAATGTCGGAATGATTTACATAAAATTCAAATTTGGGGATATCTGGAGGATTCAAAAAGCAAAACGCCCTGACGCTTTCGCAACAGGACGTTTTCAATCGTTTTTTATGAAGCCTCCGGTTCCGCTTTGGAAACAGTCGGGGATTTCTCTTCACTGTACAGCACCAGCGACTGATCGATGGTTTGCAGCTCTTCTTCTCCTACCAGATAAGCGCCGTCTTTTTCCGCCAGCTCAATGGTAATTTCCCGGGACTCATCCCAGCTAACCTGATCCAGCTGGGCTTCCAGATAATCCAGCAGATAATTACAGTACCGGCACTCGATTTCTGTCTGCGTTTCCCCTTCATAGAGTCCTTCGCTCACCAGTTTTGAAAAAGTCAGCACACGGTTTTCCAGTTCATCCGCGTGGGTGACAAACAGATTGACTGGAGAAACTTCCATGGTCACAATACAGCCGGTATCGGTCTTTTCGCTGGAAAGCACTTCGTATTTACACTGGCTGTACAGCCGCCGGTAAAAAGCCATAGTGCGATACAGGGTCTTTTCGTTCTGTACGAACCCAAACCGCTCACCAAAATAAACCGCTTCCGAATAGAGCTTGTCCCGATATCCCTCTTCCGCTTCGTCTTCGTCGATACCGACGATTTCTTCATACTCCTTGTGTTCTCCCTGATAGATGGACTGAATGACCGAATCCACATAGTCCACGGCCGTAAAGCTGTTCTTGACTTCCTGGGTGCAGCCTGACGCCAACAGCAAACAGCCTGCCAGTAAAATCCCCATCACTTTTCCTCTGATCTTCATCGTGCCCGCCTCCTTTATCTGAAATCCTCTGTTTTCTATCTCCAATGTTTGTTTATAAAATCTGCATTCGCTGAATACCGGTAGTGCGTCCCGTTTTCTCGTCAATTTCAAACAGACAGCAGTCCATACGGCATTCCCCGCCTGCCAATTCGTGGCGGACAGGCATTTTGGTGCGGAGTTTTTCAATGATGATCTCCGGCTTGACTCCCAGTACTGACTGTACCGGCCCGGTCATTCCCAAGTCAGTGATATAGCCGGTTCCCTTAGGCAGAATGCATTCATCCGCAGTGGGGACATGAGTGTGGGTTCCAAACACTGCCGACACCCGGCCATCCAGAAAGTATCCCATCGCCCGCTTTTCGCCGGTGGCCTCTGCATGAAAATCCACCAGCACGATGGACGGGAGATCAGGCGTTTTCAACAGCTGGTCCATGGTCTCAAAAGGACAGTCCAGATTTTCCATAAAGGCCGTGCCCATGAGATTGATCACCGCTACCTGCCGGCGGCCCATGTCGTAAATGCACAGACCTCTGCCCGGGGTGGAACGCTTGGGAAAGTTGGCGGGACGCAGCAGGGTTTCGTCCTCTTCATAGAGTTCATAGCTTTCCCGGCGGCGAAAACTGTGATTGCCGGTAGTAATCACGTGTACGCCGCTGTCATATAGATGGCGGGCCGACGTGGGCAAAATCCCGTTTCCGTCCGCAGAATTTTCCCCGTTTGCGATGACCAGGTCAATCCCATACTGCTTTTTGATGGCGGGAAGCCTCTCCCGCAAAAACTGACAGCCGATGCTGCCCACAACATCCCCAATGGCCAATATATTCATGCAATTCCATCCTTCTATCGGTTACTCCGTTTGTTTTCCATTTCATTTTCTTTTTATTATAAAGCATCGGAAGCGAAAAGAAAATCCCTTTCCGTCAGGAAACGCAAATTCTGCCCCCTGTAAAAGGGCAAATTACAGTACCATCACCAATGTTCCAGCGGTAATCAGCACACCGCCCACAATCGTTTTCCAGTCCACCGTTTCGTGAAGGAAGAGAAACGCCAATACCATGGTAATCACCACACTGAATTTATCCACTGGAACCACCCGGCTGGCCTCTCCGATTTGCAGCGCACGGTAATAACACAGCCAGGAGGCCCCGGTCGCCAGTCCCGACAAGATGAGGAAAACCCACCCACGGGTCGAGATTGCGGAAATTCCGCCGACCGTGCCGCTGACCCAGACAATTCCCCAAGCCATCATCAGCACTACGCCGGTGCGGATGGCCGTGGCCAGATTGGAGTTGATTCCTTCCATTCCCACTTTTGCCAGAATCGAGGTGAGCGCTGCAAAAACAGCGGATAACAGAGCAAATACAAACCACATATTTTGTCTTCCTTTCCCTTGTTCCCTTTTCATGACTTCTCCCTTCATAATTCCGGACAAGAAATACGGGCCGGTAGTTACCGGCCCGTGAGTACGGTTGCTTTTTACTTTCCGATAAAACCTGCCGCCTGCATAATCAACTCCACCGCCTGTTCCGGAGTAAAAACCGAACTGTCCAGGGTCAGGTCATAATTTTGCAGGGCGTCCCACTTTTTGTTGGTGTAGAAATTGTAGTAATTGGCCCGCTGCTTATCCTTTTTGGTGAGGAAATCCGAGACCTTCGCCGGGTCAACTCCATACTTTTCCACGGCACGGCGCAGGCGGCTGTCCCGGTCAGCATGAATAAAGACCCGCAGGCAATCGGTGTGTTCCCGCAGAATATAGTCAGCGCAGCGTCCCACAATCACACAGGGACCTTCCGCCGCCGCTTTTCGGATAATCTCCGCCTGAATCAAAAACAGCTTGTCGTTAATGGGCATCTCGTTAACCCCAGCCATACCGCCGCCAAAGCCATAAGTTCCCATGACCAGCGAATACAGCAGGCTGCTGGTGGCCCGTTCATCAGCCTGACGGAAGACCTCTTCACTCAGGCCGCTCTTTTTGGCTGCCAGTGCAATCAATTCCTTGTCGTAATAGGGAATCTCCAGCTTTTTGGCCAGCATTTCTCCGATCTCTCTGCCGCCGCTCCCATACTGGCGGGCAATGGTAATCACAGTACGTGCGCTCACATCATTCACCCTTTCTTTTCCGGAAAATCCTTCCGGGGCCGGTATTTCCAATATTGACTGGTTTTCACCTTTATCATACAACTGTTTTTGTACAAAGTCAATAGTAGTTATTTTCGAAAAGCGTGACAATGAGATAGATTTCTCAAATCAGGTAAAAGCGCCATCCCCTACTTTTTCAAAAAGCTGACGGGTTTCTCCCCGCAGCCCCCGATGTTCCGGAAGGGACAGTTCCGGGTCTTTGCGTAAAATCGCCTGTGCCTCCCGCTGCGCGATTTTCAGCAATTCCACATCCTCTGCCATATTGGCAATGGACAGCTGGGGCAAACCATGCTGTCGGGAACCGAAGAAGTCACCGGGCCCCCGCAGCTTCAAATCCTCGTCTGCAATCCGGAAACCATCGGTAGTGCTGCACATGACCCGTAGCCGGGTCAGCGCTTCTTCGTTCTGGGCGTCGGAAATGAGAATACAGGTAGATTTTTCCTGTCCTCTTCCCACCCGTCCCCGAAGCTGGTGCAGCTGAGAAAGTCCATACCGCTCTGCGTTTTCAATGAGGATAATCACAGCATTGGGCACATCCACGCCAACCTCCACCACCGTAGTGGAGACCAGCAAATCCAGCTCTCCCGCAGAAAAGGACGCCATCACCGCATCCTTTTCCCGGGGCTTCATCCGTCCGTGTAAAATGCCGATGCGATACCCGGCAAAAGCTCCCTGCTCCAGCATTTCCCGATACTGCGTCACGCTGGCCATATCGCTCTGACCTTCTTCCACCAGCGGACAGATCATATATCCCTGCAAACCCCGATCCAGATGCTGTTTTACATATCCGAAAGCCCGTTCCCGCTTATCGCTGGTAATGGCAAAGGTCTCGATTTTCTGCCGTCCGGGAGGCAGTTCATCCAGAATCGAAATATCCAGATCTCCGAAAATCATCAGCGCCAGCGTTCTGGGAATGGGGGTTGCACTCATAACCAGCAAATGAGGATTTTCCCCTTTTTGCGCCAATGCTGCCCGCTGTGCCACGCCAAAACGGTGCTGTTCATCCGTCACCACCAGCCCCAGCTTCTGAAAAGCCACCCCTTCGGTCAGCAGGGCATGGGTACCGATCATCAACTGGATTTCCCCGGCCGCCAGTGCTTCCGCTGTCAGCCGCTTCTGTTTGGGCGTCATGGAACCCACCAGCAGCGCTGTGCGAATACCCGCCGGGGTCAGCATGGCAGAGAGGTTTTTTTCATGCTGCCGTGCCAGAACCTCGGTAGGGGCCATCAGCGCCGCCTGCATTCCGTTCTGAATCACACAATAGCACAACGCCGCCGCTACCGCCGTTTTACCACTGCCCACATCGCCCTGTACCAGCCGGTTCATGGGGGTATCCCCCATCATATCCGCCATGGCTTCCTGCACGGCCCGTTTCTGTGCACCGGTCGGGGTAAAGGGCAGCAGCCGGTAAAAGGCTTCCGAATCGTCCCGTGTCAGCCGCAGCCGGTTTTCCACCCGTCCCCGGCTTTTAATGGAAAGGAGCCCCAGCTGTAAAATCAGCAGCTCCTCAAACACCAGCCTGCGCCGAGCAATGGACAACAGCTCCATGGAGCCGGGAAAGTGGACATTTTCCAGGGCAAACCGCAGCTGGCACAGGCCGTATTCCTGCCGCATGGCATCGGGCAGCGGGTCCCTCAGCAGCTCCGGCAGCAGGTCAAAAGCGGCCTTCACTGCATTTCCAATCTGTCGGGAAGACAGCCCCACGGTCTGGGGGTATACCGGCACAATAGGCGCACTTTTTTCCGCCGGTACAAAGTCCGGCGCGGTCATCTCCCGCCGGGTGAAGGTTCCCTGCATTTTTCCCCGGAACAGATACTCTTTTCCCTCCACCA
>ERZ1643250.1865-NODE-1865-length-16862-cov-10.625394_pt1 | contig 16862 bp, 14 predicted proteins | sample MGYA00579262_ERZ1643250 | MGnify/ENA primary metagenome ERZ1643250 (study PRJEB29033, sample SAMEA4952265) | chicken gut metagenome | biome: Broiler Chicken; feature: Gastrointestinal Tract; material: Caecum | place: Ireland | collected 2018 | study: Broiler... | reverse complement strand
GGCTGTACTGTTTACGAGGAAGAAAAGCGATTCCGGAAGAGCGGACAGATGTATACGGACGGTGCCCATCTTATCTATGTGAATACAGAAATAGACGACAGGAGCAGAATAGCAAAATTAATGAAATATTTTAAAACCGCAGATCCTTTCGATGACAGTGAGGGAGAGTTGTCGAAGCAGGTGCGGTTCTTAAAGACTGAGGAAGGAGGTATAGAGATTATGTGTGAGATTATGGAAAGAATCAGAGAAGAGGGAAAAATAGAAGGAAGACGCGAGGGTATACGTGAAGGAATACGTGAGGGAAAGAAGTCCGGACTGCGTGAAGGCAGGAAATCAGGCCGCCTTGAAAGCAGCAGGAAGGCAGCGGTTAATCTGGATCAGATGGGAATGCCGCCTGAAACGATCGCACGCGCGGTGGAGGAAGATGTCACTGTGGTGAAACAGTGGCTGAAAGCGGCAAAAAAGTGAAATTCAACCACCGGTATGGTTACTTTTTGCATGCAGGGATGTATATTAGAGGCAGGAAGATAAGTGAAACTTCCTGCCTTTTTACATACCTGAAATTGTGTGGACAGGAATGTGATAAGAAATGGAAAAACGGATTTATAACATAGCTAGGGAGGGGCGCAGATGAATCAGGAAAAAACAGGGGCTTTCATCGCCAAAAGAAGAAAGGAACTGAATCTTACACAGAAAGAAATGGCAGACAAACTCGGTATCACGGATCGTGCCGTATCAAAGTGGGAGAATGGACGATGTATGCCTGACCTGTCGCTGCTGCAGCCCTTGAGCAGAATACTAAAGGTCAGTGTCAATGATCTTCTCAGCGGGGAGATCATTTCAGAGGAAGAATACAGAAAAAAGAGTGAGTCGAATCTTATCAGTATAGTAGACTTAAATATGCTGAAAAGTTTTAGATATGCATATTTCTGGTTTTACATGCTGGCGGTTTTACTTCTGATTTATTGCCTAGTAAAAAATATAGAGTCTTCCGGTGTTCTTGCGCTTATTCTTGCATATAGCACGGCAATGCATTATTACAGATATCGGATGAAAAGAGATGTTCTGTCAGCAATTATCATAGCAGGCGGGATTCTTGGTACGGTTACAAGTCTTATCGGGTTTATTGTACGGACATGGTAGAGGTGATCAACCTTATTGCATTTTTTATGAGGACGTGGTAACATTACTTTCGGACAATCGAATCAAAGATCACACGAAAGAAGTTTTACCGGGCGGGGAGCGCCGTTCCGGGTTTTTGTGCGATATGCCCGGCAAGCGGCCGCCATGCTTGCATGAGCGGGTCTCCGCTCCGCTGCGGTCCGTGCTGGACGCGTGTCACTGGCACGCAGCACCATTTGCCGGGCAACGGACAGCGAACGGTTTGACCGTGAGCTGCTCGTAGCATCGCGCAGATCGTATAGGGGAAATCCATTCCCCTATACGATTGTACGCGATACGAAAACACTATGCGAGGGAATCCGTGTTCCGGAGTGAGAGGATGCCAGTAAGCATCGACCGTCATGTGTACAGGAGGGAAAGACATGAAAAATGTCAACGTAAGGAAACTTGCCCTTGCGGGGATACTGGTAGCGGTCGGTATCGTATGCTCGCCGCTGTCGATCCCGGTAGGAGCATCCAAATGCGCTCCGGTCCAGCACTTTATCAACATTCTCGGAGGAGTGTTCTTAGGACCAGGCTATGCGGTGGGTATGGCGTTTGTGACCAGCCTTTTAAGAAATCTGATGGGAACCGGCACACTGCTCGCATTTCCGGGCTCTATGTGCGGAGCTCTTTTGTGCGGCTTACTGTATAAGTACGGAAAACACCTTCCGTTCGCTTATGCGGGAGAGTTGTTCGGAACATCAGTTATCGGCGGTCTTTTAAGCTATCCGATCGCAACACTGATCATGGGAAGTGAGAGCGCAGTATTTGGCTTTGTCATTCCATTCTTCGTCTCGAGCTGTGGAGGCACCATCATAGCGGCGGTGCTCGTGACAGCGATGAAGAAGATGAAAGTGTTTGATGTCTATCTGGGAAATCTGGATGCAGAACCCCAGAAAATAAAGCACTGATGCAGCATATTTGCAGGGAGATATAACAGTCCAGCCCATTCCTGATGGATGAACTGTTAAAAGAAGATTGTCTGAAACACATATGAAAAAACGGGGAGCTTGCGTATCAAGCAGGCTGAGAGGAAGATGAATCGCTTCGACCCGCCACCTGATTTGGGTAATGCCAACGTAGGGAACATAGATAAACTACTGATGCGGGCGTACCTTTTTTCAGGGCTTCCCGTTTTTTTATTGCTTTTTTGGAAAAATGAATTACAGAAAAGGTGGACATACGATGAGAGAATATCTGGAAAATGTAAGAAATACAGTGCCGCTGGTACATAATATTACAAACTACGTAACTGTAAATGATGTGGCAAATGTGCTTCTGGCCTGCGGCGGCAGTCCGATCATGTCCGACGAGGCAGAGGATGTAGAAGATATCACGTCTGTCTGCGGCGGTCTTAACATCAACATCGGTACTCTCCATAAGACAAGTATCGAAGGAATGTTCCGCGCAGGAAAGAAAGCAAATGAACTGGGACATCCCGTACTGCTTGATCCGGTGGGCGCCGGCGCCAGCGCACTGCGCACAAATACAGCGCTGGGGTTAATGAAAGAACTGAAATTGTCCGTGATCCGCGGAAATATATCCGAGATCAAGACGCTTGCTCTCGGAAGCGGTACCACAAAGGGCGTGGATGCTGACGTGGCAGATGCGGTGACGGAAGAAAGTCTTGATGAGGCAGTGGCATTTGTAAAGAAATTTGCGGAAGAAACAGGGACGATCATTGCAGTGACCGGAGCCATCGATCTTGTATCCGACGGCAAGACCTGTTATGTGATCCGCAACGGAAGACCGGAGATGGGAAAGATCACCGGAACCGGATGCCAGCTTTCCGGAATGATGACAGCTTATGTGACGGCAAATCCGGACCACCCGCTGGAGGCAGCAGCAGCGGCTGTCTGTGTGATGGGACTGGCAGGAGAAATCGGGTGGAGCCGGATGCAGGAGGGAGATGGAAACGCTACATACCGTAACCGGATCATTGACGCCATCTACAACATGACGGGCGAAGAACTTGAGAAAGGAGCAAAATATGAGATCAGATAATCATGGTAACTGTAAAAAAGAGGATCTGCTCCTCTACGCAGTCACAGACCGCAGCTGGCTGAATGGGGAGACCCTTTATGCCCAGGTAGAGAAGGCATTAAAAGGTGGTGTGACCTTCGTACAGCTCAGAGAAAAAAATCTGGACGAGGTTTCATTTCTCGAGGAGGCGAAAGAGATCCAGAAGCTGTGTGCTCAGTACCATGTACCGTTTGTGATCAACGACAATGTAGAGATTGCAGCTCAGATCAACGCAGACGGCGTTCATGTGGGACAGAGTGATATGGAAGCCGGAGATGTGAGGAAGAAGCTGGGACCGGACAAAATCATCGGTGTGTCCGCCCAGACGGTGGAACAAGCATTAAAGGCGCAGTCACACGGAGCAGACTACCTTGGTGTGGGAGCGGTATTCCCAACGGGCTCCAAAGCTGATGCGGTGGAAGTAAGCCATGAGACGGTAAAGGCAATCTGCGAAGCCGTGGATATCCCGGTCATTGCCATTGGTGGGATCACAGCGGAAAATGTGGCAGAACTTGCCGGAACGGGCATCTGTGGTATCGCAGTGATCAGCGCTGTCTTTGCACAGAAAGATATTAAGGGAGCAGCGCAGCATCTGAAAAGCCATACAGAAGAGATGCTGAAAGTACAGCAGTGAAGTGAAATTCAGCAGGCTGACTGCAAAAAAAGGAGGATTCGGGAAGATGATCCGTGGAGTGATTTTCGACGTGGACGGGGTGTTGTTAAATTCCATGCCTGTCTGGGAAAACTTAGGAGAACTTTATCTGAACAGACTGGGGATCGAGGCAGAGAAAGGACTTGGGGATACATTGTTTACCATGAGCCTTGAAGAGGGAGCAGATTATCTGATTTCCCGCTATAACCTGGAAAAGACGCCGGAGGAGATCATAAAGGGCCTGAACCGGGAGGTACAGGACTTCTATGAGAACAGGGTTCCCCTGAAGGAGGGCGTCAGGCAGTATCTTCAGGAATTCCGGGAAAGGAAGATCCCTATGGCGATCGCTACTTCCGGTGACAGGAAGAACGCGGAAGCTGCATTGAAAAGGCTGAAAGTCTTTTCGTATTTTCAGGGGATCTTTACCTGTTCTGAAATCGGCAGCAGCAAGAGTCAGCCTGATATCTATTATGCCGCAGCACTCCAGCTTGATACGGAACCTTCCGAGACATGGGTTTTTGAAGATGCGCTCCATGCGCTTCAGACCGCTAAGAAGGCAGGATTTAAAACAGCCGGAGTCTACGATAAGGCCAGCGACCGTAATCTTGCCGATATCTGGAACACGGCGGATATCTATCTGCCGGAGTTCAAGGATTTTAATATATTCTGGAAAAGGGCGTCCGCATAACATAACGCACAGGACGTGCGATCTGACGAATGCGGACACTTTTCAGGATGCAGTTTACATCTGTATCCTTTCAGCGGCAGGCCGGGGGCACCACTTTCTGCCGCTATATAAAATTAATGCTGAGTGTGCGGGACCGGAAAAGCCGGAAGAGGCACAGTAACAAAAGAGGAAAGGATGAGGAAAATGAGAACAGCATTAACAATCGCTGGAAGTGACTCCAGCGGAGGCGCCGGAATTCAGGCAGATATCAAGACAATGACTGCGAATGGTGTGTTTGCCATGAGCGCGATCACTGCACTGACTGCACAGAATACGACCGGCGTAGCAGGAATTATGGAGGCATCTCCTGAATTTCTAAAACAGCAGATTGACTGTATTTTTACGGATATCCGTCCGGATGCGGTCAAGATCGGAATGGTATCATCAGCGGAGCTGATCATTGCCATAGCAGAGAAACTTGCAGAATATCAGGCGGAGAATATCGTAGTGGATCCGGTTATGGTGGCTACCAGCGGGGCAAAGCTGATCAGCGATGACGCGATAGATACGTTGAAGGAAAGGCTGCTCCCCATGGCGGATATTCTGACGCCCAACATTCCGGAGTCGGAAGTGCTCTCAGGCATGGAAATCAGAACCGAAGAAGATATGATAAAAGCTGCAGAGAAGATCAGTGAAAACTATCACTGTGCCGTCCTGTTAAAAGGCGGACATCAGTTAAATGACGCCAATGATCTGCTCTACAGAAAGGGAAGCTACCGCTGGTTCTACGGAAAGCGCATTGACAATCCGAATACCCACGGAACAGGATGCACCCTGTCCAGCGCTATTGCTTCTAATCTGGCGAAAGGATTCGATATGGATACATCCGTAGAGAGGGCGAAAGCGTATATCTCCGGTGCGCTGGGTGCCATGCTTGATCTGGGAAAAGGCAGCGGCCCGATGAACCATGCCTTTGACATTACAGGGGAATATGTAAAGACTCCGGAAGATATAGCTAAAGGAACACCGGAAAATACAGTGACGGAAAGTGCAGTGACAGGAACAGATATGCCTTCTGCAGGAAAGGAGACAGTCTGACATGGAAACAAAACGTACTTCAGTATATGAAAACAGCCTGATCTGGTTCGGTGCGGGTGTATCCATTGCAGAGATCCTGACCGGAACATATCTTGCCCCTCTTGGATTTCAGAGAGGCCTTGCGGCGGTCATCATCGGACATATCATCGGATGCTGTATGATGTTCTTCGCAGGTCTGATCGGCGCGAGAATGAGAAAGAGTGCCATGGAGACAGTGAAAATGAGTTTCGGGCAGAAAGGCGGTCTGCTTTTTGCCGTACTCAATGTTCTCCAGCTTGTCGGTTGGACAGCCATCATGATCTATGACGGAGCTCTTGCCGCAAATGGTATCTTCCATACCGGAGCCTGGGTGTGGTGCATTGTGATAGGCGCACTGATCGTCCTCTGGATCGCAGTCGGAGTGACGAACCTTGGCAAGATTAATACGATTGCTATGGCGGCACTCTTTATCCTGACGATCCTGCTGTGCAGGGTTATCTTCTTCGGCGGTTCAGACGCAGGCATGGAGCTGAGCAGTGACGCTATGAGTTTCGGCGCGGCGGTAGAACTGTCCGTGGCAATGCCGCTCTCCTGGCTGCCTGTTATAAGTGACTATACAAGAGAGGCGGAAAAACCAGTGAAAGCTACTGCGGCAAGTGTTATCGTCTACGGACTGGTGAGCTGCTGGATGTATGTGATCGGTATGGGAGCAGCCATCTATACCGGCGAGACAGATATTGCCGTGATCATGGCAAAAGCCGGACTCGGTATTGCGGCGCTTCTGATCGTGATCTTTTCTACTGTTACGACTACGTTCCTTGATGCATATTCAGCGGGCGTGTCATCCGAGTCCATATTTGCGAAACTGAAAGGAAACCATGTGGGCATCGTGGTAACGGTGATCGGTACGATCGCGGCCATCATTTTCCCGATGGATGATATCACGGATTTTCTCTATCTTATCGGTTCCGTGTTCGCTCCTATGATCGCGGTGCAGATCGCGGATGTGTTCATCCTGAGAAAAGAAAAGAAGCTTACAGATTTCGACTGGAAGAATCTGATCATCTGGCTGATCGGATTTATCGTCTATCGGTGGTTCATGACGATCGATATACCGGTGGGCAATACACTGCCGGATATGGCGGTTGTGATCGTGCTCTGTCTGATCGTGGAAGGAGTATCTGCGAAAATCTCCGACAGGAAAGTATAAAGGGCTGATCAGGGAGATCCGCCGCCGGTAACGTTTTCTTGTTCCGGCAGAAACGGCAGCGACGGCGTCTCCCGGATAAACTGTTTCGGCGTCATGCCGTACTTTTTCTTAAATTCCCGATAGAAATACGACAGGTTGGAAAAACCGCATGACATAGAAACATCAAGTACGGACTGGCCGCCCTGCGCTAAGCGCGAGGCGGCTTTTTCCAGCCTCAGATTCTTGATGTATTCCAGACATGATACGCCGATGTATTTCTTGAAAAAGCGCATAAAATGATATTCGCTGAAAAAGCACAGGCGCGAAAGCTGGGGAATCGTCAGCTCTTCTGCGTAGTGTTCTCCGATATATTCGAGGACCAGCTTAAGTTTGGCGGTGTGTTCATCTTCAAGCTGCGGCCGGATATTCTCTGTCTGCCTGTAGGGCAGCAGGAGTGCTATGGAACAGAGCAGCAGAGCTTTGAGCATCATTTCGTAGCCGGGATGCATTTCAGTGTATGACTGTTCTGTTTCATGAAAGACCTCCAGAAGTTTAGGATAGACGGGATGGCCTTTTTTTATGATATATGGGAGCATCAGTGTATGCCGGCTGATCGGGTTTAAGTATTTTACAGCGCATATATCAGCAGAATCTGCATTCAGATAATCCATGTGAAAGACATAAGTCGTAGATGTCATTTCGGTGCCCGGTTCTATGCTGATGGAATGGAGTTCGGCAGGGGGGATGAACAGGAGATCGCCGGTCTGTGCCTTGTAATTTTCAAGGTGTATATGATAGGTACAGGTCCCTTCCGTGATCAGTGTCAGCTCTGCTTCCTCATGCCAGTGAGCCGTGACAGCCGGGTAGAGATCCGAGAGTTTTGTGATGTATCTTTTCAGCGGAAACATCTTTTCACCGTGCTGTGCGTTCTCTTTTTGTGCCGGTGACAGATCAAAAGCAGATTTCATAAAACCACCCTCCTAAAAAGCAGAATTGTGTCATTAATTCAAATGATTGTGCAAGATTTCTCTTCTCTTTAAGCATATAATAACAGCATCATACAAGAAACGCAAGATACCATACCAAAAGAGAGGAGTGTATTTCTATGAAAAGGAAATGGTGGCATGACAAGACAGCATATCAGATCTACCCGAAGAGTTTTCTCGATACGAACGGTGACGGGATCGGAGATCTTAAGGGGATCATCTCAAAGTTAGATTATCTCAAAGATCTGGGAATTGACATTATCTGGCTTTCCCCTGTGTATCAGTCCCCGTTTGTGGACCAGGGATATGATATATCCGATTATTACAAGATCGCAGAAGAATTCGGCACGATGGAGGAGTTCGACGAGCTGCTCGCTGAGACGAAGAAGCGCGGCATGTATGTCCTGATGGATCTGGTGATAAACCACTGTTCTGACAAGCATGAGTGGTTTCAGAGGGCGCTGAAAGATCCGTACGGAAAGTATGCGGGATATTTTCATTTTGTAAAAGGGAAAGACGGCAAGGAGCCGAGCAATTACCGTTCCTATTTCGGCGGAAGCGCATGGGAGCCGGTGCCGGGGACGGATCTGTATTATCTGCATATGTTTGCAAAAGAACAGCCGGATCTCAACTGGGAGAACCCGGAATTGAGACAGGAGATCTATAAGATGATCAACTGGTGGCTTGACAAAGGGCTGGCAGGATTCCGCATCGACGCGATCATCAATATCAAGAAAGATCTGAGCTTCCCGTCCTTTGAGCCGGACGGTCCGGACGGACTGGCTTCCTGTGTGAAGATGGTAGAGGAGGTACAGGGAGTCGGAGATTATTTTGAAGATATAAAGAAAAATACATTCGAGAAATATGATGCATTTACAGTTGCGGAAGTCTTCAATATGAAAGACGATGAGCTTGCAGAGTTCATTGGCGACGACGGACATTTTTCAACGATGTTTGATTTTAGTGCACATACGCTCGCGCAGGGAGAGAGCGGATGGAACAACAGCAGAAAGCCGTCACTTAAAGAGTGGCGTGACACTATTTTTGCTTCCCAGAAGAGGATGCAGGAAGTCGGATTCCCGGCAAATATTATTGAAAATCATGACGAGCCGAGAGGCGCGAGCCGTTTTCTTCCGGAGTATGCACAGAATGAGGCGGGCAAGAAAATGCTTGCCACAACATCCGTGTTCCTGTACGGCATTCCCTTTATCTATCAGGGACAGGAAATCGGCATGACCAACTGCAGGAGGAATGATATCTCGGAATATGATGATATCAGTACAAAGGATCAGTACCGGGAGGCCCTGGCAGCAGGCTGCAGCCGGGAGCAGGCGTTAGAGTACTGCTATGAGAACAGCAGAGATAATGCAAGGACGCCTATGCAGTGGAGTGACAAAAAAGGGGCAGGATTTACAGCCGGGATCCCGTGGCTTGCCCTTAACCCGAATTATACACAGATCAATGTAGAGGAACAGGCAGATCGTCCGGATTCTGTACTGACCTACTATAAAAAACTTCTTGCACTGAAAAAATCTCCGGAATATAAGGAGACATTTACGTATGGAAGATTTGTTCCGGATTATGAAAATAAAGACGGTATCTTCGCTTATCACAGAATTTCCGGGAAAGACACGGCAAAAGCCGGTGTGCACGGAACGGAAGCAGTGGATGGAGAGAAAGATGCATCTCAGGATATCCTCATTGCAGCAAATTACGGTACAGAGCCGTGTACATTGAAACTGGCCGGCCGGTCAGGAAGAGTGCTCCTGTCCAATGCGGGAAAAGAAGAGAAAGGGACCCGTGAGATCACAGAAGCAGGTAGTATTACTCTTGAAAGCTGTGAGGCTGCAGTGATCTTACAATAAATATTATCTTGTTATTTCTCCGTACTTCTTATACAATAGTAGACAAATGCAAGTGTCGGAGCGAAGGGAGCGGCTGCGTATGCGGCCGCTCTTTCCACGGTACGGTCAATTTAAGGTAAGGAATGGAGAATAAAAATTATGGATGGTTCTATGTTTATCGGAACATGGTGGGCACTGATCCCGCCCCTTCTGGCGATCATTCTCGCTTTTGTAACAAAAGAAGTGTACAGTTCACTTTTTCTGGGGGTAGCTGTGGGCGCCATGCTCTACAGCGGATTTCATCCGTGGGAGTCGTTTGTGAATTTCTTTGAGATCATGAAGGACAGTATGAACCTGAATATACTGATCTTCGATGTCCTGCTCGGCATGATCATTGTGCTGATGGCAAAGACCGGGGGATCGGCTGCTTACGGAAAATGGGCAGGGACTAAGATCAAGTCAAAAAAGAGCGCGCTTCTTGCGACTACAGGTCTGGGAATCCTGATCTTTGTGGATGATTATTTCAACTGCCTGACTGTAGGGTCGGTCATGCGCCCTGTGACGGACCGCTACAAAGTATCAAGGGCAAAACTTGCATATATCATTGACTCTACCGCGGCTCCGGTGTGTATCATCGCACCCATCTCAAGCTGGGCGGCGGCTGTGAATTCCTATGTGCCGGAAGATGCGGGGATCACCGGTTTTCAGCTCTTCCTGCGGACGATACCGTATAACCTGTATGCGATCCTTACGCTGTTCATGGTGGTCTTCGTCACCGTGACGGCATTTGATTTTGGGTTGATGAAAAAACATGAGGATAATGCCGCAAAAGGCGATCTTTTTACAAGTGGTGCGGAAGAATTTGAACAGATATCAGAAGACGAAGTGAACCCGAACGGAAAAGTGATCGATCTTGTTCTTCCTGTTGCCGTACTGATCGTGTCGGCCATTGGAGCGATGATCTATACGGGATATCTGGGAGGGGCTACAGATGTGATCACGGCATTCTCGGGATGTGATGCGGAGACAAGCCTGATCTTTGCAACGATGATCACTATCTTCTTCATGCTCATCCTGTACCTGCCGAGAAAAGTTGTGACGTTCAAAGGCTTTATGGACAGTCTTGCAGAGGGCTTCAAGCTGATGGTGCCGGCGGTGACGATACTGATTTTTGCATGGTCCCTGAAAGGAGTGGGCGATGCGCTTGGTCTGGCGGACTTTGTGGGCCATATCGTAGGAGACAATGCATCTGCCAGCATATTTATCCCTGTTGTGATGTTTGCGGCTGCAGTATTCCTTTCGTTTTCAACCGGAACGTCGTGGGGGACATTTGCGATCCTTGTGCCTATCGCGACGGCTATGTTCTCCGGCGGTGCGGATCTGGAGATGATGGTGATCTCTGTATCGTCAGTCCTTGCAGGGGCTGTGTGCGGGGACCATATATCGCCGATCTCCGATACTACGGTCATGTCCTCGGCGGGAGCCCAGAGTAATCATATTAATCATGTATCCACGCAGATGCAGTACGCGGCAGTTGTGGCTGCAGTCTGCCTTGTGGGATATGTGATCGCCGGAATCGTGCATATATGGTGGGTCGTTCTCGGCATCAGCCTGCTCCTTCTCACAGGTGTGCTCCTGGTGATCCGTAAAATGACAGGGACAAAGCAGGCTGGCGGGAAATGAAGAAGATAGGAAAGAAAGTTATCATCCAGGCACCATATATCGATCAGAGCGTGCGTTATCCTACCGGATGCGAGAGTGTCTCCGCCGTGATGCTGCTTCAGTATCTTGGAATCGATATTACCGTGGATGGATTTATTGAAACATATCTTGAAAAACGGGATTTCGAAGAGAGAGACGGAGTCCTTTTCGGTCCGGACCCGCGAAAATATTTCTGCGGGAGCCCGTATGATGAAGATGCATTCGGCTGTTATGCCCCGGTGATCGTAAATGCCCTTGAAAAGGTGTTTTTAGATGTGGACTCAGGAAAGTGCAGTACAAAGCATGAGACAGCGGCATACCGGGCGGTTGATGAGACCGGCACGCCGCTGGAGGAACTTCTGATAAAGTATATCGATCACGGAATGCCGGTGATCTGCTGGGCATGCATTGATATGCGTGAACCGGTCACCGGTCCGCAGTGGCACTTTTTTGAGACTGCAGCAGGCCGGACTCCGGACGGGATCTTTACCTGGATATCCAATGAACACTGCATGCTGCTGGTGGGATATGATGAAGAGAATTATTATTTCAACGACCCGCATAACGGGAACGGGCTGACCGGATATCCGCGGGAAATTACAGAAAAACGCCACCGCGCGCAGTATATGCAGGCGGTGGGCGTTATAAAAGCAATATAGATAACAGTTCACACGCCAGGGATGGCGCGCTGAACTGTTTTTAATGTACAGTTTTCTTTGTAAGCAGTTCATGCATTACGATCATGAGAATGAGCAGCACCATCAGATAAACCGGAAATAAGGTGATACTGATATGGTTGGCGATCAGCCCGAACAGAGGCGGCATGAGGCAGGTACCGATATAAGCGCTTGCCATCTGTACGCCGATAATGGCCTGCGAGCGTTCTGCACCGAAGTGGTCCGGTGTGGAGTGGATGATGCACGGATACACAGGCGCGCATCCCAGCCCGATCATGATCAGACCTGCAAGGGAGATGATGTCCGGACCGGGCAGAAGCATGACAACAATGCCGGCTGCAATGATCGCCTGTCCCAGACGGATCATCTGTACATCATTTAGTTTCATTGTGACAAAACCACTGATCGCGCGGCCTACAGTGATCCCGATAAAGAACATACCTGCAAAGCGTGCGGCGGTTTCTGCGGGAATCCCTTTAAACAGATTGAGATAACTGCTGGCCCACAGGCTGGCAGTCTGCTCGATGGCACAGTAGCAGAAAAAGCAGAGCATGACCTCTTTCGCTCCGGGAATCCGTATGATCTCTGCGAGGGTGAGCGGTTTACTGCGCGTATCTTTTGGTGCATCATCCGACGTCTGTACTCCGGTCCTGTTTTTCTGTTTAGTCCAGAGTGGAAGGCTGAAAATCAGGAATGCTGTCAGTACGATCTGAAGCACGCCGATATAGAGGTAACCGGAATTCCATGTCTTTCCTCCGGAAAGTGCAAATCCCATGATGTAAGGTCCGAGAGTTGCGCCAACACCCCACATACAGTGGAGCCAGCTCATGTGATGGCTTTTATAGTGCAGCGCTACATAGTTATTCAGAGCTGCATCCACGCTGCCGGCGCCCAGCCCGTATGGGACAGCCCAGAGGCAGAGTATCCAGAAAGAGTGGGTAAAGGAAAATCCCAGCAGGGCAGCGGCAGTCATCGCCACACTGATGGCCGTGACTTTTCCGGTGCCCAGTTTCCGCGTCATCCGGTCGCTCTGCAGACTGGATATAATGGTGCCCAGCGAAATGATCATGGATATGATCCCTGCATAAGAGACGGGAACATTAAATTCCGTGTACATCGTAGGCCACGCGGAACCCAGCAGGGCGTCCGGAAGCCCGAGGCTGATAAAAGCCAGATATATGATCGCGAGTAATAAGTGTGTCATGTTGATTTCTCCTTTGATGTAATAAACTGATAACATTATACCGGCATATATCCGGAATTGCTTGCAGTATTCTGCATGATTATAACACAATCGTGCCAGTCGGGGGCTGCTCCTGTTCCTGACAGAAAAAAGACAGCAATATGAAGACAGGAAAGCAGACAGAAAAATTCCCTCAGCCATCTGGAGTGACTGAGGGAAAGTGAACGCGCAGATTAGTCCGTGTTCCAAAATAAACGGAATGCCGGAGCCCCGGTTCCGTTTTCCTCTCCGAAATATTACAGCAGATTGATGCCGTGAGCAAGCGCCTCTTCTGTCACATCGTCCGGCCAGAGGGAAGACTGCACCTCTCCGATATGAGCTTTTCTCAGGTAATACATGCAGATGCGCGACTGTCCGATGCCGCCTCCTACTGTGTAGGGCAGCTCCTGGTCCAGCAGTGATTTCTGGAACGGCAGTTCCGCACGTTCTTCACAGCCCGCGATTTTAAGCTGGCTCTTAAGAGACTCCTCGTCTACGCGGATACCCATGGAAGAGAGCTCCAGCCCCATGTCGAGCACCGGATAATACACGATAATATCTCCGTTTAATTCCCAGTCGTCATAGTCCGGCGCACGGCCGTCGTGTTTTTCACCTGAGGCAAGGATCTTGCCGATCTGTGAGATAAATACGGCGCCTTTTTCCTTTGCAATCTTATGCTCCCGCTCTTTCGGGGTGCAGTCCGGATACATATCTTCGAGTTCCTGGGAAGTGATGAAGAAGATATCGTCCGGCAGGAGCGGTTCAATATAGTTGTATCTTCTGGATATGTAATCTTCAGTGTCTTTCAGGGCACTGTATACTTTGCGCACTGTATACTGAAGCGTCTCCATATTACGCTCTTCTTTGGAGATGATCTTCTCCCAGTCCCACTGATCCACATAGAGAGAATGAATATTGTCGGTATCCTCATCCCGGCGGATGGCGCTCATATCAGTATAGAGGCCTTCCCCCGAGTGGAAGCCATATTTCTTCAGTGCATAGCGTTTCCATTTCGCAAGAGAGTGAACGATCTCAGCTTCTGCATCGCCCTGCTCTTTAATGCCGAATGACACAGGACGCTCCACGCCGTTTAAGTTGTCGTTCATACCCGTCTCCGGGCGGACAAACAGAGGTGCGGATACACGTGTCAGGTGCAGGGACTTGGCAAGCGCCCGCTCAAAATGGTCTTTTACTTCCTTGATGGCTACCTCTGTCTCCCGGATCGTGAGAGGAGAGGAGTAGCCCTCTGGTATTTTCAGGTTTTCCATTGTTAAGACTCCTTATCATAAATTCAGTAATTTTGACATTTCCATTCTATTTTAATGGCAGCAGATATAGAAGTCAACACGAAAGAATGATTGAAAAGAATCATTATTCTTATCTGAATGAATAATATAATTAACTGAAAATAAATAAAAAATACAAATAAATTCAAAAAACTTATTGACAAAATACAAATAAAGAGTTATTATAATTTCAACAAATAAAACTGATTGAAAGTTTTATAAACCCATTGAATACCGGAATTGAGAAATGGGTAATCAGATATAGAGAAAGATCATAATGACGAGAAAGTTATGAGAGAAGCAAAATCTATATCGAAGAAAAGATTATCGAGGAACTCAAGTTCAATGGGAATTTAAGTAAAGGAGGTACGGACCACCGGGAACATAAGTTAAATCTATCAATCAAAAAAGAAAGATAGAAGAAAGAGGTAAAAAGAATGATAGAAATATCAGTATGAAAGTGGATGTTGATCAAGAAGAATTGGTTGGCATCCACTTTCAGTATGTAAATAGGCCGGTTGCATCTTGTCAATAAAAGAAATCATTGATAGAATAAGTTCATGGCAAAAAGTAGTAACCAGAAAGCAAAAATTTTATATCTGATGCAGCTGTTCCTCGAAGAGACAGACGAAGAGCATCCGATCTCCCGGAAAGGACTGGAAGAGAAACTGGCAGATCTCGGAATCCATGCCGAGAGAAAAAGTCTGTATAATGATATCGAAACCCTGAAGAATTTCGGTATGGATATCTCCTATCGTAAAGAACATCCTGAGGGATATTATCTTGCAGAACGGGAGTTTGAGCTTCCGGAGCTTAAGCTTCTTGTAGATGCGGTACAGTCTTCAAGATTTATAACACAGAAGAAGTCGGATTCTCTGATCCGGAAAATTGAAAGGCTGACCAGCAGGTATGAGGCACGCAAGCTTCAGCGTCAGGTGGTCGTTGCTGACCGCATCAAAGCGATGAATGAGAGTATCTATTATAATGTAGATAAGATCCATTCGGCGATCGCATTGAACCGGCAGATTATTTTCAGGTATTTTGAGTGGACGGTTTCCAAAGAGATACGCCTGAAAAAGGGCGGGGAAAATTATCATGTAAGTCCCTGGGCCCTGACCTGGGACAGTGAGAACTATTATCTGATCGGATATGATACGGATGCGCGGATCATTAAACATTTCCGTGTGGATAAGATGCTGCACATCGAGATTACCGGACAGGAGAGAGACGGACGTGACGAATTCTCCAGATTTGATCTTGCACGGTACACAAGGCAGACATTCGGAATGTTCGGAGGTAATGAACAGACGGTCCGTATCCGGTTTCATAGCAGATTCGTGGGAGTTGTGATCGACAGGTTCGGCAAAAATGTGCCGCTTCGGCCGGATGGAGATGAACATTTTATCGCCCGTGTCGAGATTGCCGTGAGTGAACAGTTTTTCGGATGGATCACGGGTCTGGGGAGAGACGTACAGATCCTTTCGCCGCAGTCTGTTGTCGATGAGTACAGGAGTCTGCTTGAAGATTTGGGGAGAACATATAAAAATATTGATTAAGGGGCAGGGTATATTGATATGAACAGTATTATGGATGTAAATGAATTATTTGATGCAATACGTGGAATTGACCTGAACGGAGTGATCCGTGAAATCGGCAGGGACACTCATATCCTGACACAGACAGAGATAATAGCTCTGGCGGTCACGGCGGCGGTGGGACTGCTGATTTGTCTGCTGGGCCTGAAGATAATCAGGGTATGGGCGGCGCTGACCGGACTTATATTCGGGCTTGCAGTTGGAGTGACGGCAGGCGGTCTTCTGGGACTGAACGGAACGGGAGTGTTGATCACGGGTGGCGTGCTGGGGCTGATCCTCGCAGTTCTGGGAGCAGCACTTTATCGCGTCGGTGTATTTCTGACTGTGTTTGTGTTGGCAGGAAGTATCAGTACTTATCTGATCGTTCCTCAGGATTGGATCGGCGCTGCAGTCTGTCTGGCTATCGGCCTTGTGGCCGCAATCCTGGCGGTACGCTTTGTGGTTGCACTTACGATCATTGTTACTTCCGTATATGGAGCGGCGATAGCAGGAACTGCAATCTATCATCTGCTTCCGGTAACGGGAGATGTGATCCTTATCGTACTGTGCGTGGTCATCTGTATTATTGGTATTCTTGTACAGCTTCTGCTCGAATCGAGAAAACAGAAGAAGAAAAGTCTGCAGAAAGCAGCGGAGATCCGGGAAGAAAAGTCCACTGCTAATGAGGTGGAGAGAGCACGTGCCATGATGGCTGATCTGGGTGAGATGCAGGACGGGGAAACAACAGATGACGGATCTTCATCCGAAAAATTCCAGGAAGAGGAGTTTGATGAAGAAGAC
>ERZ1643250.1864-NODE-1864-length-16866-cov-7.314556_pt1 | contig 16866 bp, 19 predicted proteins | sample MGYA00579262_ERZ1643250 | MGnify/ENA primary metagenome ERZ1643250 (study PRJEB29033, sample SAMEA4952265) | chicken gut metagenome | biome: Broiler Chicken; feature: Gastrointestinal Tract; material: Caecum | place: Ireland | collected 2018 | study: Broiler... | reverse complement strand
GCGGGGATTAAGAGGATCTTTAAACGCTCCGCAGAAGAAACAGAGCTTCTTCCAGCGGATGAAAAACCGCATCCAAAAATAAGAAAACAAAAGAAACGCCGTCTGTGCATACAGTTTTTCTCTGCAGCACAGGCGGCGCTTTTTCATATCATAAATATATTTTTATAACGTAAATACTCCCGGTTTCTTATCTTCAACTTCTATGGAAATCCAGCAGTCTGCCGCATGCTCATTATTAATCTCCAGAGCATATTCCACGTCTGCATGAATCCGGTCTTCCTCTTCCTGCATCTGAATATCTGTAGTGGAAATCCCCAGCTCTAACTGGCCGAAAGGCGTGGTATAGAATGTGATGTTCTTTTTCTTATGTTCAAATACCATATGTACATTGGTCAGGCCTTTTTTCCTGACCTCTACGCTGTCCGGCGACAGCTTAATATAATTCACGGACGGTTCCTGAAATCCTTCCATCAGCTCGTCATATCTCAGATAATGACTTCCATTCCGAAAATAATGTTTTCCTACAGTAACCACTTCCACAGGTTCCGGGGTGTCTTCCTCCCCCATGGCCTGAATCCCTTTTACACGGATAATAACGTCTCCTGTTGTCATAGTTTCCTCCAAATCCCCTGTTTTTTTCGATTGTATCACCAATCCAGGGCTTCTGCAACCCACAATGACAACTCTGGTTTCTCTCCCTGATTCCCATTTGTCTCTGTTTCTGAGAAACAGTACCGGGGATAAAGTATCCCCCACCAGGCCAGAGCGTGAGGCGTCTTCTCTGCCTCACAGGGATTCAAAAGAAATGCTGCCATAAAGGAAACCGCCAATGCAAGGACCCCTCTTCGTTTCCAGTCCTGTATCCACTTCACTTCTTCTGTCACTCCTTTGGCTTCTTTTCTTAAGTATTTCCATTATCTGGCTTATTTATACACTTAAACAGGCTCTAACTCCATGGTTCCCGAACCGGCTTTTACTTCCGGAAGGACAGGCAGCTTCCCCCAGCGATACCAGTTGTGATAGACCTCCCGTAAAGTGACCCCTTTACGCGCCCGGTCCCGGGGACGGTTTTCATAAATTCCTGTGAGATATTCTCCCACAGAAATCCCCTGACTTCCATTGTTTTCCATAAGCACATTTACATCATCACATTGAAATACATAGATGTCCTCTCCTATAAACCTCTCGTCTTTTAAATAAGTCAGAAGTTCTCCCCACTTCTTCTCCTCAATCATCCGCTCTCCCAATACCAGCGCCTTCAGATGGCCCATATCCAGATATTTCTCCTGGGTGCGGTTATAGAGATTCCGGATTTCTGCAAAATCTTTTCCCTCCAGGCAAAGAACTGTCCGGGATTCTCCTTCTCCCTGTTTCTCCTGGCCTGTGGCGCTTTGCATATCCGGCATCCCCAGAATCACCTGATAGCCTTCATCCGTGGCTTCTGCCGCCATAGCCATCGGATAGATCCTGTTTTCCGGTTCCACTCCCTGACAGCCTCCAAGAACTGTCATACCCAGAAGAAGCAGAACAGCAATTCCTGTTTTTCTCATATCGATTCACCTGTCTTTTCCCGTTTTTTTGTTCGTCTTCTTTTATATAAAAAGCCTGCAGCCACCTGGCTGAGAAGTCCCAGCGGCACAAATCCATACAGCAGAGCCGGAAAATAAACCTCTCCCATGTTCCATCCCCAGATGCCCTCCAGAGAAAGAATCCATGCCAGAATCCACATCCAGAACCGGCCGCTGAATAAATGCGCCGACTCTAAAATCCGGTTCCCATAGTAAAACATACTGCCCACTGCAAACAGCAGGCTGTAAAGCAGAAAGGCCAGCCAGATCACATCAAACCGGGACAGCACATCCCCGGGAAGATTCGCTCCTGCCAGCATAGGAAGGATGGGGTAGGTCTCTGCCATCATCCGATCCCAGCCGAAAACCGCGGGCAGAATCAAAAGGGCCGCCCCAAGAATGAAATCCAGCAAAGCAATACTAAAAAAGACAGCTCTTCCCGCACTTTGGGGCCGTTCCACATCCTTTAGCAGAAAGGGCAGAAGACTCAGGCCGAAAAATCCGGCAAAAACATAATACGTCTGCCGTCCCGTCTCCTTCCAGGAAAAAGCATCCGGAGCAGTTATCTCTTTCAGATAATCCGCCGATCCCTGGAAGGCTCCTAAAACCAACAGGAGAAGGACGCCGCCTAAAACAATTCCGCAGGTAACTTCTGCCATTCTGCCTCTTTTTTGCATTCCCATATGGCTTCCCAGGCTTGTTACCAGTGCAGCCAGCAGGCTGACCATCCAGGCCGGAACGCCCAGCAGAAGGCTCTCAGGCACTACTTTGCCAATGACCCACAGCAGATACGACGCTGTCAGAATCGTATATGCCACATAAAGAAGACCTGCCATTCTTCCCCGGAAGCTGCCAAAAGTTTTCACCAGATCTGTATAACTGTCGGACAGACGGATTAAGAAAATGGTATAAATCCCCAGAATAAGCAGATTCACAACGGTTCCTGCCAGACCGGAAAGACCGAAAATCCCCTGGTTTCCCACCAGACAGAGAAGGAAGGGCCCTGCCAGGGCCAGTTGAATCTGTCTTCGAAGCTGTCTGTGGGAGATTCTGTTATTTTCTGCAAAATTCATTTCACCTGTCTCCTTTTTAAACGTACTCTTTCCTTATCCCGGGCAAACACAGGCCGGTTTACCATCTGCAAAAAAGGCATTCTGAAAATCCCGTCTCCCTGACCGCTCATAGGAGAACGCTTAACGAAGGGCATTAAATACGGAATATGGAAACTTAACAGCCCCGCCAGATGTGCAGCCACCAGATAGATCCCCAGAACAATTCCGTAAATTCCCAGAAAACCGCCTAAAAACAGGAACAGATATTTCAGCAGCCGGAAAGGCGCAGAAAATTCTTCGTTTGGGATAGCCAGAGAACCAAGAGCCGTAAGCGCCACTATCATGACTACAATGGGACTGACCAGATTCGCGCTGACCGCCGCGTCTCCGATGATCAGGCCGCCCACAATCCCGATGGCATTTCCCAGAGCTCCCGGAATACGTACTCCCGCCTCCCGAATCAGCTCAAAGGACAGTTCCAGAAATATCAGCTCCACAATACTGGAAAAAGGCACCCCTTCCCGGGCCTGGGCAAAGGATAAAATCAGGTTTGCCGGCAGTACCTGGGTGTGGAACCGGATAACCGCCAGATACAGCCCGGGAAATAAGGTGGCTGTCACCACCGCCAGATACCTGAGCGCCCTCAGAAAAGAAACGATCTCAAAACGGTTATATTTATCTTCACTGGTCTGCAGGAAACTGTGAAAAGTCGTAGGCAAAAGCAGGGCTACGGGAGAATTGTCGCATAAGAGCACCACTCTTCCGTTTAAAAGTTCCATTGCCGCCCGATCCGGACGCTCGGTGGTCTGAAACTGGGGAAAAGGTGAATACCATACCTCCTCAGTTAACTGTTCGATCATTCCGCTGTCTAATACGCCGTCAATTTCAAAAGAATTCAGACGGCTGCGGATGTCTGCGAGAAGTTCCGGGGAAGCCAGATCTTCAATGAATAAAAGCTGTACCATCGTATTGGATCGTACTCCCAGGGTGTGCTCCTCCACCTTCATCCGGGTGTCTTTGATTCGTTTCCGGATAAGGGCAGAATTGATCTTTAAAGAATCGTTAAATCCTTCCTTGGAGCCCCGCAGCACCTTCTCCGTCTCCGCCTTGCTTACGGGCATGGCAGGATACCCTTTGCCTGCAATTTTTATGGCCCGGTCATAGCCATGCATAAAGAAAACAGCATTTCCCGCCAGCATGGCGTCCATGGCCTCTTCCATGGTGGCAAGCTCTTTTACATCAGAGATTCCCAGGCTGTTATTTTCCAGAAATTCTTTCATTTCCCCGGGGGAAACCTCCCAGAAATGGTTTATCAGTTTTCCGATAACGGAATCTTCCAGCATCATGTTGGAAACCGCCACTTCTATATAAACAGCAAGGCAGGAAACTTTCTCTTCTTCTCCCAGTTTCATGGGACGGATAATAATATCTGCACAATTTTCACATTTCTTCCGGATATAAGACTCATTCATCCAAATCTTCTCAGATACCGGTGTCTTCTGCTCCATAAGCTTTCTCCTTTTTTCCATAATCAAAAGAGACGGTGTCTTCACCGTCTCTTTTAGGATATGCCAAAATCTGTTTCTTATTCCTCATCCCCATGTATGGTCCGGATAATGGCTCTTCTCTGATTTTCAATATGGATGCTGGTCATGCGGCAGGCTTCTTTCATATCTTTTCTGCAAATGGCCTGATACATCTCATCATGCTCGTTTGCCAGCTGGTTGCGGGTCTGTTCATCCTTTAAATACTCAATCCGGTAGCGGTAAATCTGCTCCCGCAGATTATTCAGCATCTGAATCAGCCTCTTGTTTCCCGACGCCTGATAAATAATCTCATGAAAATTCACATCTGCTTCCGCCAGCAGCGTCAGATCTCCGGTTTTCATGGTCTCTCTGAATTCCTCTCCCGCCTTTTTCAGCTTTTCCAACTGTTCCTGGTCCATACGTTTGCAGGCTTTCTCGATGGCCATAATCTCCAGTCCCAGGCGAACTTCCAGCACATCATTCAAGTCTTCCTCTGTAATATTGGCTACCATGGCTCCTCTGCGGGGAATCATGACTACCAGTCCTTCCTGGCCCAGTTTATGAATAGCCTCCCGGATAGGCGTGCGGCTGACCCCCAGCCGCTCTGCCAAAGCGATCTCCATCAGACGCTCCCCGGGCTTTAATTCTCCTTTTAAAATCGCCCTGCGGAGGGTGTTAAAAACCACATCCCGAAGAGGCAGATATTCGTCCATATGTATTGTAAAATTGCTCATCGTCTCCGTACCTTCCTTTATTTATCGTCCCGTCCCCGGAAATATCTGTGTGGCAAATACCGTTTTGGCCAGCCGGCTTTTCCTTAATTCCTCACAGGCCTTCTGCAGCGTATCCTCCCGGTCGAAAACGCCGAATACCGTGGGGCCGCTTCCGCTCATCACCGCTTTAAGGGCTCCGTGAGTCATCATGCAGTCTTTAATCCTGGCAATTACCGGATACTCTTTTACAACGCCCGGTTCAAACACGTTTTCCATCCTGGGGATCAGACTGTATAAATCGCCCTTCTGTATATCCCTTACCATCCCGTCTATATCCGGATGATGAGAAATTTCTTTTAAATTCAGCTTTTCATAAGCCAGTTTCGTGGATACATTAATCCCCGGTTTTCCAATTAGAATATAGCAAAAAGGCAGGGACGGCAAAGGCGTCAGCTTTTCCCCGATTCCCTCTGCAAGAGCCGTGCCTCTCATAATACAGTAGGGCACGTCTGCGCCGATCCGGACGGCCCGTTCCATTAAATCCTTCTCTGAAAGGCCCAGTTGAAACAGACGGTTCATCCCCACAAATGCTGCAGCAGCATCAGAACTTCCTCCAGCCATGCCTGCAGACACCGGAATAAATTTCTCTAACTCCAGATTCACTCCCTCCTGAATCTGAAATTCCTCCCGCAGAAGCTCCACTGCCTGATATACCAGATTTCTTCTGTCTGTGGGAATATAGGGCAGATTTGTCTTCAGAGAAACTTCACCTTTTTTTGACTTTTCCATGGTTAATACATCATACATCTGTATGGTCTGCATAATCATGCGGACTTCATGATAACCATCCGGCCGTTTCCGAAGCACATCCAGTCCCAGATTAATCTTTGCCATTGCCCTTAACCGCATTGCCTACCTCCAATTATCTTTTGTACTTTGTTTTTTGTATACAGTTTTTATTATAGCACAGCCTCTTTTAACTTTCCACCTTTTTCACCAAAAGCAGGGGCTGATAAGGTTTGATTTCTTCTTCCTGCAGATCGTTGAGGCGGCAAATCTGCTCCACCGTTGTATAAAATGTTTTCGCTATATCCCAAAGAGTATCTTTGGGCTGTACAATGTATACGGTAATCCCGGGCATATTCTGAAGCTTCTCCTGATCCAGGGGCTGTTGGATGATTTCTTCAATAATTTTTTCTCTGTCCTGACACAGCACCAGCAGATTCAGGCTCAGGGCCGCTTTCACCTCGATTTCGTTGCTGTCTACCATAGTTGTGGACAACTGTTCCAGATCCGTCCGCAGATGGTAGACACACTGTTCGGTTATTCCCACAGCCTCCACTGTATGGCTGAATGGAATCATAGCCTCCATGGAATAGAAAGGCATATCGTCATTTCCTATAATATAGAGAACTTTTACCTGGACAACTCCCTCTACCTGGATCCCGTTTTCCACAATTTTCGTTTTATCCACTTTGATTTTCCCCTGGCTGTGGCAAATCTGCAGGATTTTGCCCTGGGTCTCTTTCATGGGAATCCGGTCGTTTAACCGGCATTTCGAGAAGTTTCGTACCAGAAGACTTTCCAGTACTTCTTCCCTTCCCTGAGGAATGCATTCTGCCAGAGGAGTATAAATATCCAGCAAAATCTCATGCTCTTCTTCCCGGTAAAGCCTGATGTCCATTTCCAGCACAGCCTCTGCCGTCAAAAGCCTCTCCTCTCCGTCCGCATCCGGTTTGACCTCCAGACTCTGCTGCATGACTGTAGTTTCTATGTTGGGAATCAGATCTGAAGTACATTCTTCACATTCTGCCTGCGCCTGGAAGGGCCGGGCATATTCCAGCCACTGCAGGGGGTTCCCCTCTTCATCCCCGGCGTAAAGGGCGAAGACAAACAGCTCTCCTTTTACCTCCAGGGCGTGTTCTCCCGGCCGGATTTCCAGCCCCCGCACTTCCATGGTGCTCCAGAGAATCTCAGATATGTTGGGCTTATTAGACGCAAGGGTAATCTCTTCTTTGATCCGTATGGTATCCTTTTTATGGACCACAAGGCCTAACAGACGCATCTTCTTTTTCTTTTCCGAAACATTTTCCTCGTCCGTTTCCACCGGAAGCATCAGAGTTTTCGGCTCTTCCACCAGAGCATAAAAGCTGACAATGGCTTTGATATTCATTTTCCTGGAGTTAATCACATGCAGGCTGAGATCTTCGATTTCCCATTTCAGGCACATTTTGTCTCCGCTCTCCATTCCGTCCAGGTTCAGGGTTTCTTCTATGGGCAGACGGGCCGACAGACTGTATACCCTTCCTTCCTCCTCTCCCACATAGAGCAGGTCCACGCCCAGCTCTCCTTTCACATAGGCGTGATTTTCCATCAGCCTGACTTCTTCTACCCGGACTTCTCCCTTGCTTTGTATCATCCGTCCGATGTCCGGTTTCACATCCGGGACATTATAATCTTCGTCAAAGGTAAGCTGGGTAGACGCTCTGCTTTTTTCCCGGAGCATTTGAATTCTTTCTTTTTTTAATTCCATATAACCTCTCCTTTACCATCTGTTATTGAAATTGCACCGGCTCTTCCCGGTAGGAAATCTTCACAACAATGTACGGATAGGACGGCTCGCTGCTTTTCTTCTCTTCCTGGGAGGGCCCCATGAGTCTGGTAGAAAAGAAAACGGCAGTTTCCGACACAGACAGCTCCTCTATCCGGATACTGTATCCCCCTGTCATTTGCCGGCCGTATCCCTTTATCAGATACAAAAACTCTTCATTTTGATACACCATCTGAAATTCGTTTTCTTTTTTCTGCTGAATAAGCTCTTTGATCTCCCGGGGCAGCGCTTCCTCCTGCACTACCTCATATTCCAGATCCTGCTTATTTCCTTCCTCTACCTTTATCACGCGGCAGCCGGCGAGACAAAAGACGAGAACTGCCGCCGTCAGAAGAATCCGGCTGATTTCTTTCATTCTGGCACCTGTGTTTTTTCTCTTATTTCTATTCTATGAGAGGACAAAAGATTTATTGCAACTTTTTTCTGTTTTCCGTATAATGGTAATAGTCTAATTGAGAAAGGTATGAGCCCTATGTTTCGTTTTATTCTTGTTTGTATTACAGTCATTGGATTTCTGATTTTATCCATTCCCGTTCTTGTGGGAGAGTGGATCGTGGGAAAATTTTCTCCCATGAAAAAGGATCTCAGTTCCCTCCATTTAATTCAGTTTATGTTCCGGTTTATCCTGCGCATTACCGGAATCACAGTTACAGTCATAGGAGAGGAAAATGTTCCCACAGAGGAGCCTGTATTATATATCGGCAACCACAGAAGTTTCTTCGACATCCTTCTGACCTATTCCCGGTGTCCCCGCAGAACGGGATACGTGGCCAAATACGAAATGCTGCACATTCCCCTGCTCTCCCGGTGGATGAAGTACCTTCACTGTCTGTTTTTAAACCGTAAGGACATCAAACAGGGTCTGCAGACCATCCTTACTGCTGTAGAGAAGATTAAAGAGGGCATTTCCATCTGCATTTTCCCGGAGGGAACCCGTAATAAACAGGAAAGCGAGCTGGAACTTCTTCCTTTCCACGAAGGAAGCTTCAAAATCGCCACGAAGACCAATTGTCCCATCGTCCCCATCGCCATGACCAATACGGCAGAAATTTTTGAAAGCCATTTTCCGAAAATCACCCCCTGCCATGTAATTGTGGAATACTGCAAACCCATTTACCCTAAAGATCTGGATAAAGATGCCCGCAGACGGCTGGGCGCTTATACCCGGTCTGTGATTTCCGATACCCTGAAAAAGAATCAGGCGCTGCTTAAGGAGGAGCCGATTTGAAAAAGGAACGCATTTTTTATCTGGACTTTATACGTGCCCTTTCTATTTTCCTTGTGGTGATCTTTCACTTTAATATCCGCTACCAGCTTTTAAACCCCGACGGAGCCTCATATTTTATCGGCCCGTCGGAAATTTTAGGTTTAGAGCCGGGGCACCTTGGGGTGTCCCTTTTTCTGATTGTTTCCGGGGCCTCTCTGATGTACACCTATCAGGAAAACTTTCACTTAAAGGATTTCTTCCGCCGCCGGTTCCTGGCCATCTATCCCATGTTCTGGCTGGCTTATGCCGTTGCGGCTGTTTTTACGGTGCTGACCCGGGGCTTTCGCCAGGAAGTTCCCCTTTACCGGTTTCTCTATACGATTATGGGAATGGACGGAATCGCCCACTCGGTAGTCCCCACCTTTTATCTGCTGGGAGAATGGTTTCTGGGACTTATTATCCTGTGTTACCTTCTTTTCCCTCTGCTTTTAAAGGGGATGGACCGGCATCCTGTTATTCTGGCCTGCCTGGCGGTTTCCGTATACTTTTTCTTTGCTTTCTGGTATCCCTTTTCCCTGCCGCAGAATTACTTTTTACCGGTAAGGATCCCGGAATTCCTCTTCGGAATGTACTTTATCCGTTACTGGAAAAAAATCTCCCTCCGGCAGGCCGGTCTGGCTCTGGCAGGAGCTGTAATTTTCAGCCTCCCCCAAACAGAAGCGCCTCTGGGAATGGAAATGCTTAAAATCCCACTGGCAGGGGTCTTCTGCTTTCTCATACTGGCCTGGATTGGGGAACAGATAACACAGCCTTCCCTCAGAAAGGTTTTCTCTGTGGGAGCCCGGTATTCTTATGCAGTCTGCCTTGTACATCATGTAGTGCTTACTCAGATTTTAACCTGGATTCCCCTGGAAGATGCCTCTTATATAAAATTCTGCGGCGTCTTCCTTCTCACTCTTCTTGTGATTGCAGCAGGTTCTTTCTGTCTCTATCAGATAAACAAGTTTCTTCTCTCTTATTTCACTTCCAAAGGCGCTAAAAACTCTTCCTACAATGTGTAGGAAGAATGCCTTCTGATTCCAAATAGTTTGTGGTATTTCCTCCTGCCCCCTCCTCTGATACAATAAAGTCAGAATTCAGATCGTGATAGTAATGTAGGAGGTTTAACATGATTATAATTGGAGAAAAAATCAATGGTTCCATTCCTTCCGTGGCAAAAGCCATTGCGGAAAGAGATTCCGAATTTATTAAAGAGCGTGCCAGAATACAGGCAGCAGCAAACGCCACATTCATCGACTGCTGTGCTTCTGTACCGGAGGCCGAAGAAGCAGAAACCCTGAAGTGGATGATTGACTGCATTCAGGAAGTTACCGATCTTCCCATCTCTGTGGACAGCCCAAGCGCAGACGTTCTGACTCAGGCTTATAAATTCTGTAAACGCCCCGGTCTTTTCAATTCTGTATCCGGCGAGGGAGATAAAATTGATAAAATCTTCCCGATTATGGCTCAGGAAGAGAACAAAGACTGGCAGGTCATCGCCCTGCTGAGCGACGACACCGGAATCCCCAAGACGGCAGCCGACCGTCTCCGCGTATTCGATAAGATTATGGCAAAGGCAGAAGAATATCACATCTCCCCCAGCCGTATCCATATTGATCCGCTGGTAGAGATGCTCTGTACATCCGAAGACGGAATCGCTTTAAATACAGAAGTGATTTCCACTGTACGGAAACGTTATCCGTCCATACATATTACTGCGGCAGTCAGCAACATTTCCTTTAACCTGCCTGTCCGGAAACTGGTAAATCTGGGCTTTACAGTTCTGGCCATGAATGCCGGTCTGGACAGCGCCATCCTGGATCCCACCAACCGGGATATGCTGGGATTAATCTACGCTACAGAAGCTCTTTTAGGGCTGGACGACTATTGTATGGAATACATCGGCGCTTACCGGGAAGGATTAATCGGACCGGTTAAGAAATAAAAAACGAACCCTGTGCGGCAGGCTCAGCCACCCTTCCGCCGGAAAATAAAAAATGAGTGCAAAGGAAACATTAAGGAGGAATTAGTTATGAGTAAAATTCAGACAGTAGCAGACACCATTATCGCAGGAAAAGCAAAATTAGTAGGAGGTCTTGTTCAGGAAGCTCTGGACGAAGGCTGTGACGCAGCAGAAGTCCTCAACGCTATGATTGACGCAATGGGCGTTGTTGGTGAAAAATTTAAAAATAATGAAATTTTCGTTCCGGAAATGCTGGTTGCCGCACGTGCAATGAAAAAAGGCGTTGAAGTGCTGAAACCTCATCTTGCTTCAGGAGCTGCAGGCTCTGCCGGAAAGATGATCCTGGGAACCGTTGCCGGAGACTTACATGACATCGGCAAAAACCTGGTTGGCATGATGATTGAAAGCGCCGGATTTGAAGTTATTGATTTAGGCGTAGACGTTCCTACAGAGAAATTTATCGAAGCAGTGAAAGCAAACCCGGATGTTAAGATCGTAGGTCTGTCCGCACTGCTTACCACAACTATGCCGGCTCTGAAGGATACGGTTGCTGCTTTAAATGAACAGGATTTCCGCAGCAATATTAAGATTATGGTAGGCGGCGCACCGATTACTCAGGAATTCGCAGATGAAATCGGCGCGGATGCTTATACACCAGACGCTGCTTCCGCTGCTCAGAAAGCAAAAGAACTGGCTGCTTAATCATGCAACCTCAGTTGTTGTAGAATTCTATAGAAATCCTTACAAGGAAAGGGCTGCCCTGAGACAATTTTCAGCGGCAGTCTCTTTCTTTCTAAGAAGTCAGGAGGAAACCCATATGAATTATCAGGAATTAGAAACCATTGCAAAGGAATGCGGATTTACCCATACGGCTCTGCTGGACTGCAGCACTATCCGCCTGCTCCCGGAAGTACGCGCCATGTGCGCCAGCGACAAATGTCATCAATACGACGCCAACTGGGCCTGTCCTCCCGGATGCGGCACTCTGGAAGAATGTGAAGAAAGAATCCGGAAATACCAGTGGGGAATTCTGGTACAGACTGTAGGAGAATTAGAAGATTCCCTGGATTTTGAGGGAATGAAAGAGACGGAAGCCGCCCACAAAGACAGCTTCCTGAAAATGGATAAGATTTTGCAAAAGCAGGCTCCGGGACGTCTCCCCTTAGGAACCGGATGCTGTTCTGTGTGTAAGAACTGTACCTATCCGGATGCTCCCTGCCGTTTCCCCGAAAAGTCTGTTTCTTCCATGGAGGCTTACGGTATGCTGGTTACCCAGGTCTGTCAGGACAACCGCCTTTCTTATTACTACGGAAGCGGAACCATTGCCTATACCGCCTGTTTTTTAATCCAGTAGGACCTCCTTGTTTTTTACCCGGAAAACGATTAAAATACTGTTAGACTAACAACGCGGAGGACATCCTATGTTACTTCATCAGATACGCGATTCTATTGAAAACGGTTATCCAAAAGATACGGAAAATTACATACAGCAGGCTCTGAAAGAAGGGTACCCTATCAAGAGGATTCTTGAGGAAAGCATGGTTCCCGCCATGCAGAAAATAGGAGATCTGTATCGCAGTGCCGATACTTTCATTCCCCAGATTCTGGCCAGCGCCAGAAGCATGAGAAAAGGGCTGGATGCCCTGTCCCCTTATCTGGAAAAAGAGACAGATCCTTCTCTGGCCCCTATTGCCACTGTCATTGTGGGAACTGTGGCCGGAGATTTACATGACATTGGTAAAAATCTGGTAGCCATTATGTTTCGCTGTGCAGGATTTCAGATTATCGATCTGGGGGTAGATGTTTCTTCTAAGGTCTTCCTTAAAACCATTAAAGAACATCCCGAAGTTTCTCTCGTATGTATCTCTACGCTGCTTACAACTTCTATGCCCCAGATGAAACAGCTGGTTAAATCCATCCGTCATGCTTTCCCCGGACGCCCGCTTAAAATCATGGTGGGAGGGGCTCCGGTCACCCAGGAGTTTGCCGATGAAATCGGCGCGGACGGCTATACGGAAAATGCCGTGGACGCAGCCCGGCTTGCCAGGACTTTTTTTACTTCTTAAAGGGGGATTTCCATTGAAATTAAACGGCGCTCTTTTCTTACAACTGATAAAGAAACATTACCCTGATATGGTTTCCTTTGATTTTCCCACCCGGGCAGAACTGACCCGGCCCCTGTTCTGGGATAAAAATCTGTCCTTTTCTTCCAACCGGCTCTACGTAGCCTGTGATTCGGAGACGATTGATGCAGACCAGGAGGATTTCTCAGGCTGCCTTTTCGTTTTCCCCGGAGCCGTATCCGAAAAAGAACGGAACTACCCCTGCCTTTTCTTACAGAGCCAGGAACCCGTAACAGGTGTTTTTAACCGGATCCAGGGCTTTTTTGACATTTATGATAAGTGGGAGCAGGATTTAACGAAAATCAGTCTGGGCGGTGGTTCCGTGCAGGAGCTTCTGAATATTTCCCATCCTCTTTTCGGAAATCCTCTGTGCGTTCTGGGGGCTGATTTCTCCCTGATCGCCTCTGTGGGCATGCAGAGCCTTCCCCAGGAGTATCAGATTTTCAATGACAGCGCAAAGAAAATCGATTACATGAACTCCATGAAACAGGATCGCTATTTTAACAGTGTCCAGGACGCGAAAGATCCCTTTATCTTCCCCAGTCACATTACCGGCCTTCGCTCGTGGAATGTAAACATCCTCCGGTTCGGACATACCACCCACCGGCTGATGATGCTGGAATACCCCCGGCAGTTAAACGCTGCTGATGCCCACCTGCTTCAGTTTTTGGCTTCTTTTATGGAATATGTGCTTTTTCAGGAGTCCGTTCCTTCCACTTCGGGGGAGAAGGCTCTTCATTCCATTTTTATTCACCTGCTGTCAGACAAGGCAGCCGACTATATTAAGATCAGCCAGCAGCTGTCTGCTCTGAACTGGAATCCGGAACATCAATATCTTGCCCTCGTACTGCGCATCAGTCTTTTTGATCAGAAAAATCTGACTGCAAATACCATCTGCAGCTATATTGAGAATCTGTTTCCCTCAAGCTGCAGCTTCCAGTTTAAAGAAGAGATTGTTACCTTTTTTAATCTGACCCTTTTAAATCTCACAGAAGATGAGATCTCTCAGGAACTGACCTGTTTTATCCGGGACGGGTTCCTAAAGGCGGGCTACAGCCGCGCCATGAAAGGCCATATGAATCTGCGCCGCCAGTATATCCAGGCCGGTATCGCTCTGGATCTGGGAACCAGGCAGAAACCCTATTTATGGATTCACCGTTTCAATCAGGTGGCCCTTTCTTATATTTTAGATGAGTCTACCCGACGGCTGCCAGGATACATGCTCTGCCATGAAAAACTGCTGGTTCTCAAAGAAATGGACGAAACTCAGAACACGGAGTATCTGCACACCCTGCAGACTTATCTGAATAACCATTTAAACGCTGTACAGTCCGCCAAAGATCTGTTCATCCACCGCAGCACCTTTCTGTACCGGATGGACAAAATCAAACATATCCTGGAATGCGATCTGGATAATCCCGATGACATTCTCTACCTGATGTTTTCTTTTAAACTCCTGGAGATGGAAAATAGCAGGCAGGAGATCCTGTAAGGTTACCGGAATTCAAAATAGGGTTTATTTTTCAGATATTCTTCTCCATAGGGTTTCCACTGTCCGGCTTTCCTGTGATAATAAGCCGCCTGCTCCCTCTCTCCCAGGGCGTCGTAGCAGACGCTTAACTGGATACAGGGAAGATACCCGTAACAGTCTCCCACAAGGAAACAGTCCTGGGTGTTCTCCCGGGGCAGCTCTTCTGCGGCGCGGTACCAGAAAGCCGCTTCCTTCCACTGTTTCCGATCCATAAAATGCTTCCCGATGTCGCAGCATAGCTCGGCCTTGGGAACTCCGTATTTCAGGCCGTCTAACAGGGCCTGCAGACCCCCTGCCTCATTCCCCATGTAATAACAGCAGTAAGCCAGAAAACGGCAGGCATCGGCTTTATTTCCCGCCCATCCGTCCGGCATCTTCAGAAACTGGCGGAATGCCTTGGCCGCATCTGTGTATCTCTGGTGATCGTATAATTCTCTGGCATAGTAAAACTGCTCCCTGGGAGTTAAGATTTTCCCTTCCTTTCTCATCCGCTCATAAATCCGCAGATTCCGGTTTCTGTCCCGGCTTTTTACCTTTCTGTGTTCCACAATCAGATCCTCATAAACAACGTTTCCATAGGTCTGAACCGCCTCGTGAACCTTCCCCTCAAAAAGAAATCCTTTCCCATTCCTCCACAGCCTCTCCCGGTAAAAAGAAAAGGTGGGCCGTCCCTTTCTGTCAAAGGCCACCGCATACTTCATCATTACCACATCCACCGGCAGTCCGCTCTCCCTGTCATAGGGCAGAGCCGCCTTTAGCTGCAGGAATTTTTCCCTCTGATCCGGGGTGATCATATCATCTGCATCCAGCCACATAACGTAGTCCATTTTTGCTTCATGAAGACCAAAATTACGGGCTGCTGAAAAATCATCCTTCCAGGGATAATCATAAATTTTATCGGTATATCTGGCTCCGATCTCTTTCGTCTGATCCGAAGAACCGGTATCAACCAGAATAATCTCGTCTGCAATCTCTCTGACACAGTCCAGGCACCGCCCTAAAACGGCTTCTTCATTTTTCACAATCATGCATAAACTAATGGATACCATAACTTTCCCTCCTGTCATAAGAATCCATTATTATCTTATGCAGGAACTTTCCGGAATCATTCCTTTTTTAGGGCATCATATGCCGTGCCAGGAAAATACTGGCTGCAATCCCTCCCAGAGTAGCTAAAAGAGCTCCGGTAAGGGTATATCTGGTCTTTCTCACATTTACAGAACCATAATAAACGCTCATGCAATACAGAACGCTTTCTGTGGCGCTCAGACACAGGGCGCCGGTCAGCCCTGCCAGGGAATCCGTTCCCATTTCTTTAAAAATATCCAGAAGCAGCCCTGTGGCTGCGCTGGAAGAAAACAGCCTCACAAGGGCTACGGGAATTACTTCTGAAGGCACGCCCCACAGAGATGTCAGTTTCCCGATTCCCAGACTCAGTAAGTCCAGAAATCCGGAAGCCCGCAGGATCCCCACCCCCACTAACAGTCCGATTAACGTGGGAACTAACTTTACAGTCACATCCAGTCCGTCCCGGGCGCCATCCAGAAAATCCTGGTAAATATTTCCCCGCCTTAACAGGCCGTGACCGATAATGTAAAAGAATAAAAAGGGGATCACCAGATTGGAAAGATACAGAAGTACTCTCATCTGCCGCTCCTGTCCATGATTTTACAAAACAGAATCCCCACCAGGGTACTGACGGCAGTTGCGGCGATTGCCGGACCTACAATCGCCGCCGGATTCACACTTCCGTACTGACTCCGATAAGCAATCATATTGACCGGAATCAACTGTAAGGACGAAATATTTATAATCAGGAAGGTGCACATTTCATTGCTGGCGGTTCCCGGTGGCTGTCCCCCGGCGCCTATTTTTCTGCGCCTTTCTTCCAGTTTATCCAGCTCCTCCATTGCCTTCAGGCCGGAAGGCGTTGCCGCCCAGTTCAGCCCCAGTACGTTGGACACCATATTGACTGCCAGATAATGCTGGGCTTTGGAACCGTTTTCCACTTTTGGAAAAAAGAAGTGCAGTACCGGGCGTATTTTTTCTGTCAGTTTTTGTACCAGACCGCTGGTTTCCGCAATTCTCATCATTCCCATCCAGAGAGCCGTCACACCGGCCAGGGAAATGCATAAATTTACAGCCTCTTTGGAAGAAGAGACGGCTGCCTCTGTAATCTCCTGCAGATTCCCGGCAGCCGTCCCGTAGATGACTCCAATCAGTATCATTGCCCCCCATAAATAGTTCATGGAAAGTTCCTTTTTTTACTTTTGTTTATTTATATGCGCCTGAAGGAGGAAATAGAGATCCTTTACTCACCTCGTTTCATCCTTAAATATTTCTCCCGCAGATACCACGCCTGTTCCGAGGAAATCTCCAGTCCGGATTCTGCAGCGTTTATATCTGCATTCAGCTCGTTCCATGCAATATCCCAATGGTAATCTTTTTTCCCGCTGTCCTCAATTGCCCAGGAAGCACACATCTGTTTGATAGATGTCTGCAGATAAGGCGGCAGCCCTCGCTCCAGATACTC
>ERZ1643250.1862-NODE-1862-length-16870-cov-4.830806_pt1 | contig 16870 bp, 13 predicted proteins | sample MGYA00579262_ERZ1643250 | MGnify/ENA primary metagenome ERZ1643250 (study PRJEB29033, sample SAMEA4952265) | chicken gut metagenome | biome: Broiler Chicken; feature: Gastrointestinal Tract; material: Caecum | place: Ireland | collected 2018 | study: Broiler... | reverse complement strand
GCATCATGGCGCCCACCATGGCGGGCACGCCGGTGGTGTAGGAAATGGCCTGGGATCCGACTTCCCGGTAGCATTCCTGGTGATCGCAGATGTTGTAGATGTAAGCCTTCTTCTCCTTGCCGTCCTTCTTTCCGGTGAAGATACAGCCGATGTTGGTCTTTCCCACGGTGCGGGGGCCGAGCGTGGCCGGGTCCGGCAGGAGGGCTTTCAGGAACTGAATCGGCACAATCTTGTGGCCGTCGAACTCCACAGGCTCGGTGGAGAGCATCCCCACATCCTCGAGGCATTTCATGTGGGTTAGGTAGCTCTGGCCGAACGTCATGAAGAAGCGGATGCGCTTGACGCCCGGAATGTTCTTCGCGAGGGATTCAATTTCCTCGTGGTGCAGGAGGTACATGTCCTTCTCCCCCACGCCCTTGAAGTTGTATTCGCGCTTGATGCTCATGGCGGGGATCTCCACCCAGCGGCCGTTCTCCCAATAGGAGCCGGGAGCGGAAACCTCGCGCAGGTTGACCTCGGGATTAAAGTTGGTGGCAAAGGCATAGCCGTGATCGCCGCCGTTGCAGTCCAGGATATCGATGGTGTCAATCTCGTCAAAGAGATGCTTTTGGGCATAGGCGCAATAGGCCTGCGTCACGCCGGGATCAAAGCCGGTGCCGAGCAGTGCCGTAAGGCCGGCTTTCTCGAATTTCTCGCGGTAGTCCCACTGATAGGAATAATCAAAATAGGCGGAAAAGCCCTCTTCCCTGCAGCGCTTTTCATACCGGGCGCGCCAGGCGGGATCGGAGAGATCCTCCGGCTCGTAATTTGCCGTGTCGAGATAGTTGACGCCGCACGCGAGGCAGGCATCCATGATGGTGAGATCCTGGTACGGCAGGGCAATGTTCATGACGAGGTCGGGCTGATAGGAGCGGATGAGCGCCTCCACCTGATCGACGTGGTCGGCATCCACCTGAGCGGTGGTGATCTTCGTCTTTGTCTTGCCTTCCAGCTTTTCCTTGAGCGCGTCGCACTTGGATTTCGTGCGGCTGGCGATGCAGATCTCCTCAAAGACCTCGCTGTTCTGGCAGCACTTCTGAATGGCGACGGAAGCCACGCCGCCGCAGCCGATGATCAAAACTTTCCCCATTGTCGTTTCCTCCAGTTTCAAATTTTATTTTCAGAATATCCCGGTACTACGCCTGTTCCGGCAGCAGGGCCAGCAGCATTTCGCGCACTATTTTGCAGGCGGCCGCCGTGGAATTCCCGCTGGGATCATACGGCGGGCTCAGCTCATTCACATCGCAGGCGACGACGTTCGCAGACCGGCACACGAGCGTGGCGGCCCGGCGCAGCTCGTCGAACGAGACGCCTCCCGGCTCCGGCGTTCCCGTGCCGGGGAAGACGGAGGGATCAAGCACGTCGAGATCCACCGTGAAATAGACGGGCTGACCGGCCAGCGAGCGGAGCGTTTCCTCCAGCCCCTCAAAGGAGAAGCGGTTTGTCTTCACGTGGGATGCACCCCACCGGAATTCCTCGCGGTCGCCGGAGCGGATGCCGAACTGAAAGATGCGCCCGTCCCCCACAAGTTCCCAGCAGCGGCGTAGCACGCAGGCGTGCGAGAGGGAAACGCCGAGATACTCGCTGCGCAGATCGGCGTGCGCATCAAAGTGCACGATGTGCAGATCCGGGAAGCGCTTCACCGCCGCCCGCACGGCGCCGAGCGTGACGAGATGTTCCCCGCCCAGCAGGAAGGGGCGTTTTCCCGCCTGCAGGATGAGGGAAGCGCGCTCCTCAATGTCGGCGAGGGCGCGCTCAGGGCTGCCGAAGGGAAGCTCCAGGTCGCCGCTGTCGAACACAAGCGCGTCGAGAAGATCCCTGTCCTGATACGGGCTGTAGCTCTCCAGGCCGTAAGACTCATGGCGAATGGCTGCGCTGCCGAACCGCGTGCCGGGGCGGTAGGAGGTGGTGCAGTCGAAGGGCGCACCGAACAGCACGGTGTCCGCCTCCTCAAAGGCGGCGTCGCAGCAGAGAAACGTCTCAATATTTCTGTTCAACATCTTTCAGCAGATCCTCCACGTAAGCGGGCAGATAGAATGCGCCCTTGTGCAGCGTTGTGGTGTAGTAGCGGCATTTGAGGCCGCGCATGTTCCACTGTGTTTCCTTCAGGTCTCGCAGCGGATGATATTTTTTCGAAGCAAAGCCGAACAGCCAGTGGCCGGAAGGATAGGTGGGAATGTGCGCCTGATAGACGCGGCTGATGTGGAAGGACTCCACGATCAACTTGTGGGCACGCTGGCAGGCGGCGGCATCTGCCGCATAGAAGGGGCTTTCATGCTGGTTGACCATGATGCCGTCCTCCCGCAGCGCCTTGAAACAGCTTCCGTAAAATTCGCGGTGGAGTCCACAATGATGGGATCGTAGCAGTTTTCCTTGGAACGCACGAAGCGCACGCCATCCTCATAGTGGATGGAAAGGCGCGGATCGTCAAGGCGGCAGGCTGTCTGCGGCAGATATTTTTTGCAGACCTCCACTACAAGGGGATCGATCTCCGCCATATCGATGTGCTCGATCTCCGGGTAGCGGGAAAGCTCGCGGATCACGCCGCCGTCCCCCGCGCCGATCACAAGGACGTCGCGCACCTTCGGATGCACGGCCATGGGCACGTGGGTGATCATTTCATGGTAAATGAACTCATCCTTTTCGGTGAGCATCATGTAGCCGTCGAGCGTGAGGAAGCGGCCGAATTCCGGCGATTCAAACACATCGATGCGCTGGAATTCGCTTTTGCCGGAATAGAGCTGGTGGTCCACACGGATCGAGAGCTTCACATTCGGTGTCTGCGCTTCTGAAAACCAAAAATCCAAGTTCATTCCTCCTTCAGCACGTTCAGCCGTTCAATCTCCGGATTTTCCGGGCCGGTCATGGAACAGCCCTTTTCCTTGGCATACTCGATGTAATCGAGAATCTGCGAGGTGATGCGCTCGCCCGGCGCCAGGATCGGAATTCCGGGCGGATAACACATGACAAACTCGCTGCACACGCGGCCCTCCGTTTCGCGCAGGGGAAGGGATTCGTTTGCCGCGTAGAACGCATCCTGCGGGGAAACGACGACCTGCGGATCAATGTATTCCTGCGCCATGAGGCCGGCCTTGCTGCGGCTGAACCGGCGCCGGACCTCCGAAAGGGCGCTGACGAGGCGCTCCACATCCTGCAGGCGATCGCCCACGGAGAGATAGGCCAGAATATTGCCGAGATCTCCGAATTCAATCTGGATGTTGTACTCATCGCGCAGCAGATCATAGACCTCGATGCCCGCCAGGCCGATGTCGAGCGTGTTGACGGAAAGCTTGGTCACATCAAAATCAAAGACGCTGTCGCCGTTGCACAGCTCGCGCGAGTAGGCGTAATACCCGCCGATGCCGTTGATCTCGCCGCGGGCGTACTCCGCCAGGCGCATGACGCGGCGGAAATCCTCCCGGCCGCGCAGGGCCAGGTTCCGGCGGGAAATGTCAAGGCTGGAAAGCAGCAGATACGATGCGCTTGTCGTCTGCGTGAGGTTGATGATCTGGCGCACGTGGCCTTCCTGCATGGCAGGCCCTGCGAGCAAAAGAGAACTCTGCGTGAGGCTGCCGCCCGACTTGTGCATCGAGACGGCGGCCATATCCGCCCCTGCCGCCATGGCGGAGACAGGCATATTTTCCCCGAAATAAAAGTGTGTGCCGTGCGCTTCGTCTGCCAGGCAGTACATGCCGTGCGCATGGGCCATCTTCACAATGCTGCGCAGATCGGAGCAGATGCCGTAATAGGTGGGATTGTTCACCAGCACAGCCTTGGCGTCCGGATTTTCCCGAATGGCCTTCTCCACAGCGGAAACGCTCATGCCGAGCGGGATGCCGAGCCGCTCGTCGCACTCCGGGTTGACATAGACGGGAATGGCGCCGCACAGGACCATGGCTCCCATCACGCTGCGGTGCACGTTGCGCGGCAGGATGAGTTTTTCCCCCCGCTTTGCCACGGAGAGGATCATGCTCTGCACGGCGGAGGTCGTCCCTCCCACCATGAGGAACGCATGGGCTGCGTGGAAGGCTTCCGCCGCCAGCTCCTCCGCATCCCGAATCACCGAAACAGGATGGCAGAGATTATCCAGCGGCTTCATGGAGTTGACATCCATGGTCACACAGCGTTCCCCCAGCAGCTCCGCCAGTTCCGGATTGCCGCGGCCCCGCTTGTGGCCGGGCACATCAAAAGGAACGACGCGCATCCGCCGGAACTGTTCCAGCGCTTCATAGATCGGCGCGCGCTCCTGTGAAAGCATAGACAAGCCCGTTTCCCCCTTAGTCAAACACATTGCGGCCGCTGAAAATTTCAATCATTTCGCGGCGCAGGTTATCCATAATCTCCAGCCGCGTGCGCGGCGGGAGTTCATACACATCCGTTTTAAAAAGATAATTCTGGAGGTCAATCTCCTTGACCATCATCTTGGTGTGGAACAGGTTGGCGTCATAGACGTTGATATCCACCGCATCGTAACGGCGCAGGATATCGTCTGAAATATAATCCTGGATGGACGTGATTCGGTGATCGAGAAACAGCTTCTTGCCGTTCACGTCGCGCGTGAAGCCGCGCACGCGGTAATCCATGGTGATGATATCGGAATCAAAGGAGCCGATGAGATAATCGAGCGTTGAAAGCGGCGTGATCTCCCCGCAGGTGGCAACGTCAATGTCCACGCGGAAGGTGGCCAGAAATGTCTCGGGGTGATATTCCGGGTAGGTGTGGACGGTGACGTGGCTTTTGTCGAGGTGCGCAAGCTGTGTCTCCCCCGCCGGCAGCATGGAGCCCTCCGCGATGAGGATGGTGACCGATGCGCCCTGCGGATCGTAATCCTGGCGGGCAATGTTGAGCACCTTGGCCCCGATCATCTCCGTGAGCGTCGTCAGGATCTTGGTGAGGCGCTTGGAATTGTATTGATCGTCGATGTAGGAGATGTAATCCTTCTGTTCGCGCGGCGTTTTGGCGTAGCAAACGTCGTAAATATTAAAGCTCAGCGCTTTGGTCAGGTTATTGAACCCGTACAGTTTCAGCTTTTCACTCATGATGAAGCCTCTCCTCTTTCCTCCGCGCCGCACGCGGTTTCCTTACCCCCAAAAAAGGGCAGCAAAAAACGGGTTATGCACGCTCGCGCATACATAACCCGTCAACCGCCAAAATTCATGTCAATCCGCGCCGCAGGGCGCAGGGACCTCCGCAGCAGGCGGAAGTTCCGTGATTGTACGATACAGAGTCTATATAGCAAATACTTACTTTTACTACTCTTATTGACCGTTTTACAAGTTGATGTACGCTGACGCGCACCGGTTATAAAGGAACCAACTCATAAAATTGAGCCTTCAGGGAAATCTCCCTGAAGCAGCGGTTTCCAAAACGGAATCCGCCTGCGCGTGCACCCATCGCACGCCGCTTCACTCAATCAATAACAGCGGCAAAGCCGCCCATCGGCAGTTGACCCGGCTGTCCGTATGGCCTTAACCCGACTCATGCGGGTGGTCAGAAATATTTGCATGGATACTCTGTATAAACTCATATCACATGACAGAATTATTATAGCAGGAAACGGGGGAAAGTCAATGACTTTCCCCCGTTTGACAAAGAATTTACAGAAAAAGGCTGATTATTGCCTGTTTTCCTGCTTTTTTACCCGTTTTTCCCGATGAAGCTGGAATTTTTCCACCCAACCCTTTTGATATTTGATGGAGATATAGCCGATGACGGCCATCACAAGCGCGCCGAGCGTATCGACAAGCAAATCCTTCATGGTATCCATGAGCGCCGCGCGGCCCATCAGGGGTTCCCCGCTTTCCAGGGCAAACTTCTGCATGTTGGTGTGCAGAATCCCGTCTGCCGTGAATTCGTAAAACTCCCAAACCACACCCAGGAAGACAGCAAAGCAAAGGGCGAAGAAAGCCACAAAAACAGGGCTCAGGTTCATGGGGACGCGGTCCGTCTTGTTGAGAAAATTGATGACCGAAAAGCCCAGCGCCCCCAGCATGGCCCCGCTGAAGGTGTGAAGGATGGTGTCCCAGTGAGAGACATGATAATAAAAATCGCGCACCTCGCCCAGATAAATGGCGCAATACAAAAACAAGGCAAACAACACCATCATTTTGGAAGGGATGATCACCCGCAGCCGCCTGCGCAGGAAGCTTGGCATGAGCATGGCAAGCACACCTACAATGCACTGCAGCAGCATGAGGACATAATCGCCCTTTACACGCTTATAGGGCTGGGAGGGATCCGGCACCGAAGGCGCCAGCGCCATTTCAATGGAACTGAAAACAACAGAGGCAGCCATTGTGAGAAAAATAAACCACCAGATGATCTTCGCCCAGTCCCACCGGATATGTTTCCTCTTCTGTTTCATTTTGACTGTTCCTCCTCCGCCGTAATTTCATCCGGTTCTTTCCAGCTGGAAACGGCAAAAAAGAGGCCGATGCACGCCAGGCAGCCCGCCGTAACGGCGCAGGCAATCGCCCAACCGTTGAGGCCGAACGGGCCGAGCACACAGGAGACGAGCGTGAGCACAAGGCCGATCTCAAAAAAGATAACGGCCATCTTCCCGTCGCTCATGGCTGCGCCTCCTTCCTTGCCGCTATGGCACGCGAAAGGGCGGCGAGCTCCTCCATGGAAAGCTGCTCCGCCCGTGCCGTGGGAGAAATTCCTGCTTCCGCACAGGCTTCCTGCACCGCATCCTTCGACAGACCCATCAGGGCAGACACCGAATTCGCCACCGTCTTGCGCCGCTGGCCGAAAGCAGCCCGCACGAGGGCAAAGAAAGCACGCTCCTCCGCCTCCACAGGCGGGGCACTGCGCACGGAAAAGCGCACCACTGCAGAATCGACATTCGGCTGAGGCATGAAACTGCCGCGGCCCACCTCGAAGAGAAGCTTCGGTTCGGCATAATACTGCACGGCGGCGCTCACGGCTCCGCAGGCGCGCGTGCCCGGAGGGGCGCACAGCCGCTGGGCAGCCTCCTTCTGCACCATAACGGTGAGCGAAGAAACGGGAAGCTTTTCCTCCAGCACGCGCATGATGACGGGGGACGTGATGTAATACGGCAGGTTGGCGCACACATCCACCCGCATGCCGGGAAATTCTTCCGCCAGCAGCCGGTGCAGATCGAGCTTCATCACATCTCCGTTGACAATCTTCACATTCTGGAACGGGGCTAGCGTTTCCTCCAGAACAGGCAAAAGACGTGTGTCGAGCTCAATGCCCACCACGCGCTTCGCACGTTTGGAAAGCTCCGCCGTAAGGACACCGATGCCGGGGCCAATCTCCAGCACACCGGATTCGAGGCCCGCCCCGCACGCCTCGGCCATGCGGGGGCAAACGCCGGGATTGATGAGGAAATTCTGCCCCAGGCTTTTCGAAAATCGGAAGCCGTGCCGCGAAAGAAGCTCGCGGACGACGGCACTGTCTGCTAAATTGATCGCAATTCCCTCCTTTTTTCTGCATATGCGCGCCTGTTCCGGTTTGGCGAAGAACAGGCGGAATCTTCTGCAGTTATTGTACCACACAAAGGGGTCTTTGCGCAATGCGGCTCTTTCACACCTGATGGGAACCCTGATTGCTCCACGAAAAACGGAGACACTTGCCTCCCTCAAGTGTGAATTCACGTCCCGCCACATGGAGTGTGCCGGAAGCGTTGACGGGAATTTTGACGGAGATTTCGCCCCGATCCGCCCGCTGTGTCACGGAAACCTCCACGGCACCCATGATGGAATCATATCCGCACCTGACATGGGACACGCCCGCAGGGAGATTCGGCGCGATGCGGATCGTGCGGAAACCGTCTTCGGAGGAGATGCCCGCCAGATAGCGATACATCCACTCCAGAATGGAGCCCATCATGTCATGGTTGCGGCTTCTGGAATCGTCGCGCCAGAATTCCGGCATGGTGGTTTCGCCGTGTTCGATAAAGCGGTAATAACTGGGATGGTAGGGCTGGAAGAGCATGGTGCAGATCAGATCCTGCTCCCCCGCCTGGGCCAGCGTGCGCAGAATATAGGGCAAGCCGATCTCACCGCAGCGCAGCTTGCCCTCCCGGCACAGCAGCAAAAAGCTTCGGATGACCGATTCGCGCTTGTCCTCCGGCACAATGCCGAACTGGAGCGGGATGGCCTGCGTGGCCTGCGTGGGTGTGAGGCCGTTCTTTTCATAGGAGGCGTACGCCCACTCCCCCGTCTGCGGATTCCACTGCAGCAGGAGGCGGTTGTATTCCCCGCGCGCCTGATCGGCCAGCAGGGCATACCGGCTCCGGTCCTCCTCCCTGCCCAGCCAGCCTGCCGCCAGGGAGAGGAGCTGCAGATCGCGGATGAGATAGGCCGTCTCAATGTTTTCGCGCGACTCGCCGCGGTTCTGCTCGATGCCCCAATCGCCGAGACCGTGGCAGAGGAAGTGGATATTGCCGGGTTTTTTATAGATCTCCGGGTAAGCAAGGTATTTTTCGTAAAGATACTCCACATACTTCTTTGCCGCCTCATAGTTTTCCATAAGCAGCCTGCGGCTGCCGGTGAAACGGAACATTTCATAGGCGCCAAGAAGGATGCTGCTGCCCCACGGGACGATATCCCAGAAGCTGCCCTCGCCGCAGTCGTACAGGAAACGGGCATAGCGGGGTGCGATGGAAGGGAGCAGCCCTTCCTCGTACACATGGGGGAACGCGCCATGGTCTACGTCGCGTTCTCCAGGCCCATACTGGCTGTCGCGCTGATCCGCCGCAATTTTCTCCAACGTGCAGGCAACATCCTTCACATAATAGAGAGAAGGGGCCATGAGATGGTTCGGTTCCTGCCAGCCGAGCCGTTCAATGGTGGGGCAGTCTGTGTGAATATGATGCAGGTTGCTCTCGATGGCGCGCACCACAAGATCGTGAATCTCCTCAAAGCGCGGATCGGAACAGGAAAACCGGCCGGTGTCGGCCGCGGAATTTGTGGTAAAATAACCTGTGACGCCGAGAATTTCCGGCAGGGAATCTCCCTGCTCCGGCTCGATAAAAGCGTAACGGCCCGCGTTGTATGTGAATTTTGGGCGCCACTCTTCCGCTTCCCCGCCTTTGAGGGTGTAGCAGCACCAGGCCTCCACCGTTTTCCACGGGTTTCCGTTCACATCCAGCTTCTCCACCGGCGTGATCCGCACCGTCTGGCCGGCCTGCCCCCGCACACGCACGGCAAACAGCCCGGACATATTCTGACCGAAATCATAGAGAAAGCCGTTCCCCACCTTGCGCAGCAGCGTGCCGGCATACACGCCCTTCACCTTCACGGGCGGGTAGCAGGCAGGAACCAGACGCCCCTTCGGGCAATCGTCTTTCGCAAGGACAAGCGCCTTCCCCTCCCAGGGAGCGCCCTCGAGGCGGGCGTCGTAATCCTCTGAGCCGTAGATATTGGCGCAGGTTGTCTCGCTCGCTTTAGTGAGCCAGGAATCATCCGTGCCGAAGCGCAGCACCTCTCCGCCCGGAAGATCTACGGTGACGACGGCCCAGGATGCAAGAACGGGCCCGTAGGGCTCATAGCCGGAGCCGATGGTGTAGAAATGGCGTTCATCCGGCTTGTGCCCGATGTACCAGCCGTTTCCCGTTTCCAGAGACAGAAAGTTCTCTCCCTTTTGCAGGAGGGCCGTCACATCAAATGTGCGGTAATGGATCCGCTTGTGAAAATCCGTCCACGAACCGTTCAGCACGGAATCATCCGGCAGCTTTCCGTTGACACGCAGCTCATATTGGCCGACACCCACGCATGAAAGAACGGCGCGCACCGGCTTTTCCGGCAGCGTCAGCTCTTTTCCGGCGTAAAAGGGCAGCTGTGCGCCATTGGAAATCCATTTTCCCGTTTCCTTGTCCGCGTCTGCCACACCGCTCACGAAGCAAAGCGGTGCAGACGATTCCCATTCCCCGTTTTCATTTTCCGCTTCCACAACGGCGGTGTAAGCCGTGTGCGTTTCCAGCACGAGCGGCACTTCCCAGTCGTTCTGGCATGCGGTGTGCTCCACTCCGCTGTCATAAACGGTTTCACACCCGCGCGTGATGGTGAGGCGGCGCGCATGCTGCCGCTGGCCCGCATCGCAGTCCCCATACAGCCAGCAAAATACGGGGTTTTGCTCCAGCCCCATGCCGGGCGCACAGTTCTGAAGCTTCAAGCCGATCGGTTTCATGGACGATTCCTCCTGTTTTCTTTTGATTCCATTTTTCGTATTGCGTCAAAGAGGGCATGCGGGGAAAAACAGTTTCACAGTCCTTTGCAGCCCATCAAGTTTTCAACCTTACGGTTTTCCTTTCCGTTTTTCAGCAGAGAAGGAGCAAAAGCCGGGCCGTATTTTGCTATTATATCAAATGAAGCCAAAAAATCCAGAGAGATTTTGCAAAAAATGAAAAGAATCACAACAAAAAAGGAAGCTGTCACGCTTCCTCCTTTGCCTGGCTTTCGCGCGCGAGATCGCGGGATTCCTTTCCCGTCACCCAATCCGGTGTGAGCTCGAGCATGCACAGACCGGACCAGAAGGCATCGATCTCATCATCTACGCTTTTCTGCGGGAGATCGGGGGAATATTTGCGCGCCAGCCGCTCAATAGACACGCGCTTCTCCCCTTCCTCCGTCAATTCGCGCAGGGAACCGGACACAATCACACTGCGGTAACGCGTGGTAAACTGTTCCGGCACAACTTCATCGCTGTCCACCACACAGAACGACGCCTGCGGGTTCTGCCGGAGCATCTCCAGCTTCCGCCCGCTTGCCGCGCAGTGGAAATACAGCTTCCCGTTTGCATAGACATAGCTGAGAGGCACGGCATATGGCTTGCCGTCCGCCCCGGCCAGTGCCAGGACACCGGACGTGCAGCGGCTGAGAACAGCGTCGCATTCAGCCTTGGGAAGCGCCTGTTTCTTTCTTCTCATCTCAATTTCCATGGCAGACATCTCCTTTTTTCATTATGACTGGGCTGCACCGGTTGTTCCGAAAAAATGCGGAAGCCGGACACAAAAGAGGCGCAGCTCCGGGACAGGTGAAGCAAAAGCCTGCAATTGGGAACAAAAGCCGGCCGCGTTTCGGCAGAACGCGGCCGGCCTCTCCCGTTATCAGGCGTATCCGGCAAAAGCGGAGGGATACGTGTAGCTGTATTTGTTATAGCGCACAGCGGAATAATCGTTGTAATTATAGACGTTCGCCTCGCCCATGCGGCGGTAAAACAGGCCGGCATACGATTTGCCACCCGCCATATTCCAGCGGAGGAGATCCGTGCCGAATGCATAGGCGTTTGTGTAGTTCAGGTCGTGCACCAGGCCGCTCTGATTGCGGAACGTGACATAACCGGAATTGACCCAGCCCTCTTTGCCGTCAGACGTGCGGACACGGTACCAGCCATCCTGAATATCGGTGAAGTCGCTTTCCAAAACGGTGACGGAAGCGTTGGCCGCCAGCTCCGTGATGACGGAGGAGGTGCGGCTCGTTCCCTGATACAGATTGGTTTTCTTGAACACAACCGCCGCCAGCCCCTGCGAGGGAATGGTGGGCGGCACCACGGCGTTGAGCATGATGGTGCGTGCATCCATGGAAGCCGTGCCGTTCCAATAACCCGCACCAACGTTATACCCAAAGCTGATCAGGCAATCCGCCTGATTCTGGTTCATGCGAAGGTTGTTGTTCTTGATGAACTTGTTGACCTCCGTTGTGTAGGAGCTCTCGTTGATGCGGTTGACCAGCAGGGACCAGGCTTCCGTTTTCGTGATGTGATTATAGAAAGTCGCCCCGGCGGCAAAGGTGTAGCCATACCCGATGGTAGGGACGCCGCTGGATGTGAGCTGATCGGCGTACACCGTGGAGGCATAGCCCTCCCAGTTTGCAATCAGCTGGATCATCTGGTCGCTGGCCCTGCGTTCCTCCGTGGTGGAGACGCGGAAATCATTGGTGGACGAGACAAACGCACTGGTGGAATATGTGGTGGAACCCCAAGAACCGTTCCGCGACGCCACGGCTTTTACCGGAAACTTTCCGGTACCCTGGAAACTGGTGTAAGCCGTCCACTTTTTCGTGGTGTAAGTGCGGCCGGAAACAGTGACCGACTCCGTGACGGAAGACTGGGCATTCACCGTCTGCGTGGAACCGTTCGCCTGCGTGACATAGAAGCGAACCGCGTCGCAGTCGCTGTCCGTCACGGCCACAAGCGTTACGCTCTGCCCCACCGACGCGATGTTCGGCGAGGTGTAAGCCGTGCGGATGCCTTCGGATTGTGTGACTGTCACAGTGCAGGACGCGGACACGGAGCCGTAGGAAGCAGTGATCACGGCGGTGCCGGGGCTGAGCGCCTCCACAAAGCCGTTTGTCACGGTGGCAACGGCCTCATTGCTGCTCGTCCAGGAAACCGTGGAAACACCGGTGGCTTTCAAATACAGCGTTTTACCCTGCGACACGGAAGCCGTTGTGTGGGAAAGCGTAATCTTCCCCGTGGGCAGCGTCTCCGGGGGATCGCCCTCATAGCGGAGCGTGAGGTATTCCGCACTCATGTAACCCACAAGGCCGCCCTGCGTTTTAACCTGCACCCATTCCGGGTCGGAGGCATCCAGGACGGAAACCTGCGTGCCCTTCTGCAGGACCGCCAGAATCGTGGAGGACGTGCTTTTCGCAGCGCGCAGGCGGAGCGCGTCCGCATTCACAACCGCGCCGACAATGGTGGGATCGGAAGAGCCCGACGAACCGGAGGACGAAGTTGAAGAGGAAGCGGACGAGGATGAGGAGGGTGCAGATGACGAAGACGGCGAGGATGAAACGGTGCCGGAGGCCGATCCGCCCGTGGAGGAACCTGTTGTCGTAATGCGCAGATATTCCTTGCTGCACCAGCCCTCCTTGCCGGAAGCCGTGCGGACCTTTGCCCAGCCTGCGTTGGAATTGTCCGTCACGGTGAGCTTCGTGCCGTTCGCCAGCACAAGGAGCGTTTCATAATTTGTTCCGGGGCCTGAGCGAAGCTTCAGGTTGGCGGTGGTGGTTGCCGTTGTGACCTGCTCCCCGCCGGAGGACGACGGAGGCTCGATGGGCTCCGGCTCAGACGAAGGCTGCGACGAGGGCGCGGACGACACGCTGCCGGAATTGCCCGCCTCTGTGGTGATAGTGAGGAATTCCTTGCTGCTCCAGCCGGTCTGGCCGTCAGACGTCTGCACCTTCGCCCACCCCGCATTGGAATTGTCCAGCACCGTGAGCTTTGTGCCCTGCGGCATGGTGCGCAGCGCCGTATAACTGACGGCGGGGCCCGTGCGGAGCTTCAGGTTCGCAGTGGTGACGGCAACCGTCACGGTATTGCCGGAACCGCCTGTATTGGTGGATCCGCCGGGCTCGGAGGCCGCATTCGCCGCGAGATACTCCACGGAGCAATATCCCGTTGTGCCGGAGGCCGTGCGCACCTGCACCCACCCGTTCGAAGGGGCGGCCAGCAGCGTGACGATGGTCCCCTTGGGCATCGTCGTCAAAATAGATGCGCTCGTGCCGGCGGAAGAGCGGAGGTTCAGATAAGCGGTGGTGAGGGCGGTGCCGCCCGCCGTGAGGCCGGAACCGGCGGCAGGTTCACCGGAAAAGGTGAGGTACTGGCGGCTGCACCAGCCTTCCAGACCTGAGGAGGAACGCACCTTCACCCACTCCGCATTGGAATCATCCAGCACGGTCAGCGTTTCGCCCATAGGCAGTGTGGTGAGGACTTTGCCGCTCATGCCGGCGGCGTCGCGCAGATTCAGGTAAACCGTCGTCTGCGCAGTGGAGGCGGCGGAAACCGCCCCGGAGGGGGGGAGCGGCGATGTGAACAACAGCATGGCAGCGCACAGGAGCGCGGCTGCCGCGCGGAACAGCTTCTTGCGATACAATTTTTCCAACTCCTTCTCTGAGGGCAAGACAAACCCGGGAAACCAACTATCCGGGGGCGGAAAGCCCGGTTCAAATGATCCTGTTCTTGTAAAAACGGAGAGAATCTGCCGGATTTTCCCCCGGCATTCGACTCATGATGCGTCCATTATAAAATAAAAACCGACTTCTTTCAAGCCTTTCCGGCTTTTTCCATGTAAAGGCGTTCCCCTTTTCGTGTGCGAAAAAGCCCGAAATCATGGGCTTTTTCAGCCCAGCCAAAGCTGAAAAGCCCTTTTCCTTTACAGCAATTTCCTGCGTAAGGAATCAAAATGTGAGGGATTGCGCGGCAAAAAGTTCCGGCGTATAATGAAAGAAAGAAAAAAGGAGGAAAAAGGGCCATGACGCGCACGGACAAAGAAAATTATTATCTGGATATTGCGGAGACCGTTCTGGAGCGCAGCACCTGCCTGCGGCGCTGTTACGGTGCAATCATCGTGAACAACGACGAGATTGTCTCGAGCGGCTACAACGGCGCGCCGCGCGGCCGCAAAAACTGCATCGACTGCGGCATCTGCATCCGCGAGGAGCTGCACATTCCGCGGGGAGAGCGGTATGAGATGTGCCGCTCGGTGCACGCGGAGGCGAATGCCATCATCAGCGCGTCGCGCAAAGAGATGATTGGCGCTTCCCTGTATCTCGTGGGGCGTGACGCCAAAACGGGCCGTTATGTGGAGCAGGCCTCCTCCTGTCCCATGTGCAAGCGCATGGTGATCAACGCGGGCATCACGCGCGTCGTGATACGCGACGACAAGACAACGTTCCGCGTGGTGGACGTGAAGGACTGGGTAGACCATGACGAAAGCCTTGCAGGCGTGTTCGGCTATTGATTCGCTCAGACAACAAAACCGGCTGCCGAAAAACTCCGGCAGCCGGTTTTTTATTTCCAAACGGAGGATCTTCAAATGGGGCAGGCGGTGGCAATCTGCGCCCAGGTGTTGCTGGTGAGCGGCAGCGTGCGGAAGCCAGGGTTTTCGCGCGCATCAAGCTTCAGGCGCTCCTGCTCCAGCTCTTCCAAAGCGGGGACGGTGCCGTCCAGGTACTGCCGCACCCGCTCCGCGGCGCGGCCCAGGCGATCCGCCACACCGGCCAGGCGGATATCGAGCACTTCCAGGCCAAAGGGGGTGTTTTCGCGCAGCCACTGTGCGCGCACAGCCTCATGGAAGGCAGCTGCCTTCTTCTGTGCCTCCAGGCAGGAATCGGCACAGCAAGCCAGCGCGCTTTTGTCTCCTGCATCATAGGCTGCTTTGAGCCGAAGGCCAAGCGACGATTTGACGGCAAGCAGATCGGCAAGCCGCGCGAGCGTGCGGAACAGGCAAGCATAAGCGCCGCCCTTCTCCGCGATCGCATACAGGGCAGCGGCACATGCGGCGTAGTGGGGCGGATAGGTGTCAGGGTCGACGTGCAGGTCAAACTGGCCGAGCAGCACATCCTGATAGAGCAGATATTTTGCAGGCGCGACGCCCACACCGCCGGGCGCGGGGTTATCCGGCGTGAGGTTGAGGGAATCCAGCTGCATGAAATCCTTCCACCGGGCACCGGTGCAGGCATACAGGCGCGGCGCCACCCAAGCTTCTTCGGTGCGGCGTGCATACTGGTACTCCGCATAAAGCGAAAGAACGGGCAACACACAGGCCTGGGAGGCTTCCCCGCCGTTGTCACCCCAGCCGGTCACCAGCACGTTGCGCACGCCGTTTGCCTCACAGCTTTCCAAGGCTAGACGGGAAGCTTCCACACTGTGATGCAGGAGCGGCGCAAAACCGTTCCACTTCCACGCGCCTCCCGCGAAGGCTACGCGATCCGTGAACTGATGATGCTGGCGGATCATGCGATCATACTGCTCCCGTGTGCGGGAATAGTAATCCCAGTATACCATCTCCACATTCCCCGGAATCCGGCTGCGCATCTCATCGGAAATCTGGAAGGACTCGCTGTGATAGGCATCATTGTTGCACAGTTTGAAAAACATATCGCTCCACATCATGCAGGAAAAACCGTATTTTTCGCAGATGGCAAGCACACGTTTCAGATGGCGTTCCATGATGTCAAACCGTTCCTGATACCCGAACTGGCGGAGAAAGGCGCCGCGGCCAATCATCTCAGCCTCGTCCATGCCGATGTTCATCACGCGGCTGTGGAAGGTTTCAGCGCAGGATCGCACCATTGCCTCGATGAGCTCATACGTTTCCTCGCGGCCGCAGCAGAGGATATCCGCCGTGTCGTGTACAGGATCGAAGGCCTGCCAGTGAAAAATGCCGTTGAGATGCGCCAGCGTCTGGATGCAGGGCACCAGCTCCACGCCATAGCCCTGCGCATAGGAATCCAGTGCGCGCAGATCGTCCTGGGAGTACCGGCCGCGCAGGTATCCGAAGAAGGGATACCCGGGCACTTCATAGGTATCTTCGGTATAGAGCATCAGCCGATCGTAGCCCATCAAGGCCAGGCTGCGGATCAGCGTGCGCAGAAAAGAGAGCGTCGGGACAGCATTGCGGGAGCAATCCGCCATATAAGTCAAATGGTCAAATGCCGGTTCCTCGTGAACAGAGGCCTCTCCTGTTCCCTTGGACAACCACTGGAGCAGATAGCCCGCTGCCCGGAACAGCGCAGACGGCGTTTCACAGCAGATGCAGGCCTCACTCCCCTGCCTGGAGACGGAAAGCCCTTTTCCTCCCCATGCGACGGACACGGCCAGTTCTCCCTGCGCACAGGCCAGCTGCAGAACTTCGGCGAGCTGTGGAGCATATCCGCCTGCTTCCCCCGAGATGGTGATCTTCATTTTGATTTCCTCCTGACAATTAGGATTTGAAGTTTAAAATTCATATCTTGTTCCATGTGAAAGTAACAGTCCGTCCGTTAATTCCACGCATAGAATTATGGTGTTTTCATCATCAAAATCATTATGCCCATTATCAATCCATTCGGCAAAAACGATTTTCAGTTTCTCAGCAATT
>ERZ1643250.1856-NODE-1856-length-16915-cov-11.397390_pt1 | contig 16915 bp, 18 predicted proteins | sample MGYA00579262_ERZ1643250 | MGnify/ENA primary metagenome ERZ1643250 (study PRJEB29033, sample SAMEA4952265) | chicken gut metagenome | biome: Broiler Chicken; feature: Gastrointestinal Tract; material: Caecum | place: Ireland | collected 2018 | study: Broiler... | reverse complement strand
CCCCCTTGACAAGTTGTTTTGTCTATAATAGAATGTTACCGTATATTTGAGAATCCCTGAGGGAGTAGTCAGCAGGAAAGCTGTGATAGTATCAACACAATGATGGAGACATCTGGTATTATCTGAAATGACGAGACTTGGAGAGGCGTGGTATCCCATAGCCTTTTCAGGTCTTTTTCTGTGTCCGGAAATGCGATGCTGATGGAAAACCGGGGAAAAGGGAACGATTCAGCTGCGGAGGCGGTAGCTGACAGGTAACAAGAAGAAGGAGGAAAAGTAAAAAATGGGTTTTGGTGAATTGTTTATACTGGCGGTAGGGTTGGCGATGGATGCTTTCGCCGTGGCTGTCTGTAAGGGACTGGCACTGAAAAAGATCGGTGCGGGAAAAGCATTGCTGGTCGGACTCTGGTTCGGAGGTTTTCAGGGGCTGATGCCGTTCATCGGATATTTGCTGGGTACCGGTTTTGAGGATAAGATCAAAGCGATCGATCACTGGGTTGCGTTTATTTTGCTGGGACTGATCGGATTAAATATGATCCGTGAAGCCTGTTCCGGGGAAGAGGAAGAGGCGGATGCCTGTCTTGATGTGAAGAGCATGTTCCTTCTCGCTGTAGCGACCAGTATTGATGCGCTGGCGGTGGGCATTACTTTTGCGTTCCTGAAGGTAAATATCGGAATGGCAGTCTCCACCATCGGTGTGATTACCCTGATCCTTTCCGCAGCAGGAGTTTATATTGGACATATTTTTGGTGAAAAATATAAGGCGAAAGCGGAGATTGCAGGCGGTATCATTTTGATCCTGATTGGCCTGAAGATCCTTCTGGAGCATCTCGGTATCCTGTAGTACAAAAAGTAAATGGTTATAAGAACAGCGTCAGAATCATTCAGCGTAACTGCAGAATGGTTTTGACGCTGTTTGTGTTTGGAATTACGTAAAGGTTTTATAAAAATTAAAAAAATTGTAATTGCATATCCCGGGAAATACGGCTATGATTAATGTGTGCAAATGAGTGTTTAAAGTGAATGTTTAAAGTGAATGTTTAAAGCGGGGAGCATACGGATAGATGAAAAGGGAAACATTAAAAACCAGAAGAAATCGGCTGAAAAGAAAGAAGCTGATAGAGAATAGTACCAGGATTGCAGTCTGTGTCGTTGCGGCACTGGGAGTGATCACGATCGGATGGAAGATTGGAGCGCCGTTCCTGGAAAAAGAAGGCGGGTTGGCAAAGACCGAAGGGCCGGTGGTGGAGATTCAGGCGGCAGAGACAGAAGATGGTTCCGGAGCGGCGGGGATTGCGCAGTTGGCGGAGACGACAAAGGTGCCTTACCAGGCGCCGGGGTGGCAGTATGATAATACCGGCTGGTGGTATGCAGTCAGCGGCGATACCTATTATCAGAACGGGTTTGCCGACATCGACGGGAAGACCTATCATTTTGACGGATCCGGATATATTTCCACGGGATGGACGCCGATCGGAGGCAAGGGTTATTATTTTGATGAAAATGGAGTTTACGATGAAACGGCAGACAGCTCGATGATGGTTGCGTTGACATTCGACGATGGACCGGGGGCGCATACCGGCGAACTTCTGGATACCTTGAAGCAGTATGGAGCCAAAGCGACATTTTTTCTTCAGGGTGTGAATATTGAACAGTATGGCGGAGATGCGATCTCAAGGATGGCGGCGGAAGGACATATGATCGGAAATCATTCCTATGACCATCCGGATATGCTGAAACTGTCAGCGGAGGATGCTGCGACGCAGTTTCAAAAAACGGATGATCTGATCGCGCAGTATAACAATGGAGCCGGGGCTGTTGCGGTTCGTTTTCCATTCGGAAATACAAGCAGGGAACTGGAGGCGATTGCTGCACGTCCGTGTTTTATGTGGGATCTGGATACCCTTGATTGGAAAAAGAAAAATGCACAGGCAAATGCAGCCGCTGTTCTGGACAATGTAAGTCCTGGACAGATTATACTGATGCATGATACTTATCAGGCGACGGTGGAGGCGTGCCAGACGATCATACCGGAGCTGATCAACCGCGGTTATGAGCTGGTAACGCTGGATACACTGGCGGCAGCCAAAGGAGTGGAACTTCAGAACGGTGTGACTTACTATGGATTTTCCGATGCGGATATTGAGGCGGGTCATATCAGTGATGAAGGGGAATAAAGAAGATTTGGCGGTTCGGAGGCTGAAAAAGCGGCAAGAACCGCAAATCATAAAGATCATGTGCCGGGTATGCAGGGATCCAAGGGATTCCTGAGCATCCCGGCCGTTTTTACAGGAGGAAAAGGTATGAGACAGCTGAAAGTGGCCCTTGCAGGATTGGGCAGCAGAGGAAAGGATACCTATGCGGTGACGGCAAAACTCTTTCCGGAGAAAATGAAAATTGTGGCGATTGCGGACACTGACGCGGCTAAGGTTGCGGAGGTTGCGGAATGTTATCAGGTACCGCAGGAATATTGTTTCCACAGTGCGGAGGAACTGCTGGCACAGGACAAACTGGCGGATGTGATGTTTATCACAACGCAGGATCGCCAGCATGTGGGACATGCGATCCCGGCGCTGAAAAAAGGTTATGATCTGCTTCTGGAAAAACCCATATCACCGGATCTGGAGGAATGCCGCGCGCTGGTGAAGACTGCGCAGGAATGCGGCAGGAAGGTCATCGTCTGTCATGTGCTGCGGTATACACCGTTTTATACCAAATTGAAAGAGATTCTGGATGCGGGCCGGATCGGCGATGTTGTGACGGTGATGGGGATTGAGAATGTGGGTTACTGGCACCAGGCGCACAGTTTTGTGAGGGGCAACTGGAGAAACTCTGATACAACCAGCCCGATGATCCTGCAGAAATGCTGCCATGATATGGATCTGCTGCTTTGGCTGACGGGAAAAACGGCACAGTCTGTTTCATCCTTCGGAAGCACTTACCTGTTCAAACCGGAGATGGCGCCGGAAGGCGCGGCTCTTCGCTGTATGGATGGATGCGCGGCAAAGGCGGGGTGTCCGTTTGACGCAGAGAAGATTTACCTGACCAATGAAAAGACCGGAGTGGAGCGGGGAAATACCGGCTGGCCCTGCAACATACTGACGCTGCATCCGACCCAGGAAAGTGTGAGGGAGGCAATCCAGAACGGACCGTACGGCAGATGTGTCTACCACTGCGACAACAATGTGGTGGATCATCAGGTGGTGAATATCTGTATGACAGACGGAAGTACCATCAGCTTTACCATGAGTGGATTTACCGAGCAGAATTCCCGGTTCACAAAATTTATGGGGACCAAAGGGGAGATCCTTGCGGATCTTCATGAAAATACCATCCAAGTGCAGGAATTTGGAAAAGAGCCGGAAATCATCGATGTCTCCAAGCTGTCCGATGATTTCTCCGGACATGCAGGCGGAGACAACCGGATGGTGGAAGAGTTTTTGGATATGATCAGAGAAGGCAGAGAACCGGAGAAATCCATGACAACACTGGAACGGTCGGTGGAGAGCCATTACATCGCGCTGGCAGCGGAAAAATCACGGCTGGAAGGCGGAAGGATCGTGGAGATGGAGGAAATACGGCAGAACACCGTGATTTAGAAAGCGCTGAAAGGGGGGAAGGTGCGGACGATGGAAACTAAGGATCTTATACTCAGAAAAGCTGAATTCGACGATTGGAAAGCGATGTACCGGAATGTATGGTCACATCCGGAGACTGCCCGTTATATGATGTGGCGGGTGACAAAAACGGAAGAGGCAGCCCGCGAACGGATCCGGAGAACGATCGAGTTTCAGAGAGAACATGATAACTTTTTTGTTTGTGAGAAAAAGAGCGGGCAGCCGATCGGTTTTGCCGGATGGGAAGAACTTGCGCCTCATAGTTTCCGAGAGACGGGTATTGCCCTTGGACCGGAGTATGTGGGAAGAGGATATGGGAAGCAGATCGTGAATTTCCTGACAGAATACTGCCGGGATTTCCTGGGAGGAAGGGAATTTTACTATCATGCCCGAGCGAAAAATACGGCCTCCAATGCCCTGGCTCTGTCCTGCGGTTTCGTTTATCAGCGATCAGAGCAGAGGATTGATGACCGGAATGGGGAAGCGTATGAGCTGCGGATTTATAGAAAAGAGCTGAAATAACGCAACGGAGAAGTAAAAATAGCTTGATGAAGAGAATAAAAAGTCCATGATGTTTTCAACCACAAATCACAGGTATATGTCAATCGAGTTGCAGAAAAATATCGTATGGAGATAGCCGGAAAAATTTCCAGAAGTCAGAACTCATCATATGAGAAGGAGCCGAAAAGTAAGATATTTAATATCATCAACGATATGAATCCGGTTTACACGCTGGCTAATTATCTGATCTGTGTTCCCGTCGACCTGTTTGAGGTTTTGGTAGTGATTTTAATAATGTTCCGGATTCATTGTGGGCTTGGTATAATTGCGTTACTGATGACACCTTTGTATCTGATTTCCAGCTATCTTAATAAAGACAAATTGGAACAATTGGTTAGCAGAGAGCGAAAAAATCTGGATAACTGGCAGAGAGAGGTGGATATCATTCTGAATCATAAGGTGAGCATTGGATTGAATCGCTCATGGAATTATATGCTGGAAAGATACAAAAATGCTATGGACAGCTTATATCGGACGCAGAACCAGAAACATTTTTTTCTGCTTCTGACGCAGGAAATGCCTAAATTGATTACTACTTTTGATCAAAGGAGAAAATGGATGTGGAAAGTCCGCGCTTTTTAACATTTTTTCAGGAGTGTTTTCGGAGGAACAGGCAGAGATTGGAAAGGATGGAGATTTTCAGATAGCGTCCGAGTATCGTGGGGATTTCGCCTACTTATTTTATCCCAATTTTATCTTTCCGGGGACCGTTAAGGAAAACATTCTCTGTGGACGTAAGTTTGTACCTGAAGTCTATCATGAGATCGAAAAGATTCTGCATTTGTCGCCGGCCAATAAGGAAGTGATTACAAAACCGGAAAACCTGTCGCTGGGAGAAAAGCAGAAGATCTTTCTTGCGAGAATTTTAGTCGGTGACCATCAGTTTCTTCTTCTTGATGAACCAGGCAGCAATCTGGATGATCAAACAGAGAAAAATTTTGCGAGAGAGTTAGAGTATAGAAAGAAAGAAAAACTGATTATGGTAATCAGTCATAATAAAATCTATGATGAGATTGCAGATCAAATTTACATAATACAGGATGGAGTAATGCAAAGAAAAAGGTAAATTTTTGGTAAATTGGGAAGGGGACAATCCACAGTGTTGATTAACAAAAATTCAGAAAAAATATATAAATATTCTTATACAACTGACGTCTGGAAAGCAATATCCGGAAAAACAGTGCTTTATATGCTTCTGGCGGCTGTTTCGGTTGCTTTGAAAATGGGCTTTGCCTTTCTTGTTTCTGAAATTGTAGATGGAGCAATCAATTTTGAAATGACCCGGCTGCAAAGACTGTTTTTTTTCTGATCCTCTTTCTGGTTGTGAGATATGTGACAAGCCGTCTGTACAGCAGAGTAAACTTTGCGATCATCGAGCAGGCTCGTTCCTATTTGCGGGAAAAACTTGTGCGGCATTTTTTGCGCCTTCCGTTGCATTTGGGACAGAAGTTTGAGAATTATGAGAATCTTGTCGTGACGAACGTTGATATGGTCATTGACGATTATTATAAAAGTATCCTTGATCTGGCAGAAAACTGGACGAACTGGATGATTCTGCGATACACAGCCAGCTGTCCTTTCTCCCGGCACAGCCGCTTGTGTTTGATGGAACGGTCGGTGAAAATATCTCCCTGTGCGGAAAAGATTCAGAGGCGAAAAAAAGCCGGATGCTCCAGCAGTTTGGAATGCATATGGATTTGCACCAGAAAGCAGACCAGTGTTCCCTTGGAGAACTTCAGCGGATCTGTGTAATCAGAACCTTACTGGAGAGACGGCCGCTGATTGTCGCTGATGAGAGCACCGCGCACCTGGACAGGGAAAATCAGAAAAGCGTGGAAAACATGCTGCTGTCATCAGAAAGCGCGCTGGTTTATATTGCTCATAATTATAACCGGGAAATGATGAATCGGTTTGATCGGGTGCTCGAATTGAAAAACGGTAGGATTGTTTATGATGGGAAACCGCAGATGTATCGATTTTCTTAATAAATGATACCATTCCTGTAATCTGTCATGGAAAAGTAAGTACGGTAACGGAGGTCGATGACACCGAAACTATAAACAGATAAATCCGTTGGAATACAGATTCATTTCTGGTATAATAGTGGCAAATGGAGGCAATGATGAGTATGAGTATTCAATCAGATGTAGAAATATTATCTGTACAGGCAGTAGAGTATTATGCACAAAAGCATCATCTGTCCGAAGGCGAAGTTTTTGATCTCTTTTGTAAACATCAGGTTTTTGAAAAAATCCTGATACAGCACGAAATGCTTCATCAATTAGATATGGCAGAGACATTTCAATATGTGGAAGAAATCATCAAAGAAAGTGCGCCGGAACTGGTGCTTTATCACGGCTCTAACATCGCATTTGAGAGGATAGACCTGGGAAAATCCCATAACCGCCGTGACTTCGGCCGGGGATTTTACTGTACTGTCTTAGAAAAGCAGGCAGAAGAATGGGCCAGACGGCTTTATCTGCGTTCCAGCAAAGGAGGCAGATATGTTTATCGTTACCTGTTCCGGCAGACAGATGACTTGAAGATCAAGCACTTTGCTGCTCTGGATCAGGAATGGCTGGAATTTATCAAAGAAAACCGTACCAAAGGCGGCATCCAGCATTCTTATGATGTGGTTGTTGGACCTGTTGCAGACGACAATACAATGGAGACCGTTCAGTTATACCTGTCAGGTATTTTAAAAGCTGAGGAAGCGGTCGAAAGGCTTCGTTATAACAAAGTCAACAATCAGGTGTCTTTCCATACGCCCCTAGCCATTGAGCACCTGATACTGGAATCCCGAAGGGAGGTTTTGTAAGCTATGGAAGGAAAATATTTTTTCAATAACAAAGACATAACAATGAACCTGTGTATTCAGATTCGGGATGTGATCGACATCATCAAAGAAAGGAGTCATCTTTCTTTCCAGGATGCCGCTGGGGCTTTTTATCATTCTATGACCTATCAGGCTCTACAGAATACCGAAAATACGCTTTGGGCAGAGTCAGCAGGATATATCGCAGACCGGTTCTATGAAGAACAGGAAGAAAAAGAATTACAGACAAACACACTCTAGAATTGAGTGTCATATTTAAGAAGGGAACTACCTGTTACCATAGGCGGTTCCCTTCTTTTGTTCTATTTTCTTGCTTTGATATAGTTTAGGAGGGGCAATAAGTATTTCCTGTCGATCCAGTCGCAGCTCTGCCCGGAGGCACATAGCAATGCTTTCATCCACGGTTCGCAGTCACTGGAATCTTTTTTGGCGACAGCCTTCTGTAGCATTTTGCATAAGGTGCGGTCTGTCCAGGTCATTTTGCTTTCGTTCCATGCGCCTCTGCCGTAGAAAATGGGAACGTCTTTTAGATCCTCTTTCAGGTTCTGGGCTTTTACTTCCTCTAACGTCTTTTCGTCAAAGGGAGAAGCGCCAACGCAGAAAATGATCATTTTTTTGTGGGGGATGTTTCGATAATTCTTTCGTAAAGTATTCAGCCCGGATATTCCGCTGGCATAGATTCCGCCGGCAAAAATGATCCAATCGTATTGAGAAAAATCATTGCCTTTGTAGCTTTTTAGTTCATAAATATCGCAGGGGAATTCGGCGCTCAGCATATCAACATACTTTTTGGTTGCGCCATACTTTGACTTGTACAGGATCAGGATTTTCGCCATGTTCGTCCTCCTTTTGCATGCGTTTGCGTCTGTTACAATTATACATCGCCGGATGGAGAATGTCTTTCTCCTGTTTAAGATTTAACATTTCTTTACAGAGAATTTACGACAGGTAACCATTCAGCTAGAGCGTGTTCAGTGTGATAGAATGTAATGAAACATTCAAATACCCGCCAGAATATGCATAAAAATTCACTTGAAAAAAATAAAAAGTAGTTTATAGTTGATAATAAAGGGCGTTTCCGTGAGCAAAACGGAATCTGCGACCGCTAGAGTGTGTTTGAAAATTCATTCAGGGAGAAAAAGAAGAGAGGGAAAGCATATGAGAAACGAAGCGTTGCTGGAAGAACTGACACAGGCGTTCGGTGTTGCTGGGTTTGAGGGGGAGGTGCGTGAAATCATCCGCCGGGAGGCACAGCCTTACGCCGACGAGATACGTGAGGACGCGATGGGCAATCTGATCGTTCTGAAAAAAGGAATGGACAGCCCGAATAAGAAACGTATCATGTTTGCGGCACATATGGATGAGATTGGTTTTATGGTCAAGAAGATCCTGCCGGACGGGACGCTGCTGATCTGCAATCTCGGCTGGAACTGGGCGGGCTCCGTTTACAACGAGCGTGTGCGCTTCCGCAATGGTGTGACAGGCGTGGTGGGCTGCCGTGGCTCCATTGAGGACGCGAAGAACGATGTGAAAAAACTGTTTGTGGATATCGGAGCAAAGGACGCGGAGGATGCGAAGAAATATGTGCGTCTCGGCGATCCCTGTGGTTATATGGGTCCGTATCTTCATATGCAGAACGATCTGATCTGCTCGAAGTCTCTGGACAATCGGATCGGGTGCTGGCAGCTGTTGGAGGCTTTGCGGGACAATGACGGCAGCGGTCCCAATGATGTCTATTATGTGTTTACGGTGCAGGAGGAGCTGGGCTGCCGCGGTTCCGGTCCGGCAGCGGAGGCGATCCGGCCGGATATCGGCGTTGCGGTGGATATTACGCCGGCACATGACTATCCCTGTGATCTGGAGGGAAGCAATGAGGTCGGAAAAGGGGTTGCGGTCAAGGTCTGTGACCCGTCGGTTGTCTGTGATGAGAGGATTGTGAGCGCGATGGAAACGTGCTGCCGGCAGATGGAGATTCCCTACCAGCTGGAAGTGATCGACCAGGGCGGAACGGATGCGTCCAGCATGAATCTGTCGCACTATGGCGTCCGGGTGGGAGGCATCGCGGTGGCGACCCGGTATCCTCACTGTCAGAGCTGTGTGGCTTCCCTGAAAGATATCGAGGCAGGGGCAAGACTGTGCACGGCATTTGCGAAGCATGAGTTTATCTGGGGCTGATCCGGCTGGAGCACCCGCTGATGAACCGGGCGAAATTTGTGCCGGTAAAATAGAAGAATAGAAGATCTGTCAAAAAAGCGTGTCTGAAACCTCTTTTCTGTAATTCAGAAAATGATTTTCAAACACGCTTTTTTTGACCGCGATTCGTTTTATGGGTGATTTCTGCGGCTTATTTCATGTTTTCACGTTTCCGCAGTTTGGAATCCAGCTGTTTCTTACGGATTCTCAGAGATTTCGGAGTTACCTCCAGCAGTTCGTCCTTGTCGATAAAGTCCAGCGCCTGTTCCAGGGACAGGATCTTCGGCGGCGTCAGACGCAGCGCTTCATCGGCGGAGGAAGAACGGGTGTTGGTCAGATGTTTCGTCTTGCAGACATTCAGTTCGATGTCCTCCGCTTTTCCGTTCTGTCCGATGACCATGCCGGCGTAAACCTTCTGGCCCGGTCCGATGAAGAGGGTTCCGCGCTCCTGTGCGGAGTAAAGACCGTAGGTGACAGACTCGCCTGCCTCAAACGCAATCAGGGAACCCTGCTTACGGTAAGCGATATCGCCTTTATATGGTGCATAATCTTCGAACTCTGTATTGATGATACCCGTACCTTTGGTGGAGGTCATGAACTCTCCGCGGAAACCGATCAGGCCGCGGGCAGGAATCTCAAATTCCAGGCGGGTGGAACCGTCACTTGCGCGGCTCATACCGTGCAGCTCGCCTTTTCTTTCGCTGAGCAGCTGGATGACTGTGCCGGAAAATTCATCCGGAACGTCCACATAAGCAATTTCCATCGGCTCCAGCTTTCTGCCGCGCTCGTCTTCCTTGTAAATAACCTCTGCCTTGCTGACTGCAAATTCATAACCCTCACGGCGCATGTTCTCAATCAGTACGGACAGATGCAGCTCACCGCGGCCGGATACCTTGAAGCAGTCTGCGGAATCTGTTTCCTCCACGCGAAGGGAAACGTCTGTGTTCAGCTCGCGCATCAGACGGTCACGGATATGACGGGAGGTCACATACTTGCCTTCCTGTCCCGCCAGAGGGCTGTCGTTTACCATGAAGTTCATGGAGATCGTCGGTTCGGAGATTTTCTGAAACGGAATAGCTTCCGGGTGATCCAGGTCACCGCAGAGGGTATCGCCGATATGGATGTCTGCGATTCCGGATACAGCGACAATGGAGCCGACGGTGGATTCAGTCACCTCGACTTTTTTCAGGCCGTCGAACTCGTAGAGCTTGCTGACTTTTACTTTTTTCCGCTTGGTCAGATCGTGATGGTTCACCAGCATGACATCCTGATTGACACGGATCGTTCCGTTGTCCACCTTGCCGATACCGATACGGCCGACATATTCATTGTAATCAATGGTGCTGATCAGTACCTGAGTGCCTGCGTCGGGATCTCCCTGAGGAGCCGGGATATATTTCAGGATTGTCTCGAACAGAGGAGTCATATCCTTCGGCGTATCGTTCAGATCCAGGACCGCATGGCCAAGTTTTGCGGATGCGTACAGGAACGGGCAGTCCAGCTGCTCGTCGGAAGCGTCCAGATCCATCAGAAGTTCCAGCACCTCATCGATCACCTCATCCGGACGCGCTTCCGGGCGGTCGATCTTATTGATGCAGACGATGACGGACAGATCCATCTCAAGCGCCTTTTTCAGCACAAATTTGGTCTGCGGCATTGCGCCCTCAAAAGCATCCACCACAAGGATGACGCCGTCCACCATTTTCAGCACACGTTCCACCTCGCCGCCGAAGTCGGCATGGCCGGGAGTGTCGATGATATTGATCTTTACGCCGTTATAATAAACAGCGGTATTTTTGGAAAGAATCGTGATTCCACGTTCCCGCTCGATATCGTTGGAGTCCATGACACGCTCCTGAACTTCCTGGTTGGCGCGGAACACACCGCTCTGCTTTAAAAGTTCATCCACAAGCGTTGTTTTGCCGTGGTCAACGTGAGCGATAATCGCGACATTTCTTACATCTTCTCTTGTTGTTTTCATACAAATCTTCCTTTTCTGAAAAATTATGGTAACCGTTCAGCTGGCTGAATGGTTACAAATTATGATTGCATTTTATCTGTCTGCCTGTTTCAAAATTATGCTCAAGCTATGAGTATAACACAAGTATCGCGAAAAAAACAGGGAAATAAGTCATGATTTTAAAAAAAAGTTACAGTTCAGCCTAGGTCTGCGCACATGCTGCGCAGACCGTAAGAACGTGATTCAGGCGTGCAAAATCCCATCGCCAAAGGCGATTTTAAATGGATTTTGCATGTAACGGTTCAGCAAGGCTGAACTGTTACAAAAAAATCTGGTTCTAACTTTCAGGATTGCCGAATACATATGATATATACCACAAGTAGAGGTAGAAGAAAAAGACAAAGGAAGGGGAACAATTCAGTCATGGCAGATAAGATCATTGAAAACAACCAGGTGTCCATTATGGGGCAGATTGTGTCACAGTTTACATTCAGTCATCAGGTATTCGGGGAGGGATTTTACCTTGTGGATATCATGGTCAAGAGACTCAGCGATTCCGAGGACATCATTCCGGTGATGGTATCAGAACGCCTGATCGACGTGACACAGGATTACGAAGGAGAATACCTGATGGTCAACGGGCAGTTCCGCTCGTACAACCGTCATGAGGAAAAGAAGAACCGTCTGGTGCTTTCCGTCTTTGCGAGGGAGATCAGTTTTGTGGAAGACGAGGACGATTCTGTGAAGTCCAACCAGATCTATCTGGACGGATACATATGCAAACCTCCGGTTTACCGGAAGACACCTCTTGGCAGAGAGATTGCCGATCTGCTGATCGCCGTCAACCGTCCATATGGAAAATCCGATTACATTCCATGCATCTGCTGGGGAAGGAACGCAAGGTACGCATCGGCGTTTTCCGTCGGCGGACATGTCCTGATCTGGGGGCGGATCCAGAGCAGGGAATACATGAAACGGATCAGCGACACCGAAACAGAAAAAAGAACCGCCTACGAAGTCTCCGTCAGCAAACTTGAATATTTGGAGGGGTAGGGGGGACACCGGCACATGCCGGACGCGGCCCCTGCCATGCTGCCGGGTGTTCCGTGTTGGCGGCGGGGGGATCTATGGAATGCGTGCTCACTCCACAAACGGACAGCGCAGGGCAGTATGTTCGCAGCTCTCAGAGCGGTGTGCAGGTGTGCGGCAGCGGATGGTTTTGTTCGCTCTGCGCTCTGCGGACATACTGCCCTGCGCTGTTCGTTTGTAGTCGCAAGCACTGCATTTCCATAGATCTCCCGCTGCCAACCCGGAACACCCGGCAGCCTGGCAGGGGCCGCGTCCGGCATGCGCCGGCGTCCCCCCCCTTGGCTGCGGGAGGTGGTGGTGAGGGCGGAAGGGTTTTGGTTGTTCGATAGGGTATGTGGAGCGGAAATGCGGGATAAGATTGGAGTTTGGTAGGAAATCCGTTTTTGCAGTTCAACCTTATTTGATGCATATCACATTTTTTGGAAATTGTACACATCTATACCCAGAAAGGCGCCCCAGCCGCCGGGCAGGCGTGGGAGGACAGGGAGAGGGAGGGGCGGGGAGGCGCGGGGGATATGGAAATGCAGTGCTTGCGACTACAGACGGACAGGAACAGGCAGCATGTCCGGCAGACGCAGAGCGGGCAAAACGAAAAGCTGTCAAACGCCGTCTCGCCGCTCTGCAAGACAACGCACATGCTGCCTGTTCCTGTCCGTCTGTGGAGTGAGCACGCATTCCATATCCCCCGCGCCTCCCCGTCCCTCCCTCTCCCGCATCCTCCCGTGCCTGCCCGGCGGCTGGGGCGCCTTTCGTCCGCCCTCAAAAAAAACAGCGGCGTTATTGACAAGGGGGTGGGAATAATGGTATATTGAAAAAAATGAAGTGATTATCGGCAGAAAGTCAGATAATTACGGAAGTGTAACAGGAGATAGAGGTCGCATATTTTATCAGTAAGCTGTCCGATGAGACGGGTCAAAGGAAGGCAGTGGAAAGGAAAATATGCCGAAGGACCAAGGCATCCCGCAGAGCCTGGTTCCTGGGCGCAGGGTGAAGAAGTCTGCGACTGTCATCGATGGATGGAGTGCTATCTGATAAGATATACCAAAGGTATAGATAAGAGGCGGACATTTTATCGATGGATCGCCTCTTTTTTACAGGAGGAAAGGGTATGGCTATTTTTACAGGAGCAGGTGTGGCGATCGTCACGCCGATGACAGAGACGCTGGAAGTGAACTATGAGAAGCTTGGAGAGATCATTGAAGAGCAGATTGCGGAAGGGACCGATGCGATCATTATCTGCGGAACCACGGGTGAGTCTTCGACTCTGACCCATGAGGAGCATCTCGAGGCAATCCGTTATACGGTGGAGAAGGTAAATCACCGGATTCCGGTCATTGCAGGAACGGGTTCCAACTGTACGCAGACCGCATGTTATCTCTCAAAGGAGGCGGAAAAGTACGGTGCGGACGGACTGCTGCTCGTATCTCCATATTATAATAAGGCAACACAGAAGGGGCTGATCGCACATTATACCACAATCGCCAACAGTGTTTCCATTCCGATCATTTTGTATAATATCCAGAGCCGCACCGGTGTGAATATCGCGCCGGAGACCATTGCGGAACTGGTGAAGAATGTGGATAATATCGTGGGCGTAAAGGAAGCTTCCGGAAATATTTCCCAGGTTGCGAAGATCATGCATCTGACCGATGGAAAGATTGATCTGTATTCCGGAAACGATGATCAGGTGATCCCGCTGCTGTCTCTGGGCGGCAAAGGTGTGATCTCCGTGCTGTCCAATGTGGCGCCGCGTTACACCCATGAAATGGTAATGAAGTATCTGGAAGGCAATACGAAGGAAGCATGTCAGATGCAGCTGAACGCGCTGCCGCTGATCGATGCTCTGTTCTGTGAAGTCAATCCGATTCCGGTTAAGGCTGCGATGAATCTGATGGGTAAAAATGTCGGATCTCTGCGTGCGCCTCTGACCGAGATGGAACCGGCGCATCAGGAGAGACTGGCTGCGGAGCTGAAGGCGTTCGGGCTGATGTAACACAGAAGGAAAAGAAACGTAACAGTTCAGCTAGTACAGCGTTTCGTAAATAACTACACCAAATCGCTTGGTCCAGTTATTTAGCGAATGCTGTACTAGCTGAACAGTTACCAGGAAACAGCAGGAGGGACTGAAATGATAAAAGTAATCATGCATGGATGCAACGGCCATATGGGTCAGGTGATTACCGGGCTTGTCAAAGAGGATCCGGCGATCGAGATCGTGGCTGGTGTGGATATGGTAGATAACAGAGAGAATGGGTATCCGGTGTTTACGAACCTGCAGGATTGTGACGTGCAGGCGGATGCGATGATTGATTTTTCATCGTTTAAAGCGGTGGACGGTGTCCTGGAATACTGCCGCAGCAGAAAGCTGCCGCTGGTACTCTGCACCACAGGTCTTACCGAGGAACAGGTGCAGAAAGTGCAGGAGGTCAGCAAAGAGGTTGCTGTACTGCGTTCTGCAAACATGTCTCTGGGGATCAATACCCTGCTCAAGCTGATCCAGGACGCGGCAAAGGTTCTGGCGGCAGCGGGATTTGATATGGAAATCGTGGAGAAACACCATAAACTGAAATGCGACGCGCCAAGCGGAACGGCGCTGGCACTGGCGGACAGCCTGAATGAAGCGATGGATGGAGCATATCACTATACGTTTGACCGCAGCCAGCGCCACGAACAGAGAGATCCGAAAGAGATCGGTATTTCTGCAGTACGCGGCGGTACGATCGTCGGAGACCACGACGTGATCTTCGCGGGTCCGGATGAGGTGATCACCTTCTCCCATCAGGCATACTCAAAGGGTGTATTTGGAAAAGGAGCGGTGGAAGCCGCGAAATTCCTTGCTGGAAAGCCGGCGGGGCTGTATGATATGCAGGATGTCATCAAATAAAAATTGGTATAAAATATCGTAAAAGTTAAAAAATAAGAGTTGCAGCTATGCCTTAAATGTCTGGTTTTGCAGATGATTCTGCAGAATCGGCGTTTAAGGCATTTTTATTTTTTCAGGAATATTCTGGAACCCGTCCGTCTGCGTATATTCGACTGGATTTTCCGTATACTACAGGTAGTACATCGAATATTAAATAACTGCCGCCGAAAAAGCATTCTGCGGAATGCAGCGGTTATTTAGTATTCGATGTACCAGTACGAAAACAAGTACAGCAGAAAAGGAGATGGAATGATGAAAAACAGAAAAACAGTGCTGCTTGGAATGATCATGGCTTCCGTTTTGATGGTGATGACGGCATGCGGACAGAGCAATATGGATAACCAGAACAATTCCAACAAAGATAACACAGTCAACGATGTGACAAATGGCACAGACCGGAACAACAACACGGATCAGAACGATACGCTTGGGGATGATATGGAAAATCTCGGAGACGATGTCAGGGACGGAGCCAATGATACGGTGGATGGAATCCAGGAAGGCGCCGATGATGTGATCGACGGTGTTCAGAAAGGCGCCAATGATGTGGTGGACGGCGTTCAGAATGGGATGGACGCAGGAGAGAACAACCGGGACAACACGAACACCAATAACGAAAAGACAAACGGAACAGAAAATCAGAAAAATCAATAAGGAAGAACCCCCGGAAAGCCGGACGTTGGCTTTTGGGGGTTCTGTGTATTCTGCGTGAGTGCAGCAGGTATTCAGAGAACGCTGTACCAGATTGCTCAGCGGATAAAGTTTGTGAATACATGCTCTTCTTTTTCCGGAAGTCCATAGGCTTCTTTGCCGAGCCGGATACTTTTGATCAGGAACGCCATATTTTTTCCGAGGGTCCGCATGGTCTGCATACCTTCCAGATCCTGGCGGACCTCCTCCGGAGAATTTCCGTGCACCATGTTCCAGTACTGGCTGGATGCCACAGGCATTCCGGAGATGGTAAAGTATTTGTTCAACTCATCGAACGTAGCAGTGTTTCCGCCTCTGCGGCAGCTTACAACGGCAGCGCCCACTTTCATGGTCTTGTCCGCCGTACAGCTGTAAAACAGACGGTCGATAAAGGAAACCAACGTTCCGTTGGCGGAAGCAAAATAGACAGGTGAACCGATGACAATACCGTCACAGTCACGGAATTCCGGAGCAGTCTCATTGACCAGATCATCAAACACACACTGTCCTGTCGTTTTACATTTGCGGCATCCGATACAACCGCGGATTGCCTTATTCCCAACATGGATAATCTCCGTATCGATACCTTCCTGCTGCAGCGTTCTGGACACCTCTTCCAGTGCAGTATAAGTACATCCGTGGCTGTTCGGACTTCCGTTGATCAGAATTACATTCATGTTCTTTCTCCTTTCCATACTTCTGTGCTGCGCATAACGTATGAACGATATCCATAGGTATGCGATTATATTTATATTATACATTATTATACATGACGGTAGCTACTACCGGTCAAGAGTTTTAACAACACTTCTGTTTTGCTACACACCCGACGCCTTATGACGCATTGTGACCTCCTATGACTTCCGGAGCCTAAAGCCAGAAATCAGCCCGGGGCAGGTGGTCAGCGTGTATGGCGGGCATCTGAAAAAGCGTGAGAAAATCTTGGCGTTCCGAAGCCCCGGAGGACGGGTCAGGCGAAGTGCCACACGTACTGAGCCTGAGGAGCGCTGAATCGGGAATGCATCAGGCATTCCTGATGAATCGCT
>ERZ1643250.1855-NODE-1855-length-16917-cov-7.464358_pt1 | contig 16917 bp, 15 predicted proteins | sample MGYA00579262_ERZ1643250 | MGnify/ENA primary metagenome ERZ1643250 (study PRJEB29033, sample SAMEA4952265) | chicken gut metagenome | biome: Broiler Chicken; feature: Gastrointestinal Tract; material: Caecum | place: Ireland | collected 2018 | study: Broiler... | reverse complement strand
TTTACGGCGAGAAGTACAACCCGCTGCTGATGTTTGACAGCAAAAAGGCGGTTTCTCGGATACTGGGTGAGGATGCGGAACGGCAGGATGTGCGGAGGATGGTGCAGCAGGCACAGAAAGGGCAACAGATTTTCCAAAAGAAAAAAGATAAGGGACAGGAACGGTAAAGCCGTTCCTGTCCCTCGTACTTACTTCATTTTTATATAGAAAACATGGCAGCCATTTTTTTCAGGCTTTCTTTCATACCTCGTTGAAACCACACTTCGATTCATCCATATTAGTATATAAGTAATATACGCACAGGTATACAATAGGCGTTGTTCGTGTGCCGGAAAAGGATTCCATGTAACGTCCCAGAAAGAAAAGCACATCCCATGAAATATAAAAAATATTTTTCGCTTCAGTTAATTCTCTTTTGAGAATCGCTGATATGGATAATGTAAAGCAAAATTGCAAATGAGTTTTTGAAGAAACGGCTATACGTAAGGCAAAAGGAAATGAATAATTATAAAGGAGAACATTTCTTATGAAGAAAAAATGTTCTAAAGCGCCTTCTCTCCCTAACTAAAAGAAGGACGAAACTCCAGTGCACTGGTGTAGTGCTACTAGCGATAATCGGTTCCGTGCTGGCATCCACGTGGCCGGTTCAGTTGAGTGAATTATACACTGGCATTTCTGGCAGAAAAATTAGCACTATTAGCCAAGAAATTATGCCGGTGATAACCTTCGGGCTTATCTATCTGGTGGCAGAATCCATCACCATTGTTCGTCGAGTCCTAATGGACTGCGTTAAGAAAGAGAGGTATAGACGATGAAAAATAAGAAGCTGAAAGATTCTCGCATCTCCAACCTCAGTAAGGGAAAAGTCAAAGGCATCGGGTTCTTCGAGGAAATCGGGTTGAAAATCAGAGGCCGTATTGATGGGGCAAGAAATCTCCCTCGTGAAAATAACGATGGGAGCTGGGTTTCGCCCCACCTTGAAAGAGAGGTTCGCTCCTTTGATGAGTTTGCTTCTCGTATGTGGGGTCACCTTCAAATTGAAGAAGCGGAGGAATATGCCCGGCTTGGTTGTTTGATGGACTCCATTGTCGACACTAAGGCACAGCTTGAAGCTGCCCGTGCTGATTTGAGAGAGGCACTTTCCAACGAAGGGAAGCCTGATGCTTTCCGCAAGCACGGCGAAAGCAAACTCACGGATGCTCAAGTGGCTACACGGCGTGCAAACGAGAGAGCTAAGAGAATGGCACCGCTGAGAAGTCGTGTCAGTACTCTTCAAGGCAAGCTGATTGCCGAAGTGGATGAGTTTTCTACTCTTCGTAATAAGATCATTGAGGACAACAACTCCAACAGGATGATTTGCGCAAGAGTGAGAGACCATCTCTTCCAACGGCTGAATGTCTACTGGAATTCGGCACTGTATAAACATTCTGAAAACGCCAGAATGCCGGCTGTACCATCCATTGAGGTAACATCCAGAGCCGAATCCGTTTACATGGAATCCCATAAAGTATTGATGCAGAGGGCGGAGCTCCTCAGCCAGAGTCTTTCTAAAGAAGAAAAGGAGGTAGCATAATGTTCAGCAAGAAAAAAAGGCCGACGGTATTTAACGCAGTGGATGACAGCAGAACTGTCGTACACGACTTTCGCTTGAGAGCGACTCAGGTTGGATTCGAATCCTATCGGGCGACAGAATACCGCCTATATCACAAGCTTGAAGAATGTGAGATGATGCCTCGTCTGGAAGAACATCTCAGCAAGCTTTTCGCCGGCGAGGTCGATGATGCCAATGGGGACATGCTTGATAACATTATTTTTGGTGCAGCCAGAGAGGCTTTACCCGACATTGTCCGACAACATTACGATCATTTAGATATGCTTCGTCGTCTGATTATTCGTCGTAAAGCTGACCGAGAGGACCTTCGTAGGATCAGAGATGATCGTGTGGAGGAGTATGAATCAATGAAAGCTGACTACGAAAGAACCTGTAAGATGCTGGATAGAGAGTATGAGGAGGTTTGATTATGAGAAAAGCTAACAGTCTTATTTCCATTGACCGCAATGGAGAGTTCGTGTACAACGGGCTCAATTCTCACACAAGCAAGAGATATAAAGCTGATACTCCTATGGACAAGTCGTTTGTTCCGTATTTAATCATGGTTCTTTGCGGTACCATTGATGCTGCGTGTTTCATCAACTTGTTTAAGTTGATTTCTTACGACAGTCCGTTCTTGGTGGCGATTCAGGTGGCAGGCTTCCTTTTTGCCTTTGACGTAGTCCCGCTGTACCTGGGTATCCAATTTAGGCGGATTAAACAGGGCATCAGTAAGGACAAGTCCATTATGTACATGGCTCTCGTTGTGTGCGGCATGGCCTGTGTACTGAACATTGTCCTCCGTCTCATGACTATGGATCAGATGGCCCCCGATCTGTCTGCGTCCTCGATCAGTTTTATCGGTTCTACTCCGCAGGTAGTTCAGGAGATTGAAGCAACTGGTGTTGATGCGACCGCTCTCGGTCTTGCCCTTGTTGGTATCGTCATCCCGTTCGTCACTTCTCTGGGCAGTTTCTTCATCTCCTATCTGACCTACAACCCGCTCATGGTTCGCAAACGTAATCAAGAGGAACTCATTGCCGAAAAGAAGGATGAGATCCGTAGGCTGGATGCGATTATGTTCGAATATGACGCCGACACGGAGTTTGCTGAACATTTAATCCAGGATGATACCGGTAAGTACGAAGAGATGAAGAAGATGCAGCGTGCATTGGTGCTTAGCTACGCAGACTATGTCCGACAGCGTCTTAAGGAGCATCTCGCCAACCCCACCGCAATTAACGCATTGTCCGAGGAGACCTGCGTGGCTATTCTGGAGCGGCTCGACCGTGAGTTGGCTGCTCTGGATAAAGCAGAAGCACCCAAGGTGTACATCGGTTCTGGTTCAAAGGATAAAACGATGGCTTCTAATGAGGCCGCAGCTTAAGGAGGATATGAATATGAAAAAGATGATTTCTGTGATTGTTGTTTGCGCCCTGACTCTCGCAATGGTTACGGGGCTTACCGGTTGTGCCTCCAGCAATAACGAGGCAACTGCGGAGAAAGCGGCTATGTGTTATGTGCTTGCAAATACTGCTAACAGCCAAGGTTTGAACCTGAACAGCCCTATGGTCCAGGATACAATCTATAACACGATCAGGAACTATGGGTATATCTCTGTAGTGAATGCCGACGGAGTCCCTGATGTTGTCCTGGCTAGTTCCTTTGACATCGATGACAAGTACAAAAGTGCATCCGCTGAGAGACTTGATATGGATGCTCGTGCTAAGACTACAAACCTAATCGCAGGTATGCAGAGTGTTATCGCCACCGATCCGGAAGTTGACTACCTGGCAGCGTTGAACCTTGCAGTACGTGCTTTGTCCTCCCTCGAAGGTTATGACAGCAAGACGATTGTTGTTATCGGCACTGGCCTCTCTACGACTGGCGTCCTCGACTTCCACAACAACCTAATTTCCGCAGAACCCGGTACTATCGTTGAACTCCTTAAAGAGAAGGGTGAGATCCCCGGTTTTGACGGCATCACGGTGTATTGGCAGCAGATGGGTGATGTTGCAGCTCCTCAGCAGTCGTTAACTTCCGCACAGAGAAACAATCTTCAAGGAATCTACGGCGGTATTGTTGAAGCCGGTGGCGGCACTTTTGTGTACAACGACATCATCGCAAACCCGGTGAACGAAGGGATGTCCTATCCTGCAGTCACTCCCGTGGAACTCCCTACAGACATCCCTATCAGTTTTAACCCGGGAACTCTGGACTCCGAAGCCGCTGAGAATGTCCTCGCTGAGCCGGTTGTGCTAACGGAAGAACAGATTACCTTCATTGGTGACAAAGCTGAGTACCTGTATCCGGAAGATGCTGAGAGCGTGCTCAAGCCTATCGCTGACTTTCTGCTAAGCAATGATGTCACCATTCTCCTGTGTGGCACAACTGCCGGTGACGGTAATAGTGCCTATACCATGGAGTTGAGTCAAGCTCGTGCCGATGCAGTCAAACAGTCTCTTGTCGACCTTGGTGTAGACCCTTTTCGCATCATTGCGGTTGGTCTTGGCTCTAGTGATCCGTGGCATGTATACGGCATTCCGACATCTGATAAAGCTGCTTCTTGTAATCGCAAGGTAGTGTTGCTTGACGCTTCGTCTCAGACGGCACAGGAAATTCTCACCGAAAGCGACGAATAATAGAATGAAGATAGAACAATATGCGTAATCCCAGATACAGCTCGGTTAATCCCAGTACTGGAGATGTAACCTACAATGGACCGCTCTCTTTGGAAAAAGGTGATCACAGCCATATGCCGGGTAGGACGGATGCTTACCTCCCTGGCTATGAGAGGGGGCATGTTAATGCCAGCAGCTTGGGAGGTGTCAACTCTAGGGCTAATGTGGTTGCACAGCACAGCGATGTCAATCATGGCGCATACCTGTCCGTTGAAAAAGGTGAACGAACAGCCTTGCAAAATGGGGCCACAATTGAATCTGAGAAGACTGCGGTTGTTAACAGTCAACCTGGTGATCGCCCAACTACTTTCACCGTGAACGACTCAGTCACATATCAGGATGGACATATGGAGTCGATTCACCATTCCTTTACCAATGAGTCATATGCTGATCAAGCTGCGTGGAATGATATGTCTGCGTCTTTGCCTGGCACTTTTGATGGAGAGAACCCGGGCGATGGACTTCGTGGTTCTATGGATACTGACTCTTACTCGTACGCGTCTTTGATGGAGGCGACCGATGCAGAAATGCCGGGGTTAGATGCAGACTATGCTCCTGCAGAATTTTCCGGAGTGCCGGACTCCGCTGAAACAAGTAGCGTTTCTGCAGATGTTGGTACTGACTCCGATGCAGGTTCTGGCGACTGCGGTGCTGATACTGGCGGCGATGCCGGGAGCGCGGATGCTGGAAGAGGAGGCGGTGGTGCATCAGCCGATGCAGATTAGGAGGTTCTAATGTTATACGAAATACCTTTACATACATATGCCAAAGATCCTTCTTCTGAATGGGAGTGCGGCATCGGCAGTATTTCAGCAAGGCTCCCCAATGGAACAGAAGTTGACCTCCCTGTATTGCCGGGAACCAATGTGTTAACTGTGGGCCTTACGGGGACCGGCAAGTCAAAGTCCTTCACACTTCCTGCAACCAAAATCCTTTTGTCTACCAATCCGCAAATGAAGGGCGTGTTCTTTGAAACTAAGCACACATTTCTTGATGCATTTATGCAGGAGAATGACAAGGTCATCTCCTATGATCCTACCATTGTACCTGCACGCAACTTGTTTCAATGGTGCCTGATTAAGGAAATTCGGCAGGCCCGTGACAAGGAGGGCGAGATGCGGCAAATTGCTGAGGTTTTGTTTGGAGACCTGCTTGCAGGGGCGGAGAATAACCGAGCCTGGATCGAATCGGCACGAAACACCTTTATTGCTGTGCTTCGTGTTATCGTAGATTGTTACCCCGACAACACCTCTAACTGGGATCTTATCAATGCGTTGCGCAATATGTCCGTCAACAACATGCTTGCTTACTTGGCCAAGCATCCTCGTAATCACTCTCTTCTGAATAAAGATTTCAGTTATGATCCAAATAAAAGCGAGGCCTACACTCCCACTAGGCGAGCAACAGACATAATGTTCTTCTTCAATTCGGTGCTTGAAATCTTTGGCGGCGCATTTGAGTCCAAAGGACAAGATACGATCCACGACTATCTATATGGCGTACCCGGATATGGGTGTAATTTGTTCCTCGTGTACGACCTTGCGACCGCAGAGTCTAGCCGGCCTTTTATACTTTACTTCCTCAAGAAGATAAAAGATGAAAAGATGAGTCTTTCGTCAACCATCAAAGAACCGATGCTTTGGTGTATGGACGAAGCGGACAAACTCGCCGACGGCGGCAAGGCAGCGGATTTCGGATTGTTCCAAGCTGCTACCCTTGGACGCGAGTATGGTTTACAGATTCTACTCACAACTCAGAGCGTAGAAAACCTATACGGGTTAGCACCGGGATTCAATGAGCATATAGCCAAGGGCGGACTTTCCGGCTTTCCGATATTGATTTCGTTCCGCCCCGGCGATGCTACAACAATTTCAACACTCCAAACTTTGTTTGGATCAAGACGGCATGATATTACGACTATGCCACTATCCAGATATGACCATCCGACGGTTAAAAGCGAGCTTGAGCCTGTTGTCAGTGAGGCAGACTTCGCTCAACTCAACACCGGCGAAGCATATATAAAGATCAAGTCCGCCCACCCGCAAAAGGTTTCTATTATACTCGAAGAATGCTAGGAGATACTATATGGCTGTTAATTACCTGCAATATATCGGTTCTGTTCAGCAAGGTGGTGTAACCTTTCCTAATGTGCGCTTTCTTGTCAGTGGCGTTGATTCCAAGGTGCGTCAGATTGTCGGGCAAAATATTGTTTCATCTGCCTATGACCGTGGGAAGACCTTGTTAGTTATTGACAATACGCAGAGTTACAATGCTATGCAAACCGGCTTTGGCCGATACCAAGTGGTCAACGCGCTCAATGGCGAGGTGAGCTTGTGTAATGATTTGCTGAACGTGAACTCGCTTAAGAGTATTAGCAGACTTCGCTCTCTGCTGTCAGACCTGGGTTTTGACGGTACGAGAGCTATGAAAGTTGTGACTTACCTAAACTTCGTCAAGGAGACACAGCGCTGTTTAGGTGATTCAACCGCTCTGACAATCGATATTCTCGAACAATATGGTAGTACGATGCTGGTGGAGTGGAAACTAAAACAGCTTGTTGAAACGGGCAGTTTGAGCGAAGAAAACTACCGCTATCTTATGGGGCGTTACAGTGAGGTCAGCGGAACTGCTGCGGATTTCGAGACATTTCTCGTCCTTCTTAGCCCGTTCCTGGGCAACACACAGCCTACACCGAGCATGGCGATTCATCTTCCTGTTGGAGAGTTCGCATCGGACAAGCCTATGCAAGAGATGCTTTCTAAGTTGTTAATCTCGTACATCAAGCAAAACATCAGCAATGCGACTGTCCTTATCCTGGATGATGGCAACGGCGAAGACCGCAAATTCATTATTGACATTCTTAAGAACATTCCCATTAGCTCCGAAGTTCATATGCTGTCGAACGATGCTTTCACTCTGGGAGAGGCTGATAGAAGCATCCTTATGAATGTTTTTCCTGTACGTATTTATACCCGTCATGAAAATATGACGAGTTGTGGCCGCATTGAATGCGTTTGTGGCCAGATCGACATAGTCAAGTATTCTTCTACCGTTACCATCGACAAGAGGTTCCGAGCTAACTCGGCCTGGGATATGCTACTGGGAACCAACCGCACGGAAACTTCCATCGCAAACGCACCTGCAAAGGAGTATCGTTTTAGGAAAGAAATGATTAACACGATGTATGACGGGACAGGCATCATCGACTACGCCGGAAACAAGGTGATGTTCTCGTTCTGATACAGCTATCAACCTTAGGAGGGATCTAAATGTCCAGATTATTCGGCATATTAAAAGTTGCTCTTGTTTTGACAATTGACTTCGTTGCCATTTACAGCCTGTTTGATGCCCCCTATATTGCATCTGGTGCTGTCGGAGTCATTGCTCTTTACGTCCTGTTCGGCGGATATTTGGCTCTCCTGAAAGAGGGAGCGGTAAGCAGTAAAAAACTCCCTACATACCAAAGAAACAGACTGGAAACCGCAAAGACGCAGCTGGTTGCGGATGTCAAATCCGTCAGCGGCGCTAATATTTCCGGGCTGAAGTTGTACTTGGTCCCCGGAGATGATGATATGAATGCCACTGCATATGGCTTCAATTGTGTTTCTGTAACCCGTGGTACCTTTGATAATGCTGACCCGATTACACTTAATGCAGTGCTCGCACACGAAGTCAGCCATATCTTGAACTTCGATGCGGAATTCAATCGTGCGGTGTTTTGCTCTGTGACGTTGCTTGTTGGTGCGCTTAGTGTCATGTCGTTCGCCATGATGGCAATTATCTTTTTGATTTTCCTTGTTCTGAGTTGTTTCCGCTCCTGGCTGAGTGTTATGGCCTTTCAGGGAACTACAAAAGCTGTCGGTGGACTTTTTAGCCTGTTACAACGTGGTGTCGTAGTGATTTATCGGTCCTTACTGAGCCTTGTAAGCCGTCATGCGGAGTACCGCAGCGACAAGTATTCCTGTATGCTCGGTTATGGCGTACAACTCTCTCATTTTCTCGCTTTGATAGAGCCGAATAACCAGCGGCAGTTGACGTTGACAGAAGCAATGTACCGTAGCCATCCACCGACGTCTAAGCGTATTGCACGTTTGGAGAAGTTGATTCTCACACAGAGCACCATCGAAATTACAAATCGTTGAATTCCAAGCCCGTAAGACGGAAGCCATTGTAGATAGCCAATGTGCTGCTATTATCGCTATATAATTATTATTTCCGATTTACAAATGAAGAATGTGAGCCGAACGATTATACTTAAGCTATAATTAAACCAACAGGAGAAAATCGGATAAAAAATAGAAAGAACAAAGGAAATTTGGTTAGACGCCGATTGCATCGCTGCTGTGTTGGCACACAATCGATAGCTACAGTATTGCCGCTCATGAAGCAAAACTACGTGATAATAATATAGAGAAGATTTTGAAGATGCCTGTGGCTTACTACAGTGGATGCCTAAATGGTGAGCGCGCGGCGCAGCTTAATCTGCTCGGTAAAGGGGCTTAAGATCGAACAAAAGATGAATCTGTGGTCTGTACTCACAATTGCCTCATTTTTCTTCGTGGCAGCAGTTGTCAGTCAGACCGGTCTTCTTGAGTTGTTGGCAGATTTATTGCAGGCCCATATCCATGCCCCCAAACTGTTGGTACTGACCTTGATGTTGATTACCTCGGTTGTGGCCCGTATTTTCTCAGCTGGGCCTGCCACTGCGGCTATGCTTCCGGTTATTATCCAGCTATGTAACGGCCCGCTAAGCGCTCAAGCGGACTGGGTTGCAGCGGCTTTTGCAGCAGCGATTTGTTCGGGTAGTAGTGCTTTTTTGTTTTCCGCTTCTGCAGGTCTGATTCTTGCGGGCAAAGTGAATGATGCAGCGATCACAGAAGGGGACGGCAAACCAATTTCTTGGGGAATTGGACAATACTTAAAGTACGGTATTCTCAATTACATAATTCAGATATCTATTGCCCTTGGCTTTATGCTGCTGATTTTGTAAGCTCTTTTTGACTTTTCCCTCCTGGGATGATGCGACTCACAAACACTCCTGCGCCAGAGTGTACGCTGCTTTCCATGAGTACTGTAGTTCAGACGATTTGGTGCAGGTGTGCTTGTATTTATATCGCTATTTTGTTATAATAATATTAATTTCTTCCTTATGCCTTATGCAAAAAAGGAGTGTTTGTTTTGAAAAAATTTTTTACCATTGCCCCTTTACAACATGTGGAGGCAGGAACTCTGATTTATCAAGCAATGAACAATGAAAAGCTACAATACAATGTTCCTACGTGTTTCCCAGTCTTGCCTCTCATTCACGGCTACATAACGGCAGGAGACTCCGCAGAGTTTTTTATACTGACAGCAGAAGACCACCAAACCGCTTTAGAAAATTATAAAATAATTGAATGTGAAATCAAAAAACTGTGTACCGAGCTTAGAGCATCTTGCACAGTCAATAAGATTAATATTCCTTTTGATGAAACTGTTGAGACTCACCTAAATACTTTTAAAGCTGTTGTTGAAAAGATATCAAACGGAGACACAATACTTGCCGATATAACTTATGGTTCTAAATGCTTGGCCATACTCCTGATGATGGCGTTGAATTACGGCTATCGTGCCTGCAAGAATTGCATAGTGGATTGTTTTATCTATGGCTCCTTGGATTTTCGTGAAGGGCATCCCTGCGGTCGAAGAATATATGACATTACTCCTCTATTTTTAATGGATCAAATAGTGAATGAACTTGCCAAGAGTGGGAATAGAGCTCCTGCGAAAACGATTGCAAGCATCCTAAATATGAATGAATGCATGAAAGCTGAGGAATAATTTATGACCCAAGATAAGTTTGACGCTCTGGTGCAGGAAGTAAATAGCAAAGCGAAAGAATATGTGCGACAGCAGAAAAACATTCGCCTTCGAGAAGAAATTTGGTTGTCTTTATGGGAAATGCGGCCTGTTCTTTTTCATGCAAAAGCAATTCGCGGCTACATGAACTTTTCACCGTCAAGCTTATATGAAACGGGAGAAGAGTTCTTGACTGAAGTTTTTTCGGATGCTATTCCACAAATCCTGGGTAGTTATGCCAAGGAGAATTCAGATAAATCTGAAATTCCTCCCTTTATGCATTATTTTAATATCAGGTTCTTTCGGAAAGTCTATGATGCCTACAGTGAAATCTTAGACAAAACTCCCCATAATTACCTTGTAGTTCGCAAACCAGCTGTTCAGGTATACTTACAACCAAGGGAAGATACTGTCATTCCAAATGCTTTTTTAAAGCAAGGAATGGTTCGACGGATTTTAGGACGAATCTCCGATGAAGATCAATCCTGGATCAAGACCAAGCTTAAAAATCATGGACGTACTATCTATGTATACGAAGCTGACGTCGAGTGCTATGACGGTGCTTCTTTAGTGGATATAAGCGACATTGCTGAGCCGGAAGCATCGGAACGGCCTGATGAAAGAATTACGCTGATTAGTATCTATGAGGATTTTATTTTGAACCTTCTTTCTTTGGTAGAGCAGTTTTACTCCAGAACTCAAACTCGGAGTAATATAGGCCTAAGTCAGAAGTATTGTTTCAAACTGCTGTATACGGAAACGGTAATAGACAAACTGAAGCAGATTTACGATACTCTTGGTGATGTCCACACCATCCACGAACAGAATGCACTTGCTGTGGCGGAGAACGAATTGCTGGACTATCTATTAACGGATATTTGCCGTACTTTTACATCTATTGCACTTACTCCATTGCATACATATCGAGATTATGAATATTTACATTCAAATAGTAGTGAAGAAATTGCTATCCCTGTAGCGAATATTATTTACGCTCATTTCTTAGTGGATATCAAGGGAATTAATAGGAAGCTGGATTCTATTGCGCCATCGCTTTCTAAGTATCGACAGGAGTTCAATAGGCAATATAAGTTAATCTGCGATGCGGAGATGCTTAGGCAGTGATTAAATTATTAGGAAATAATATGAGTTTTTATTTTTATAGAAGATAAAATATTTTTCTAGATTGTAATGGATATAAAATTGGTTTGTTAAAGCAGAGGGGGTGCAAGATATGGAAACGGTCAGAAGGGCAATATAATGTATTGTATATTGCTCTTCATCTTAGGGAGATGCTGATGGTATTACTGGGGTAGATTATGAATATCTCGATGTCTATGGCACAGTTGTAGACGCAGAGAAGGCGATCATGCTGTTAAAGAAATCAATTAGTTTGAGATCCAAGACTGCTGTGCGTTGATTATGTTACGCATTTTTAAAGATGGCATAAGTGTAGAGTAAAGCTGTAGGGTTGTATAAAAAGGTGGCCTGTCTGGACAATGTCACCACCATGTTCAACTTGTTCATTTATTAACCCAGTATTGGAATTTGTTTACTGTTTCCGCAAGGGAGGTTGAATATATGGGACATAATTTTGGCTATAATGTTGATGAGAGTCTGAATCAGAAATTCCATGAGGTATTTGTGGAGAAAACAGAATTTGCAGAAGAACCTCTATCCCCACTTCTCGAAAAACTCATTAATATGAAAGTTTATCATTTTATGGATGAGTTTTCTCACTCAAATGAACTTTCCAGAATAAAAAAAACATTTGCAGTCGATTCAAGGAAAACTATTTATCAAGCTAAGCTAAACTACTATTGTTCAGATTTGGGCGGATATGCTTCCTTTATACAAGGAAAGCATTTTACAATATTAAATCCAGCTAACGTAAAGACGGCGTCATACAGAATCATACAACACATGGATTGCCTTACAAAAAGTTTTTTCTATAGAGTCCAGCCCCTAGAATATGGTGAAGAAATTACGGATGATCATAGGCTAAAGCAGACGTTTTTTGTGGATGAACCTAACAAAGGTGAGGACCTCACTATTTTATCATTTTACTCAGCATCAGACAGTGTTGATGTTTATGTGAATATGGGCATACTATTGAATGATGCTTTACGTATTTCAAAAAAGCCGAAATTAATTCACATCTCCAAAAACTATACCACAACATCTGGTCCTGTAAGCAACTTAAGTACTCATGAATATGCGATTGGGAGTTCAGAAAGTGACGCTGAACGATATACTGAGAAATGGTTCAATGCGGATATGAATGGTCGTATTATCATTGTAGATCCAGAAACCTGCGAAATTGTGAAACGACAAGTATATTATGATACAGAGCAAGGAGAATGGAAGGCACAAATCAAATTGATTCCCCATAAGGCATATTTTGCTTTTGATATTGCCAATGTACAGAACAACGGTGGCAGCGAGTTTTCACGTCCGTTAACATCCTTAGAACAAGGAAAAAATTGTCGTTTTGGTACCTATTCCTTTCCTGTGGATTACATGGAATCTCTCGGATATCTGGAGCAAGATAATTCTCCAGAAGCGAATTATCACATTGCGGGAATCTTTTTTGATGATAATGAGTTTCACGATGAAGCATCCGGTCTGGAATATTTGAAAAAGTCAGCTGCGGGTAGCTGGCCTGCTGCCCAAGTGGATCTTGCAGTATGGTATTATTTTAACGATCCTCAAAATCTTCAAGAGGCAGCCGACCTGATTAAAGCCGCTGTCAAAGCTGGGTACGCCCCAGCTCAATTCGTGGCCGCATATGCATTTGAAAATGGTATAATCGTAGGTAAGAATTTAAAATCAGCATTTGAGTTATACTTTGCTGCTGCCAAAGATGACTATGCCCCTGCTATACTAAGGCTGAGCCAGGAAGACCAAGAAACTCAGGGCGAAGACGATATACGATCCGCCTTTTTAGCTTCTGCTGAAAAAGATAAATTCTATGCGCAATATTGTTTTGGTAGAGCTTTGCTAGGAAAAATACATACGGAAGAATGGTTAAATGGCCTTTCCTGCCTTGAAGACAGATGGCTTGGCATAAACAGTGCCCATGGATTTGAGTGTATTTTGTCTGCAGCGGAGCATAACTGCACCAACGCTATTTTTGATGCGGCATATATGCTTGATTTTGGTGAGATTGGAATCCGTCAAGATAAAGCTCAGGCTTTAAAATGGTACCGGAAAATTGCAACGGATTCTGATGCAGTAGCACTTAGAATTTCAAATTGGCTTATAGATGGTATTGGGTGTGAAGCAGGCGAGGAAGCAGATAAAGAGGCATATGAGTTACTGTATAGTTTAATAGAGAAAGGTAACGCCCCTCAAAACGCAATACATAATTTAGGATGGATGTGCTTTGGGGGACGAGGATGTGACATAAATTATGAGACTGCTAAAATATTATTTGAAGCAGCTGCAACGGGACCTTCTTACTACTATCTTGGGAAAATGTATGAAGATGGTTTAGTAGGAGATATAGATATGAGTCTTGCGATAGAATACTACAAAAATGGTGCAGAACTTAAAGACGAAAAATGCATCCAACGTTTAGACGAGTTAAATACATCTACTGGACAAAATGAAGTTTCTGGTTTTAGCACAGAGGAAAAAATAGATCTTATTTATAGCGTAGTTAGGGAAACAAACGAATGCACGAAACAAATTGCGGGTAATTTGTCCAGCATACTTACATTTATTAAAGATGATCTGTCAAGTACACTGCGAGAAGCAAAAAGTCAACTCCGAGACAATGCAGCAGTGGTAAAGTCTGATAAGTTAACTGATGAGACTGTTTCGACTTTCATCGAAAAGATGTCTGAGTATATAAATCAAAATACAAAATCTTCTGAAGTACTCTTTGTTGAAGAAACAAGACACCTTGCTTCGCTTTTTGGACAAGCATGGAAAAAGCTTCTCCCTACATCCAGAACATCGTTGATTTCCGCAGGAGTCTTGTGGAAAAGTTGTGCAGAAATAAAGAATGACAAAGATTTTGATTTTAGCGGTATTTGTATTTCCGCCACGGCTGCGCTTGAAAATGAGTTAAAAAGATATTTCTATACTGGATTTCAGAGGTACTTGGAGAAAATTTACGGTAGCCCGAGCGATGAAAAATGGGAAGAAACTTTTAAAAACTGGCCCGAGGCAGTCTTATCTACATCAAAGTATGAATATGAGCGAGCTCTAAAAAATCCTACCAAATTTAAAAAGCCCATTTTGAGAGCAGGAACTATTTTTACCTTAGGGAGTATGCCGTTCCTTCTGGGGTTATGGCGTGGAAAGAATGTCTCAGATGATCAGTTTTCACTTCTGCTGGACCGAATGGATGAGTACCTTAAAACTATAGTAAAAGATATCTATCAAACAGATGCTCGTCTAGTTTTTGTTGAGAACGGTAAAAAAGATAGTTTTGTGAATAAATGTGAAAGGATTAGGCGTGAGTATCGAAATAAGGCGGCTCATGTTGATGTCGTTACCAAAATTCAAGCTGAAGGCTGTTATCGCGCAGTTATTGGAAAAATTGATGCTTACGATCATACTGCAAATATCACCAGCGCACTACTAGAGTTATTTTCGATTTTGAAGTAATGATTGATTACAGCCTGCAAAATGCTATAGGCGTGTCAGAAATTGATGCGGCTCAAGGCATCAATCGTATCCAAGGCTTTTTATATGAGTTTGCAAAGATGTTCTAACTTCCGTGCTGGTTATTTATTTCACGTTTTAGCCTGATGTGAAGGTAAACATAAGAATAGATATTGTGTTTCTTGGGTTATGTACCCTTGACAAATCTCTTCCCAGTTCGTCATGCTGATAGAAGTCCTGTATGGCCTGCGGTTTGGTCAGTGCATCGTAAAAGGCAAGTTCGTCTGCGTTCAGTCCAAGAGCTTCTCCTTCCGCGTGTGCATCTGCGATATCCCTTGCCAGTTTGAGCAGTTCTTCGATGACCTGCTCATTCGTCAGCATACCGTTGAGATAACGGTTCATCGTGCGCTGGATAACTTCGGAGAACTTTTCAGATTTTACGACATTGGTGCGGCGATACACCGAAACCTGTTCAGCAATCAGCTTTTTCAAAAGCTCAACCGCCAGATTCTTCTCCTTCATGTTTGCGATTTCTTCCAAAAACTTGGCATCGAAGAGGGAGAATCCCGCCTGAACGTCGGAAAACAGGTTGATGATCCCTTCACTCTGGATACTGTGCTTGAGCAGCTCGTTGATCCGCGCATTGACATCTTTGAGCGAATATTTTTTGCCCTGTCCGCTCATGGTCAACCGCACGATCAGGGTGCGGACTGCCTCGAAGAAGGCAGCTTCAATGCGCTGCTGTTCCCACACCCCCATCTTGTTTTTCTGCATTCAGTATAGCGGAGGATGGAAAGCCTCTAAATGGGGCAGAGGTTTTCTTGTTTACTGCCCAGCAGAATCTGAGACTCTCACATCCCTTAACTGTTTTCTTCCAGAGAAAGCTGGCATCCTACACCCCAGACGGTCTCGATCAGATTCTCCATACCATGTTGACTGAGTCTCCTGCGGATCTCCCTGACATGGTATTTGAGAGCATCATCCGCATAGACATCATGATCTGTTTCCCAAGCAGCCTCACAAAGTTCTTCCTTTGTAACTACTTCACCCATACGTTCCACAAGGATCTGCAAGACGATAAACTGCTTCGGCGTAAGACGGAGATTTTCCCCATGAAAGTAAGCCCTTCGTCTTTTCAAGTTAATTTTGAGGCCGTTTCCTGGAATAAGAACCGCTGCGCGCTCTGGACGATCTTTCCAAAGATAGCGTCGTGTGATAGCAGTGATATGAGCCAGACAACGTTCAGGGTCTGAGACAACACCGCAATCCAAATAGTCGTCAGCGCCCGCAAACAGAACCTGGATCTCCTCCTCTGTTGTATATTTGGATGTAACCGCCAAAATCGGCACCTGGGCAAGTCGGCGCAGGCTATGGATCAGCTTGATACCATCTACATCTGGAAAACTTAAATCAGCAACTACAAGTACATAGTGAAAACAGGACAACAGTTCCAATGCTTTTTGGTAGGTGGCAGCCTGGGAGACATCCAGATCGGCACAGATTAAAATGGGCGGATGCTTTGGAATAATTTTGCGTTCTGAGTAATGACTAAATTTTTATATTTCATTGGCTTGCCTCCCATACATGGGTTCAATGTCTCTTTTTGTGAATGCGGCGTGATCCATAGAAGATAATTGCCAAAAGTATCAGACAACCTGCTCCGGCGGCGATCCAAGCAAAGAGGTTGCCGGGTCGCTCTGTCACGCAGAAGGTGATCTCCTCGGCCTGACTGGCGAACAGCAGATATTGTCCGTCGATCTCAAAATCCACCTGTGACCAGCCGTCCTCGTTCCGTACCCACAGCGTGTAGCGTTTGCCGGAGTCCGGCAGGCGGTAGTGCACCGTGTAGGACACCTGCTCCAGATCCGGGTCGTCCACCGTGACGGTATAGGCGGTTCCGGTGTGGGCCTGCCCCCGGTCATCGGTCCATGTCACGTCCTCCGTTGTATGGGAGACCTCCGCCCGGCTGCTGAAACTCCCGTCCACCAGAATTTCCGGCAGTTCCCCGCCGTCGGTCAGAGCGGAGGTGTAGGGCGTGTACTCCGCCTCCAGGGTCTGGCTGGCAGTCAGATGGGTATAATCCAGATCCGGCCAGGCGGCGGAATACCCCTTTTTCGCCGGGATCTCCGGCAGGGCTTCGATCCCCTCCCCGTACCGGAAGGGCACCACGGCCACCGTGGCGCCGTCGGCCGC
>ERZ1643250.1853-NODE-1853-length-16949-cov-6.344146_pt1 | contig 16949 bp, 20 predicted proteins | sample MGYA00579262_ERZ1643250 | MGnify/ENA primary metagenome ERZ1643250 (study PRJEB29033, sample SAMEA4952265) | chicken gut metagenome | biome: Broiler Chicken; feature: Gastrointestinal Tract; material: Caecum | place: Ireland | collected 2018 | study: Broiler... | reverse complement strand
GGATATCCAAATTTAAATTTATATCTAAACGGGATATCAATATTTTAATGAACAAATATAAGAAAGATATTGATTACAAGGGATAAATTTGATATAATTAAAGTATTGAAAGAGGCAAACAGCAAATTAATTTAATTAAATTGGGATTTTAATTAAGCCTCTTGTTAAACTTATCCACGAATTAAAGACACTTACAGCAAAAACTTGTTGCTTAAGAAGGTAAAGCGATAGATTTAGGGATCTATTAATGTTGGTTCGAATCCAACCAAATAACAAATATGTGTCTTGTTTAATATTTAAATTCAAAAAAGCCATTACTGCAAAAATAATATGGTAGCTCATTTGGTAGAGCAGTTCACTTGTAATGAAAATGTAATAGGTTCGATTCCTATCCAAAACAAAATGGCTTTGTTCAACTCCTACAAATAATATAAAGGCTCATACAGCAATTAATCGTGCAATGGCACACCAAACTTTTACTTTGGCTATTAAGAGCCTTGTTAAAAATAAAATGTCCTTTTAGTAGCCTTTTTGACGGTATGGACATATACTTTTGTTTATTATATAATTAGTATAATGAAATAAATGTAAAATATTTCATAACCCAATATCTTTTTATGCTAGCGCGGAGTTATGACTCCTATTTAGCCCATTGACTAGTAGGTACATTAATTTGTATCTTTTTTATTTGAGAGTACAAGACATCAACTCCTTTACTAAATTAACTAAAGAAAAACTAGTATAGACCATGTAAAACCTTTTTATTTCATATCTATAAATATAAGCTCAGTTTTGTACTTTCAAATAAGAAATTGTAATAGATAGTGTACTGATGATATAACCAGTGTCGCATCATGAAGCTTTAGTGACTCGCTGCGAGGGATGTATGAGTCGATACAGTATGGTGAGTGAAATGTAGATTTAGCGAGTCGAACAGATTAGCTCAATATCATTAGTACAGTATTTATTAAGAGGTGTCTATGAGAGAAATAACCAAGCAAATGATAGAGTATTATAAGATAATGGAGTTAGGTTATGACTTTATGTCGTATCCAGTCTTAAAAAAGAATATTCTAAGCTTTCATCATAGCATGGTGCCAAGACGTAATTGTAAAGCAGCGGGACTTGGCGAAGGTTACTTGTGGTGGAATGGGGCAATACTTAATCAACCAACAAGCCATGAATATTTACATTTAATCGAATCCAAAGATTATGACATGTTTCTTGCTATAACTAGCGAGATGATAGATCAGAATTTTAAAGGATATTTAGACAAAGAAAACCTGCTAAGAATCCGAGATATATTAGAACAATTTGAAAGAGAACATTGTTCGGATAGAGGCAAGAAAGGAAATTTGTTAATAAAAGAACAGTACTTAAGGAGGGTGAGAAAGTTATGAAAGTTATTCAGTGTGACAAATGCGAGAAAATATTAACAGAGACAGATAACAGATTTGAAGCTGTTAATTTAGGATTTGATAGATGTATTGATTTATGTGGTGAATGTTATGCAAAACACGAAGAAGCGAGAAAAGAATATTCTGATTTTGAACGGAGAGCAAAAGAAATATTTTCTTTAGCTTTAAAGGCGAAGAGAGAAGAGCTTGATAAAAAATATTTTAATTGAGAATATAGATTACGAAGAAATAATGATATATAAATTATGTAATAAATGCAAAAAGCCTATTTTATATCCGAACAAATATTGTTCTGAATGCTTAAATGAAGTTGAAGTTAATCAAGAAATATTAAAAGCAAAAAGAAATAGCAGATATAACAAAAATCGGGATCCTAAATACAAAGAATTTTATAACTCAAAAGAATGGAGATTGTTGAAAGAAAAAAAATTACAAGATGCTCAATATAGATGCGAATATAAAAGATGCAATAAGTTAGCAACAGAGGTGCATCATATAATTCCAATACAAATAGATTCAGGTTGGAATAAAAGATTAGATTATAACAATTTAATGTGTTTATGCGTTGAACATCATAATCTAAAGCATAATAGATTCCAAAGTAGGAGGGGAGGTGGAAGTGATGAAGCTAAGACAAATAGTTTGCGATAAAACTGAATTATTTTTATCAAAAGAAAAGAAGAAGATTAAATATAATGATATCTTTGAAGTATCTGAGGAGCGTGCAAAAGAAATACTTATGGCTACATATAAAAATAAACCTGTAGTAGAACTAGTAAAAGAAGAAACTAAAAATAATAAAAAAGAAAAGTAATTTTGTAATGTTTTAATATGAGAAAATTGTGGATAACTTTGCGTTGCAAAATTACTCAGGGGTGGTAAAGAAAGTATTGATATTTGCTTGGAGAACGGTGCAGAGGACCTCTTTGTAGCAAAAACTCCCCAAACAGGAATTAGAAACATGGAAAGAAGGTGATAATTTGGGTAGACCTAGACAGCCTATTGAATTGATTGAAGCTAAGGGTAAAAAACATCTTACTAAAGCTGAAATTGAGGAAAGAAAAAATAGTGAATTAAAAGTTGATTTAAAAAACATAGAAGTTCCAAATTATTTATCTTCAAAATTAAAAAAAGAATTTGACGACATTGCATCAAAACTCTTACATGTTGGAATTATGACAGAACTTGATGAAGATACACTAGCAAGGTATTTACTTGCAAAAGAAAAATATCTTAAATACACAAAGCTATTAAATAAAGCAATTAGAGAAGATGACATAGTGTCGATGGAAAGATTAACATCAATGCAAGATAAAGCATTCAAACAATGTAGAGCGTGTGCAAATGATTTAGGCTTAACAATAGCATCAAGATGTAAATTAATTGTTCCAAAATCACCAGATCCTCCAAAGAAAAATAAATTCTTAGAAAAATTTGGTGATGATAATGGCGAAAATTGATAGAGCAACAGAACATGCACAATTAGTTGTAAGTGGTGTCTTCGATCATACTAAAATACCTTTTGGACGTCTTCACTATTTAGCGTGCAAAAGACATTTGAATGATTTAGAAAAACAAAAGACAGATGAATTTCCATACTACTGGGACATTGATGCAAGTGAAAAGATTCTAGATTTTGCAGAAACTCTGACAATAGCAGAGGGTGAAACTCCAAAAAGAGTGAAACTAAAAGAGTTTCAATATTTTGATATTGGCTCTCTTTTTGGCTGGAAAAAAATAAATGGCTATCGAAGATTTAGACGTAGCTATATTTCTATGGCAAGACAGCAAGGGAAATCATTTATAAATGGAATTATGGGCTCTTATGTTGCGCTGTTTGGAAATTATAACTATGGTAAATTGTTTACAGCATCAACAAAAAGACGTCAAGCCAGAATCGCTTGGGAAGAAATAGCAAAATTCATTAACATTGACGAAGATTTACAAGAACTCTTTGAAGTAAAAGATTATAAATCATTAATAGTATGCAATGTTACAAATTGTACTATTGAAGCTCTTTCGAAAGAAGGAGGATTAGAAGATGGACATCGTTCCATTTTCTCAAGCTTAGATGAGCTACACCAAATTCCTACTAATCACGTTTATAAAGCACTTTATAACGGAACAAGATCATTAAAAGAAACTCTGGTTAGTATGATAACTACACGAGGCTTTGACATGAATACGGAAAGCTTTAGTTTTTCTATGGATAATTATGCAGTTAGTATTCTAGAAGGAACAGTAACTGCTGAAGATTTTTTTGCGGATATATATTGTCTTGATAAAGGTGATGATATATTTGATGAAAGAAACTATATTAAAGCAAATCCTTATTTAGCCACTTTTAAAGAGGGCATGGAAATATTAAGACAAGATGCACAAACAGCTAAAGATATGGGAGGTGCAGAGCTTCGAGATTTTAAGACTAAATCAATGAATCTATGGGCTCGTGATGAAGATACACAATTTATTGATTTAGAAAAATGGCAAAAGTGTGGAACAAGTAAAACACTAAAAGATTATAATAGTTGCAGTTGTTTTTGTGGGCTGGATTTATCAAGCGGTGGAGATTTAACCACTTTGTCTTTAGAATTTCCAAACAATGATAAATTTTATATTTATTCTCATTCATTTATGCCAAAGGCAAGGCTACAAGAACATATTGAAAGTGACTTAGCACCATACGATATTTGGGAACAAAACAAGTTAATTACAATAACTGGAGGAGCTAATGATTTTAAAAATGATTATAAATTCATTATTAAACATTTAAAAGAATTAATAGAAGAATATCATTTGAATATTAAAGCAATCGGTTACGATCCACATAATGCCGATGCTTTTTTAAGTGATTTAGAGGAATTAGGTATTCCTCTAATTGAAATTACACAAAGTGCAAAGTTCTTAAATGATGCCACAACTGATATGCAGTTAAATGTAAAATCTGAGAAGATCGAATATGATAAATCTAACGAATTACTTTCGTGGTCATTTAGTAATGCCAAAACAGTTTCAAACAGTTTCGGAGAAATTAAAGTTGACAAAGAGAAAAATAAACGAAACAGAAGAATAGATCCAGTCGATGCTTGCATTAATGCGCACGTTGCATTCATGAAATTTAAAGATGACATTGATATTGATTTAGAAATGAACAATTATTTAGAAAAAATGGGATGGAGGTGATAATATGCCAAAATTTAATTTAAAAAAGTTATTTAAGAATAACAGTACGGGATATGATATGAAAGGATGGCTAGAACTAGCTGATTTTCTTGCGCTTGATAAAGAAACAAATAAAGACGTTAGATCCGAGGCAACTTATTTTGCTTGTTTAAAAATAATTAGCGAATCGATTGGCAAATTACCGTTAAAACTTTATCACAAAACAAAAAAGCAAGGTGTTATCGAAGCTTTTGACCATCCACTTTATAATGTTGTAAGAAATCGACCAAATCGATTTATGACATCGACTTCATTTTGGAGCTCATTAGAATATTATAGAAATCATTATGGAAATGGTTATGCTTTAATATCTGGAGCCGGTTCTGAAGAACAATTAGTTTTGTTAGATTCATCAAAAATGGAAATATGGTATGATGATGCAAAGTTATTAAATGCAATTCCAGATGTTTATTATATTTATTCATATGCAGGAAAAAATTATGTATTCTCAAGTGAAGAAATATTACATTTTAAGACATTCATGACTGATAAAGATGGTCTTCGTGGTTTATCGGTAAGAGAAATGTTACGGAGCACTATTGAAGGTAATCAAAAGGCTCAAAAAATGCAAAATGCTTTATATGATACTGGGTTTACTGCTAAAGCAGTTGTTAAATATACAGGCGATATGAATAAAGAAACAACGAAAAATTTTTTAGAAAATCTTGAAAATTACGCTAAGGGAAAAATTGACGTTGCGAAGGGATTAATTCCAATCCCAATCGGCACAGATATAACACCACTTACCACAAAGTTAGGTGATAACGAATTTTTAGAGCTTAAAAAATATAGTGCTCTACAAATTGCTAGTGCCTTTGGAATAAAACCAGTCCAAATTAATGATTATTCAAAGTCAAGTTATGCTTCTAGTGAGGCTCAAAACTTGGCTTTTTTAGTCGACACACTTTTATATATTTTAAAACAATATGAAGAAGAATTAAATTATAAGCTTCTAAGTGAAAAAGAATTAAGGCAAGGTTATTATTTCAAATTTAATACAGCAATGCTTTTAAGAGCAGATGCAAAGACACAAGTAGAGAGTTTAACGCAAGGAATTGCCAATGCTCTTTATACTCCGAATGAAGCACGTGCTTATTTAGATCTAGATGCAAAAGAAGGTGGGAATCATTTAATTGTAAATGGCTCTATGATTCGTGTGGAGCAAGTCGGAGCACAATATAATGTTAATCCAAATTCTGCGAAAGGAGGTGATGACGGATAATGAAAAGATTTTTTGAATTTAAAAATATCACTCCAACGGAAGCTGATTTATTTATTTATGGTGAAATTGTTCAAGAAAAATCAGTCGACTGGTGGACTGGAGAAGAGAGCCAAACTGAAACTGGCTTAATGGATTTTAAAAAAGAGTTAGACAATTTGGGAAGTATTCAAAAATTAAATATATACATCAATTCGCCAGGAGGTGATGTTTTTACTGCTTCAACGATGATAAGTATGCTCGAAAGACAAAAGGAAAAAGGCACAGAAATCAATGCTTATGTAGATGGGTTAAGTGCAAGTGCAGCCTCATTTTTAATGTTTGCTGCTGACCATATTTACCTTTACAAAAATTCAATCGTAATGGTTCATAAGCCAATGAGCTGGGCAGTTGGTAATGCTAATGATATGCAAAAAACGATTGATTCTTTAAACAAAATTGAAGATAGCGTAATGATTCCAATGTATTTATCAAAGGCTAAATGCGACGAGGCAAAGATTAAAGAATTAATTGATGCTGAAACATGGCTATCTTCAACAGAAATGCAAGAATATTTTGAAGTTACTGTTCTTAATGAAGAAAAGGTAGCTGTTGCTAGTATTTCAAGCAAATTATTTGCAAGATATAAGAATGTTCCTGATTTTATTAAGGATTTTTTAGACATTCAAAATAAAGTTACATTTGTTAGTAAAAAAGAACTAACAGGGCCAATGACTGTCAATAAAATTACTTTTTCTTTAGATAATTCTGGACTTTCTTTAAAAAATGAAGAAATTTTAGAAAAAAATGAAGAAAAAGAGAAAAAAATTAAAATAAAACTTGATTTAATCAAAAATAAGTTGAAATTGGAGGGATTAAAAGATGATTTTACAAGTAATTGTTGATCGATTAGAACTTCAAAAAGAAGGTATTACTAAAACTTTTGGTGAAACGTTTGAAGTATCAGAAGATCGTGCAAAAGAAATTCTTAATTACAAATTTAATGGCAAAGCTGTGGCAGTGCCATTTTTTTATAGTAATGAGGGCTTAGAATCTAAAGTTAAAAATTTGGAAAGCGAAAAAGAAACATTATTAGAAGAAATTGAAATTTTAAAAAATGAAAAAGAAGATTTGCTAAAGAAAATTGAATTAGAAAATAGTTCAGAAAACGAAGAAGAAAATGAAAAGAAAAATAAGAAAGGTGGAAAAAAAGATGAATAAAAAAATGAGAGAAATAAGAGCGCGTATTGAAGTGCTAAATGATGAAGCAGTTAAATGCTATGAAGCAAATGATTTAAATGGTGCAGAAAGTAAACTTACTGAAATTGAAAATTTAGAAAGAGAGTATAACGTTGCAGCAAAATTATTTAAAACAGAAAAAGAATCAGTTGATGATAATGTTGTAGCGCAAGTTAAAGTCAACGATAAAGTTAAGAACTTTGCGGACTCAATTAGAAAAATAAGAAATTCCATGAATGAAGGTGCTGGAACTGAAGGAGGATATACAGTGCCAGAAGACGTTTCAACAGACATTGAAAGATTAAGAGAAGCTAAATTTAATTTAGCACAATTAGTTAGTGTTGAAACCGTTAGTACTATGAGTGGAAGCAGAACTTATAAGAAGAGAGCATCTCAAACTGGTTTTGCTAAGGTAGGCGAAGGATCTACAATAGGAATGAAAAATACTCCGCAATTTGATAGAATCAATTATGAAATCGGAAAATACGCAGGCATTTTACCAGTTACGAACGAATTGCTTGAAGATAGCGATGCAAACATTTATAGTTTATTGACTGAATGGATTGCAGATGAAAGTCGCGTTACTAGAAACAAATTAATTGCTGAAGCAATTAATAAAAAAGCTAAGAGTAAAATTGTAGGACTTGATGATATTAAGAAAACATTAAATGTAACTCTTGGTCAAGCATTTAAGAGTACATCTAAAATCGTTACGAATGATGATGGACTACAATATCTTGATACATTAAAAGACAACGATGGAAATTATTTATTACAACCTAGCCCAAGTGATCCAATGAATTTAGTTTTAGCAGCAGGTGCAACGGTTGTTCCTGTAAAAGTTGTTCCAAATGCAGATTTAGCAAGTGAAAACGTTTATACAAAATCAACTGATTCTACTGTTACTTCTGGAAAAACTTATTATACCAGAACGGGAAGTGAAGGATCTTATGTATACACAGTTGTAGCTGAACCAACTGGTAATCCATCTAGTTCAGATTATTATGAAGTTACGGCATATCAAATTCCAGTTGTAATTGGTGATTTAAAAGAAGGCATCAAGTTATTTGATCGTAAAAAGACAAATATTCTTGCTTCAAACGTAGCAGCTGCTGGTGAACTAAATGCATTTGAAGAAGATTTAACTCTTTATAGAGCTGTTGAAAGAGAAGATGTTGAAGTAAGAGATGCTGATGCATTTGTAAATGGATATATTGAAATTAGTACAGTAGCATCAGTATAACAAGAGGTGATACTATGCTCAGTGTTGATGATGTAAAAAAAGAGCTTGGAATCGATTTTTCTGATACAAATACTGATGATAGGCTTAAAAGATATATTCAAGTAGCTGATGCATGGCTTAAAGGTGCAGTTGGCGATTATAACAATGATGATGAGAGAGCTAAACAGTTAGCTCTCTTAATTATTGAAGACTTATTTGACCGTAATTCTAATTCTGTTAAAGAAAATGCTACAATTAATAAGTTAAAGAATGATTTTATTATGCAACTTAAATGGGAAGTAAAAAAAGATGTCAGTATATAATAAAATAATTAAATTTCAAAAGTTAGATATTAATACTGAAAAATGGGAAGATTATTATATTTCAGAAAAATTTAAAGAAGAAAAAAATCCTTATGTTCATGCAAATATAAATAAGGCAAGTGGTAAAGAATATTTTAATGCTAGAACTGAAATAAGCGGTTCTACTTTTAATTTTAAAGTAAGATACTGTGAAGCTTTAAAGGATTTAATATTTAACACTGAAATTTATCGTATTATTTACGAAAATAAAGTTTTTAACATAAAAAACGCAGATGATTATCAATTAAATCATAATGAGCTTACTATCGTGGGTGATTGTAGTGTCAAAAATAGCAATTAGTAATTTAAGTAATGCAGTTAATGATATTTTAGAAAACTATAATAGTGAAATTACAAAAAATACAAAAAAAATTATACATGAAGTATCAGAAGATTTTAAAAACAATACTAAGAACGATGCTCCGAAAGGAAAACGTAAAAAATATTATAAGAATATTGATGTTAAGACGACATTTGAAAATTCAAGAGGGGTAACTGATACTTGGTATGTTAAAGATCCAGAATATCGATTAACACATTTGCTAAAAAATGGACACCAAACAAAAAATGGTGGGAGAACAAAAGGAAATGATTTTATTGATAAAAATTTTTCTAAAGCAGAAAAAGAATTAGAAAGTAAAATAGGTGAAATATTATGATGAATATTCAAGAAATGTTAGAAAAAGGTACAGGTTTTAAATGGAAAGAATTGCGATATTTAAAAGCTCCAGCTTTACCATGGTTTATCTATATTGATAATACAGATGTACGTGGTGCAGATGTTTTAAATAACATTATTGAACATGATCTAGTTTTAGAATATTATTACGAAGAAAAAAATATTCAAAATGAAAAAATAATTGAAAATTTTTTAAATAGTGAAGATTTTCAATATGCAAAAAATACTGAATGGTTAGAAGAAGAACAATTATATGTTACGATTTACGAAATAAATACTTTTTTAGAAAAAATAAGGAAAGGGTGATTAAAAATGGCTAAAAGAGATAAAGATGTAATTACTTTAGGAAGTGGTAAGTTATATGTTATGGAATTTGATAGTGAGGATGGTATTCCTGAGGATACTACAATTGAAACAGAGGAAAATAGAATTGGTTATATAAAAGGTGGGGCATCAATTGCTTATACTCCAACATTTTATACCGCTGAAGATGATCTAGGAAAAGTTAAGAAAAGAACTATCCAAACAGAAGAGGCTACTTTAACAAGTGGTATTATGACTTGGAATGGTAAAACTTTAGAAAAACTAACAAGTACAGGAACTACAACTGAAGCAAATGGAAAAAGAACAACTAAAATCGGTGGTGTAGGCAATTATAATGGAAAATCTTATGTAATTAGATTCTTACATGAAGATGCTGTTGATGGAGATGTACGTGTAACTATTGTAGGTCAAAATACATCTGGATTTACTCTCGCATTTGCAAAAGCTGCTGAAACAGTAATTGATGCTGAATTTAGTGCTTTACCAAACGATGCAAATGGTACTTTAATTATAGTTGAAGAAGAAATTCCAGCTAGTGTATAGGTGGTAAAATGTTTGATATGACTACTTTTGCATCAAGCACTTTTGAAATTAAATGGAATGATGAACTGATTATTCATGTTTATCCTACAACTTTAGCAGATAGTTATAAAATTCAAAATGTTGGATTTAATTCTAACTTAACTTTAGCAGAAAAATTAATTGAAATTGATTATTTAATTTTCAATAATAATGCTGAAGGAATTAAATTTAGCAAAGAAGATATCAGAGAAAAATTTGCTAAAAACTCTGAAATGCTTGAAACAATAAATAACGAATATACTAAGTGGTTAGAAAAGGTTGGTGCTAAAAAAAACTAAAAATCCCTTATTATCCAGGTGATAATGAGGGATTAACTTATGAGATTGAAACTATTGACATAAAAATAGTTGCGGATTATCTTAATATATCTATGTTTGAAGTTGGAAAACTTACTATTTTAGATTATAAATATTTTTTACGCGAAGCTTTTATATATAATAGTTCTAAAACAGAGAGTGGAAGAGAATATCTAAAAAATGCTAAACGGTTAGAAACTACAGAAATTGATCGTATAAGTTTAAGAAATACTTTTGGGAGTAATCATGTACAATGATTCTCCCTATTTTTTTAAGTTTTAAATAGAAGGAGGTGCACAATGGCAACTTCAAAATCAAAAATAAAAGGTATAACAATAGAATTTGATGGAAATACAACAAAACTTGGAAAAGCACTTGAAGGAATTGAAAAAAATACAAAGTCTCTTCAAAGCGAATTAAATGGCGTTAATACTTTATTAAAATTTGACCCATCGAATACAAATCTTTTAAGGCAAAAACAAGAATTATTAACAAAATCTATTGAAGATACCAAAGAAAAGCAAAGAATTTTAAATGAAACTCTAAAAAAAATAAAAAGTAATGAAATTACTGTTACGAATGAAGAATTTAGGGATTTACAAAGGGAAATAGTTGCAACAGAAAAGAAACTCACAAGTTTTAAAGACCAAATGAAAAATTTTGGAAGTGTTGCAGAGCAAAAGATTACTGTTGCGGCGAATAAAGTTAAAGATTTAGGGAATAAAATAGAAGATGCAGGTTCTAAATTAAATAAAGTATCAGCAGTAGCAGCTGCTGGAGTAACGGCTTCGGTAATTACTGCATCAAGTTTAGAAGATGCGGTGGCAAAATATATTGCGACAACTGGTAAAGCAATAGAGGAAACAGAAAAATATCAAGAAATATTACAAAATATTCATGATAATAACTATGGTGAAAGTTTTGGCGATATAGCAGATAAAATGCGAATTGTTTCCACAACAATGAAAGATTTACCAGACGATCAATTGCAATCTATTGTTGAAAAAACTTATGCTTTACAAGATGCTTACGGAATGGATTTTGAAGAAACGTTAAGAGGAGTTAATGGTTTAATAACAAATATGGGGATTTCAGCTGAAGAAGCATTTGATTTAATGACAGTTGGAGCTCAAAATGGCTTAGATAAAACTCATGAATTAGGCGATAATTTGGCAGAATATACTCAAATTTGGGGACAGGCTGGATTTACTGCTCAAGAAATGTTTAGTATTTTGCAAAACGGATTAGATGCAGGTGCGTATAATCTGGATAAAGTAAATGATTTTGTAAAAGAATTTACTATTTCATTAAGTGATGGCAGAATCAAAGAAAATCTATCTTCTTTTTCTAAGGATACACAAAAATTGTTTAAAGAGTGGGAAAAAGGAAAAGCTACAAGTGCTGATGTGTTTAAATCCGTTATTGATGATTTAAAAAATACAAAAGATGAACAAGAAGCTTTATCTACAGCTAGTACTGTATGGAGTGCTCTTGGAGAAGATAATGCTTTAAAGATTATTACTTCATTAAATGATGTTAATGAAACATATCAAGATACAACAGGTGCGATTAATAAAACAACAGAAACAATGTATGATACGACAGCAAATGAAGCTCAAACTGCATTAAAAAAGATTAAATCTTCAGCATCTGATTTATCTAAAAATCTGTTACCAATAATAAGCAAAATTTTAGATGTGGTTAATAAATGGATAGATAAATTTAATGATTTGGATGATGGAACAAAAAATGTTATTATGACAATTGCTCTTTTAACTAGTGGAATGTCTTTAGCTGTTACAGGAATTGGAAAAATGGTGACAGGAGTAGGAAATACAATAACTGTGTTAGGAAAATTAACAACTGTTATTACAAATCATCCTATTTTGGCTTTAGCGGGTGTAATTGGTGGGGTTGTTACTGCTGTAGGTGCATGGATGGATGCATCTGATAATAATTTGAAAAAGTTAGAAGCTGAAACTGAAGAAGTAAAAAAACTTGCAGATGCAGTAAAAGAAGAAACAGATGCTTATACTGCAAGCGTGGAAGCACGTGAAACTGCCCTAGCAGATAGTTTATCAGAATTGGATTATTATCAAAAATTATTTGGAGAATTACAAACTCTTGTTGATGAAAATGGTAAAGTAAAAAAAGGGTACGAAGAAAGAGCTGAACTAATTACAACAAAGTTAAATGATGCAATGGGACTTGAAATAGAAATAGTAGGAGATACTATCGAGGAATATGATAATTTAACTGAAACATTTGATGATGTTATCGCTAAAAAGAAAGCAATGTTGATTTTAGAATCCCAAGAAGATGCTTATATTGAAGCATTAAAAAATAAGGAAGATGCTGAAAAAAAGGTGGCAGAAGCTCAAGCTAATGTTATTGAAAAGCAAAAAGAAATACAAGCCTTGGAAAATGAAAGATGTTCCCTTTATCGACGTATCAAAAGCAGAGGAGCAGCTTGAAGAGTTAGAAAAGCAAGAAAGAGAATTGAAAAATATCTTGTGGGATAGAGAAGAAGCATATAATGGGTATGTAAATGCAATTGGTATCTATCAGGAAAATTTAAAATTATCACAAGAAGAAAATTATGATGCGATGATGACTGATACAGAAGATTATTTTTGGCATCAAGTAGGAAATAATGAAGCTTCTGAAAAAGAAATGTATCGACACTATTTGGAATTAAAAAATCAATTGGAAAATTATAAGCTTAATAAAGAAACACTGAATACAGATATTTATGATGATGATATTGAACAAGCTGAAAAAGAATTAGCACTGCTAGAGCAATCGTTTATAGATCAGGGACTAGCAATGAAATATGGACTTGAAGCTAATACTGAACAATTATTAACTGGATTAGGTGACATGATTAGTCAAGCATCTGGGAAAAAATATGAGTTTAAAGAACTTGGTGATGGAACTATTCAGATGTATATTGATGGTATTGCCTCAAAAGAACCCGTAGCACAAGAAAATTTTAAAACATTTGCTAATAATTTAATGAATGAACTTGATTTAGATGAAGATTCAAAAAAAGCAGGGGAAGATTTATTGAATGGGTTGGAAATTGGTATTACTAATACTTCCAAAATAAATTCAATCATTGGTGCAGTGCAAGGAATCGGTTCAAAAGTAAAAAAAGCTATGAAGAAAGCTCTAGATGAAAATTCTCCTTCGCGAGCAACGCAAGAAATGGGTGAATATTTTGACGAGGGTTTAAGAATTGGCATTGATGATAAATCAAAAGATATTTTAAAAACTGTAGATAATGTTGGTCAAGATGTTCTAAATAGGATGCAAAAAGTGTTAAGTACAGAAATAAGCACTCCTGACTTTAATAAAAATGTGTTGGTACATGCGACAACAGATTATAGCTCTTCTAAAGTCTTATCAAATCAAAGTGAATCAATCAATGACATAATGTCAACAATAAATAAATATATACCTGAAATTTTAAATAATATGAGAGGACTTAAAGTATATATCAATAAAAGAACGTTAGTTGGAGAAATTGCTCCAGATATGGATAATGAATTAGGAATTATAAGTTCAAAGAGGAAGAGAGGCAGAAGCTAATGAATGGCGTTAAATTTGATGATAAACATTCTATTAACGATTGGGATTTACTTATGACTTATAAAAGTATAGGTGAGGCTTTACTAAGAACCGAATATATCACTATACCTGGACGTGATGGATATTTAGATTTAACAGATGTTTATGGTGATCCAAATTATAACAATCGAACTTTAGAATTTCAATTTGATTTATTTGATAAACCAAAAAATTGGTGGTCTACTTATGATTCTATAAAAAGTTATTTGCATGGGAAGAAAAGAAAGATTATTTTAGATGTAGATGATGATTATTATTACTACGGGAGATGCAGTGTTTCAGCATTAACTCACGAAAAAAATGTTGCTCATATTAGTATAAGTTGTAATTGTGATCCTTATAAAATGTTAATCAATGAAACGGTTGTTCAAGAATCTATAAGTGCTGGGGATACTATTATTCTTAATAACTTATATAAAAAGGTTATGCCTGTTGTTGAAAGCACAGGAAACATTGTCTTTAAATTTAATAATGCTAATTTTAGTGTTAGTGAAGGTTCATCTTTTCAGAGTCCTGATTTTATTCTAAAAGAAGGTAGTAATACTGTAGAAATAATAAGTGGAACAGGTACTTTAAAATTTACATATCGCGAGGGTAGGCTATGAATTATGAAATTTATTGTAATCAATATATTTTACATGATATTAGAACAGAACAATATCGAATTACAAATGGAATTTTAACGGAGGAATTAAGTAAGGTAAAAGAATTAAGCTTTCAAATTTATCCTGATCATCCGTATTTTGATAAATTGGAGTTATTAGTACCTAATATAAAAATCATAAAAGATAATGCTATTATTTTTAAAGGAAGAATTATAAACTTTAATCAGTCAATAGATAATAGTATGCAAGTTGTGGCAGAAAGCTCACTTGCTTTTTTATTTGATAGTATTATAAGACCATACGAATTTCAGGGTACTCCAGAAGCTCTGTTTCAGTTTTTTATAAATAACCATAATAATCAGGTTGGAGAATTTACTAAAACAATTGATACAGCAATTAAAAATGATAAAATTTATTTTAAATATAATAATGCCAATTCATTATACGAACAAGTTATTAATCCAAGCATTACTGAAATAAGTGACTATTACGAAATCAGTGGAGATAAAGTAATTTATATAGGCAAAACGACAGGTGCTAACTTGGATACTAATGATTACATTAATCGGAGCAATACAAATTATGATAATACATTTAATTCAATTGAGGATAAAATATTATCTACAATTGGAGGCTATTTACTAGAAAGGTACGAAGGAGAACTTGTGTTTTTGGATTGGGTTGATGATTTTACTAATGGTGAAAATCAAACCCTATCTGGTCAAACAATAGAATTTGGAAAAAATCTAATGGATCTTTTTGTCGATAATGATGCAAGTGAAACATATTCAGTAGTAATTCCATTAGGAGCAGAAATTGAAAAAGAAGATGGTACAAAAGAGCGATTGACGATTAAAGATGTAAATAGTGGTAAAGATTATTTAATTAATGAAACAGCTTTGGCTAATTATGGATGGATAGTTGCTCCTATAGATAACACGACATGGAATGATATAACTTTAGCAAGTAACTTAAAATCAAAAGGAGAAGAATATTTAAGTGAAATTGCAGTTATGTTAAAAAGTACCTTAGAATTAAATTCATTTGATTTAAGTATCTTAGATAAAAATATTAATTCATTTAAACTTGGAGAATATGTTATTGTTAAAAGTACGTTTCATAATATTTCAAAATCCTACTTACTTTCTAAAAAAGTAACATCTATAAATGATGCTGCATCAATGACAATTACACTTGGAGAAACAAAAAATACTTTAACAGGAATTCAACTAAATGATAATAAAAATAATATTACGCATTTTGAAACCATGTTAGATGATTATGTACTAAATGAAGATATCACATCCATTGTTGAAGAAAAAATCGAAAACAGTTCAATTATTCAACAGATTCCAGAGCAAGTGTTGATTCAAGTAGAATCGGAGTACACTTCAAAAGAAGAATTCTTAAGTACGGTAAGTTTATTCAGTGTAGATTTAGACTTATATAACTTAACAATTCCTGTTAATACAGATAACAAACCTTTAGAGTCTAAAACTTACGAAATAGGTTTTTATTGTTATTTCAAAGGTATACAAGTAAGTGTTACTCCAACTAGTTTGAGTTCAAATACTGGAATTAATCTAACATTTGCAACTGGTAAGATAAGCTTGACAGTTGATAGTAACACAGCTATATCAAATCTTACTAATGAATTTGTCATCAATTTTGATTATGTAGACGGTACAGAAGGCTATACTGTTCAAAAGAAAGTGATTGTAGTCTTAGCTGAGAAAGGTGAAGTTGGAGCAACAGGACCTCAGGGAGAGCCTGGAGAACAAGGTATTCAAGGACCACCTGGAGAGAATGGAACTTCGACTTATTTCTATGTCAAATACTCTGAGAATGCAAGTGGAACACCTATGACAGATACTCCAAATGAAAATAGTAAATATATGGGGGTTGCAAGCACAACAAGTCCTACTGCTCCAACAAATCCTAGTGGATATGTATGGAGCTTAATTAAAGGTGCAGACGGAGAAGCAGGATCACCAGGACAACCAGGAACAGATGGACAAACTCCTTACTTGCATATCAAATATTCTGAGGACGGTAGTACATTTACTCCAGCTGATACAGAACTTGGATATGGTTTAGGTGAAAAACCAAGTGCATATTTTGGACAATATGTAGACTTTAATGAAGCTGATAGTACTAACTTTAGCGATTATA
>ERZ1643250.1851-NODE-1851-length-16970-cov-5.649778_pt1 | contig 16970 bp, 16 predicted proteins | sample MGYA00579262_ERZ1643250 | MGnify/ENA primary metagenome ERZ1643250 (study PRJEB29033, sample SAMEA4952265) | chicken gut metagenome | biome: Broiler Chicken; feature: Gastrointestinal Tract; material: Caecum | place: Ireland | collected 2018 | study: Broiler... | reverse complement strand
CGCTTTAAATCGGGTTCGTATTAATCCCTTACAGTATACGGAGCCATACGAGGATAAAGCGCCGCGCGCGGAAAAATTTTCCGTGCGCGGCGCGCATTTAACAAAAGATTTATTGTGTTGCCGACTTTTATGTTACAGGCGGCAAAATTATTTGCCGAAGCCGCCGCCCACGGAGAGCACCTCGCCCGTGACGTAGCCCGATTCGGCAAGATATATGCACGCCTTAGCCACATCTTCGCCGGTGCCTAATCTTCCCATGGGAATCTGCTCTATCAGCTCCTCAATCTCGTCGGGCGTGAGGTGGGAATTCATGGTGGTATCAATCACGCCGGGGCTTACGCAGTTTACGCGCACGCCCGAGGGGGCGAGCTCCTTCGAAAGCGCCTTTGTAAAGCCGATAAGCGCCGCCTTGGAGGCAGAATACGCAACCTCGCAGCTTGCGCCCACTTCGCCCCAAATGGAGGAGATGTTTATTATCGAGCCGCCTCCCATGCCTATCATCCTGTCGGCGACGGCGCGGCTGCACAGGTACGCACCCTTTACGTTTACGCCGAACACCCTGTCCCACTCGGCGGGAGTGGTGTCCTGAATGACGCCGACGTACGATATGCCCGCATTGTTTACGAGGACGTCTATCTTATTGTAGAGGCGGAAAATTTCGGAGAACATGTCGCGCACCTGCGCCTCGTCGGAGACGTCGGCGCGCATGAGCACGGGGCAATAGCCGAGCATGTTGAACTCGGCCTGCGTGGCTATCGCCGCGCTCTCGTTGGAGCTGTAATTTATGATAACTTCGTAGCCGCGCTGCAAAAATTCAAAGGCGATATCCCTGCCTATTCCGCGCGTTCCGCCGGTGATAAGTACCGTTTTCATCAGTCTCTCCGCAGTTTAAAATAGAAATGGGCGACACGTATGCCGCATTTAAATGCAATTCAACGGCACATATGCCGCGTTTAATATAATTCAACGGCACATATGCCGCAATTAACCGCTTTTTATAAGTCCGAATTTTTGTGCAATGAGAAACGCTATCTCCTCGGGCGAAAGTTCGTCGGTATCGATAATTTCGTCTGCCGCAGCAGTATATTTCGGCGTGCGCGCGGGCAGAATTTCGTTTATCCGCTTTGCCGCGCCGCCCGCAAGAAGCGGCCTTTCGGTGTCGCCCTCCACGCGCTTTATCAGCGTTTCGGGACGGGTGCGCAAAAAAATTATCTTGCCGTTTTGTCTGAGGGCGCGCACGTTTTCGCCGCTTAACACGCAGCCGCCGCCCGTGGCGATAATAAGATTGTCGCGCAAGGCAATCTGCTTCACCGTCTGCGTTTCAATCTCGCGGAAGCGCGCCTCGCCGAATTTTTCAAATATATCGGCAATTCTGCCGTGGGCTTTTACGATTTCGGCATCGGTATCGACCTGCTCCATTCCCGTAAGACGAAAAAGCGCCTCCGCCACCGTCGTCTTGCCGCAGCCCATCATGCCGCAGAGCACTATATTCATAAATTTACCCCTGAATATGCCGCAAACAATGCGGTTTTATATAGACGTTTTTTATTTGAGAAGAAAGCTTTCGCCTGCCAGAATATAGCTGTTTTTGCCGAAGCCGACTATACTGCCCGCGCACACTTCGGATATGACCGACTTGTGGCGGAACTCCTCGCGTTTGAACACGTTCGACATGTGCACTTCCACTACGGGGATTTTAATCGACGCGATTGCGTCGCGTATGGCGTAGCTGTAATGGGTGAACGCGCCCGCGTTTAAAATTATGCCGTCGCAGTCGGCGGTGTGGAGCTTCGTGCAAATCTCGCCCTCTATGTTGCTCTGGTAAAACTCGCACTCTGCGCCCTTGAAATGCTTTGCAATTTCGGCGTTGATTTCGTCGAGAGTCTGCGAGCCGTAAACTCCCTTCTCCCTTACGCCCGTCATGTTTAAATTTACGCCGTTTATAAATAAAAGTTTCATAATTAACCCCTTGATATATGCGATTTAAGCCTCTTTGCAAAACTTTTGGTAGCTTACGAAGAGTTCCTTTGCCAGCTTTTCGTCGGGAGATATTCCGAGGTAGATACATTCGGCATAATACGCCTGGTAAAAGAGCATGGCCTCGCCGTTTATTATCTTTTTGCCGAGCGATTCGGCAATCTCCAGAAATTTTGATTTGGGCGGCACATATATGAGGTCTACCGCCGTATCGCACAGGCTTAACAGCTCCTCCCCGACGGGGGATATCCCCTCGGTTTTGTGCATTCCCACGCCCGTCGCGTTTATGATTACGTCGTAGCGCCTGTTTATTATCTCCGCCACGGCGGTAACGCCGAACTCTTTTGCAAGCTTTTGCGCAGATTCGGCGCGCTTATCGTACACATATACGGCCGCGCCGCAGTCCGAAAGTTCCTTTGCCGCGCTGCGCCCCGCGCCGCCCGCGCCCAAAAGGAGCACCTCTTTGCCCGCAGGTTCCACGCCCGCGTTGCGGAGCATGAGCATAAAGCCCAGCCCGTCGGTATTGTAGCCCGTGCGCGTGGCGCTGACGACGGTGTTCACCGCCCCGAACGTTTTTGCGTCGCCTTCGAGCGAGGTCAGATATGGCAGGACGTCGAGTTTGAAGGGAATGGTCACGTTGAAGCCGTCGTACTCCTTAAAAAACTCCTCCGCACGCGCGGGAAACTCTTCGGGCGGAACGGAAATTTTGCCGTATTCAATCTCCGCGCCCAGATTTTCCGCGATAAATTTGTGCATCTGCGGGCTGGAAGATTTGGAAACGTCTTTGCCGACGACGGCAAGCTTTAATTTTTTCATGATTTCTCCTTTAAACTTTGTGCGCACGCCGAGATATACGAGGCGTACTCCTCCATGTCCATGCGGATTTCCTCCGCTCTTCCCGCCTCGGCGGGAACGACCATTGAAATTTCTCCGGCCTTTAAGTTCTTTTTATCGTAAGCCGCTCCGCGGCACGCCTCTGCGGCGTTTTCATACGCGGGCACGGTTATCACTTTTTTTATGAGCTCAATCAGCGAATCTGCGTATTCGCGCCCGCATATGCCCTTTTTAACGGCTATATACAGTTCGTAATACATTCCTACAAGCACGAATTCGCCGTGCGACTTGCGCTTGTAAAAGAGCTCGAAGGCGTGCCCCGTGGTGTGACCCAAGTTGAGCGTTTTTCTAAGTCCGCTCTCCCTCTCGTCCTTGCGGACGACCTCCGCCTTGTGCGCTATGCAGTCGTACGTTATATCCCTTAAAAACTCGTCGCTTTTCAAACGGTTTTTGTTCTCTATCAGCTTTACGTATATTTCCTTGTCGAGCGCGCCGTACTTTATTATTTCGCCCAGCCCGCACCTTATCTCGCGCGCGGGCAGAGTTTTTAAAAACAGCGGGTCGACAATGACCGTTCCGGGCTGGTAGAACGTGCCGACGATGTTCTTCACGCCGCACAGGTCGATGGCCGTTTTGCCGCCGACGGAACTGTCGACCTGGGATAAAAGAGTGGTCGGAATCTGCACGAGGCGCACGCCGCGCATATAGAGCGAAGCGGCGAGCCCCGCGATATCGCCCACAACGCCGCCGCCGAGCGCGACCACCGTGCCGCCGCGTTTGAGCCCCGCGGAGAGCATGTGTTTGAGTATGCCGAGAAGGCAGGAGTAGTTTTTGCTCTTTTCGCCTGCGGGAATTACGTGCACTTCGCCGAGCGGGGCAAGATTTTGCGCGATAAAACCGCCGTACAGTTTATAAACGTTGCTGTCGGTAACGGTAAAGATATTTCTGCCGCCCAGAACCTCGGGCAGCACCTTTTTAATCGCGCCCTCGCCGCAGTATATGTCGCTTTCGCACGAGGGCGTTTTTATTTCAATCTTCTTCATATCAGTATAATTTTTCGTACCTTTCGAGTACCTGCGCCATATTGTCGCCGCCCAGCCGCTCGGAAACGGCCTGCGCGAGCGTAAATGCGGCAACGCTTTCGAGAATGATTTCGCAGGCGCATATCGCCGCCACGTCGCTCCTCTCTCCGGCCGCCCTGCACGGCTCTCCCGTGACAAAATCGACGGTGTTGAGCCCCTTCATCAGCGTGGGAATGGGCTTCATCGCCGCGCGGAGGATAATGTCCTCGCCGTTGCTCATTCCGCCCTCTATTCCGCCCGCGTTGTTGGTCATGCGGGCGAACGCGCCGTTTTTGCGGTAAATTTCGTCGTGAACCTTGCTTCCGGGAAGAGCCGCCGCCTTGAAGCCCATGCCGACTTCTACTCCCTTTATCGCCTGCACGCCCATCAGGGCGCCCGCAAGGCGCCCGTCGAGCTTTTCGCCGTAGGTCATACAACTGCCGAAACCGCTCTTTAAGCCGTGCACGCGTATTTCGACCACGCCGCCTGCCGTGTCGCCCTTCTCCTTGAGCTCGTCGATAAGGCGCATGGCCGCCTCCTCCTTCTCTTTACTCAGCATAAAGAGAGGGGAAGATTTTGCCGCCGCGAGGTCGGAGAATTTATATTCGGAATCGTCCTCTATGCCGCACACGCCCTTTACGTACCCGCCGACCTGCACGCCGAGGGCGGAAAGGTACTGTTTTGCCACAGAACCTGCGGCAACGCGCACCGCCGTCTCCCTCGCGCTGGCGCGCTCGAGTATGTTGCGCGCGTCGGTCTGGCCGAACTTTATAAGCCCCGTCAAATCGGCGTGGCCGGGGCGCACCTTTGTGAGCGTGCGCTGCGTTACGTCGCACGCGTCGGCGCTCATGCAGCTCTCCCAGTTTTTGTAGTCGGCGTTGACTATCTGGAATGCGAGCGGACTTCCCAGCGTGAGCATGTTGCGCACGCCGCTTAAAATTTCTATTCTGTCCCTTTCAATCTTCTGCCTGCCGCCCCTGCCGTAGCCGCCCTGGCGGAGGGCGAGGTCGGCGTTTATGAGCGCGCAGTCTATGGTGAGGTTGGAGGGCAGCCCCTCTATTATTCCGACGAGCGCCTTGCCGTGCGATTCGCCTGCGGTGGTGAGTTTCATAACTTCAAGCGACCTCCTGTCACTTAATTCGGCTTTATTAAAAAAATCAGCCTGCCGTTGCTTTATAAAAAATCAGTCTGCGGCAGAGGCCGTAAGCCTGCCGCTGCCGTCTATGTTCAAAGTGACGTCGCCGTCGTAGCACGTCATAAAAATATTGTCGTCCGTCGTGCCGTGCGCGAGCAGATCGGCGAGCACCGAAACGGACGGACAGCCCTCCGAATTGTTTTCGCCTACGGAAATCACCGAAATATCGGGAGATATCAGGTCGGTAAAACTTGTGGAGAGCGAACTTTCGGCGGCGTGAGCCGCCGCTTTATACGCCGCGCACGACGAAAAGTTTATCACGTGCCCCGAAAAGGTGAAATACCCGTCGGGGTCGCCGAGCTGCTGCATAAGATTATACGTCGCGGCAATCTCGTCGAGTTTTGCGCCCGTTACGTCGCCCGCGTACACAATGCCCGTGCCCTTGTGCTCTATCCATAAAACTGCCGAAGCCGCGGCTATCGTGCCGTCGTTAGGGTCGGAATTCAGCTGCGCATACTCCGAGTCGGGATTTGTGTGCACCGACGGTGAGAGAAACGTGAAATAAAAATCTTCCGAAGATACGCCCGCGCCGTACTCGGCGACAATCATGCGCGCGCCGCTCTCGTTTGCGGCGGATATAAAATCGCCGAACGATTCGGTTATGTGCCTGTTCGTGCAGTAGGGATAGAATATCGCGCCGACAGAGCTGTTGCGGATAATTTCGCCCAGCCCGCCGCAGTGCTCGTCCTTTACGGAAGTGCACACGATGTAATCTATGCGGAGCGAACAGCGGCGGTTGAGTTCGGTTAAAATTTTGAGGTTGTTGCGGTAGGTGCCGTCGCCGCCGTCGATAAGCAGCGTTTTGCCGTTGGGAAGGGTGACAATCGCGCAGTCGGCCTGACCGACGTCGAGCACGCACATGTTCAGCTCGCCTTCGGGATACTCTTCGCGCTGGGCGATGAACGCAGTGAAATATCTGAGCGGATAGAATACGTTGACTATGAGCAGCGCGCAGATGAGCACCGCCGCGCATGCGATAGAAACTATCGCCGCGACCGTCTTTTTTGAAAGCCTGACTTTTGCCAATCCCTTTTACCTTAAAACCGCGAAAAAGAAAATAATCTGAATTTTATTATACAACCGTACGGCGGAATTGTAAACAGTTTTTTCGGCAAAAATGGCTGCCGCAGACCTTTTGTGGGTCTGCGGCAGCCATTTTTTTGGAGGGGAAATTTTATGTATTTTGCTTGCGGTTTTTCCGCGTGTGGGCTGAATGATAATTTTTAATGCTTTACCGCACTCTCTATCTTGTGGTATTCGCAGTGCACCAGAGTGCCGTCTGTTTTGTGATAGTGCACTATCGCCTCCGTAGCGTCCTCCTTGCGGCACGCGCCCGAAGCGTTTCTGTAGTAGGTTACCATGTAGCTGCCTCCTATAAGCGGAGTCGTCTCGCTGCATGCGCTGTTATTTGCGGCAAACATTATATTCAATTTACTCCTTATCATACAGGGTAACTGCTTTGCTCCCTGTTTACAGTTATAATATAAACCAAATTTATTAATCTGACGCGTGAGGTATGTGAATTTTGTGTAAAGTTTACAAAAAATACTCTTTCACCGAGCTTTCCGCAGGCAAAAAACAGCGCAGAGCGCGTACAAAAACAACAAAACCCTAAGCGCCGGCTATTTTGGGTATTGACTGAACGGGCAGAAAGTGGTATTATACAGTATATAAAAAACCGCGGCTTTGCGGCGTTTTTCGGGAGAAATATAATGGATAACCTTGTTATAACGGTAGGACGAGAGTTCGGCAGCGGCGGCAGGGAATTCGGCAGGCGACTTTCCGACGACTTGCAGATTGCCTATTACGACCGCGAAATCATCGCCGAAATTGCAAAGCGCACCTCTCTTTCGGAGGAGTACGTGCACCAGATTGTGGAGCGCAAGCCCTACATTCCCTTCCCCATAACTACGGGCAGAACCTTTTACCCGCTGACCGACCCCGTGATTGAACAGACGCTCTCCGTATACAACGAACAGCAGAACATAATACGCGAAATGGCTGAAAAATCGGACTGCGTGATTGTGGGCAGGTGCGCCGACAGGATACTTAAAGATATGCACCCGCTGCGCATATTTGTGTATTCCGATATGCCCTCCCGCCTTAAAAGGTGCCGCGAAAAGGCGCCCGAACACGAGCACATGTCGGACTCGGCGCTTAAACGCCACATACTTAAAATCGACAAGGAACGCGCGAAATACTACTCGTTTTACACGGGCAGAAAGTGGGGCGACAGGCTGAACTTCGACCTGTGCATAAACACGGCGCACATCACGCCGAAAGAGGCGGCAGCCGAGCTTGCAAAGGTGCTCATCACCCGCAGGCACACCCCTATAAGCGAAGATTGAACGGCATATATGCCTTAACCAACATAAAAATGCAGGCGGCGCAAAACTGCGCCGCCTGCATTTTTTATTGCAAAAATTTTAAAGTTTTATAACCTTGGTTGCCGCGCGCGAGACGAACTCTTCGTCGTGCTCGACGAAAATTATAGCAGGAGAAGAGCTTAAAACAGCCTCTTCCACCGCCTCGCGCGCGGTTACGTCGAGATAGTTGAATGGTTCGTCCCACACATACAGGTGCGCGGGCGTGAGCAGACTGCGCGCAAGCGCCGCCTTTTTGCGCTGTCCCGTGCTTAAAAGCGACATATCCCTGTTCCAATCGGTATTTGCAAAGCCGAGCTTTGCGAGCATGCTTTTAAATGCGGGCTCTTCTATCTTCCACTCCGCCGCATACTCCGCGGGCGTTCCGCGCACGTCCTCGCAGGCCTGCGACACGTAGGAAACGACTACGCCGCCCATATCCGGGGCAGGGTCAGCCGCGGCGCAGGAAAAATCGAACGCGTTTTCGGGAAACCCGCCCGCGGCGCGGGCGATTGCCTTTAAAAGCGTGCTCTTGCCGCAGCCGTTTGCGCCCGTGAGCGCTATCCTCTCCCCGCGCAGGGCATTAAGGCTGAACGCTTCAATCACCCTCACCCCGCCCGCAAACACGTTGCAGTTTGTGAGCGATAAAACGCATTGTTTGCGGCATATAAGCGGGGGAAATGAAAGTTTTGCCGCCCCGGAGGGAATGAGCGAGGCGAGCCTTTTTGCCTCTTCCGCCGCCTCCGTGCGACGCTGCGCGGCAGTTTTCGAGCGCTTCATGACGCGCGCGGCGCTCGCGGAGACGAAGCCCCTGTCGGCTTTGAGTCCGCTCTTCTGCACGCCGAACTTTTCGCGTTCCGCCCTGTTTGCCCAAACCTTTGTGCGGTCGGCGGCGGCAAACATTCTTTCGGCCTCTGTCTCCAGCCTCTGTTTCTTCTGCGCGTTATATGCGGCGCGGCGGTCGGATTCCTCCTTCCACACCGAATAGTTGCCGCATATCAGCTCGGCTTTTCCGTCCGAGAGATGCAGGGTGTGGTCGGTGCACGCGTTTAAAAACGCGCGGTCGTGCGAGGCGACGATATAGCCGCGTTTGGTTTTTAAGTACTCCGCCAGCCGCCTCCTGCCGACGATATCGAGGCTGTCGGTAGGCTCGTCGATAAGCGGAAAGTTTTCCGAGCAGAAGAGCGCCGCGAGCATTGCCTTAGTCCTCTCCCCGCCCGAGAGCGTGCCGAACGGGCGGTACAGAATATCTTCGTCCAGCCCTAAAAGGGTAAGTTCGCGCAAAAACTTCCATCCGCCTCCTTCGCCGCACGTTGCGGAGAGGTCTGATACGGTTTCGTCGTCGGAAACGTCGAACGGAAAGCGCGAAAAGCGCACGTCGGCGACGAGCCTGCCGCCTGCCCTCTCCTCCCCGCACAAAATTTTGAAAAGCGTGGTTTTGCCGCTGCCGTTGCCGCCGACGAGCGCAGTTTTCCACGAGCAATCGGCTGTGAACGTGAGGCCCGAAAAAACGGGCGCAAGCGACGAATAGTATGAAAAATTTATATTTTCGGCCTTTATCAGTGACACAAATATTTTCCTCCCTGCCCTTTAAGGGCGCAAAAGAAGTCCGCAGAAAATTCCTGCGGACTTTTTTACAACGGAAAATATGGCATGCGCGCGCATAGTATGCGCTTATACGCAAAACCTGTTTTTAACGGGCGTTGTACCGCGATATGAGGCAATTTTCTGCATAGCCGAAGGCGCGCGGCTTTGTTACGCGCGTACGGCAAGTGAATAGGTTTATGCAGAAACTCATATGCGCAACGCAGTTTTCCTCCCTCTCTTTTTTTGCGCCGACGGGATTGTGGCGTCCTTAATATTATATACGGCGAAAAGGCGCGTGTCAAGGCAAAACCGAAAAATAATTTTCCGAATAAATCGACATTTTTCGGAAACACTCTTGACCGCAGATATTATAAGTGATATAATTTAAAAGGTTATTATTTTTGCTAAGCGCCGCGCGCGGCGCGCTTTCGAGGAGATTTAAAGATGAAAAAGTATGATTATCTTATTGCTGGCGCGGGACTTTTTGGCTGCGTGTTTGCGCACGAGGCGAAAAAGGCGGGCAAAAAGTGCCTTGTGATTGACAAGAGAGAGCACATAGGCGGCAACATTTACACCGAGAACAGAGACGGAATCAACATTCACGTTTACGGCGCGCACATTTTCCACACCTCCGACGAGCGGGTTTGGAAATACGTTAACCAATTCGTTACCTTCAACAACTTTGTAAACTCGCCGATAGCGCGCTATAAAAACGAACTTTACAACCTGCCGTTCAACATGAACACCTTTTCAAAGATGTGGGGCGTGGTTACCCCCGCCGAGGCAAAGGCGAAGATTGAGGAGCAGATTGCCGAGCTTGATATAGGCGAACCCAAAAATCTGGAAGAACAGGGGCTTAAACTCGTCGGAAAGGACGTTTTTGAAAAGCTGATAAAGGGGTATACCGAAAAACAGTGGGGAAAGAGCTGCAAAGACTTGCCCGCGTTTATCATAAAGAGGCTGCCCCTGCGCTTTGTTTACGACAACAATTATTTCAACGACCGCTACCAGGGCATCGCCGAAGGCGGATACACCAAGCTTGCCGAAAAACTTTTGGAGGGCACGGAGGTATTGCTCGGGACGGAGTATTTCGACTTTATAAAAAAGAACCCCGACATTGCCGAAAAGGTGCTTTACACCGGCATGATTGACGAATACTACGGCTATAAGTTCGGCGAGCTGGAATACCGCTCCCTCCGCTTTGAAACCGAGAGGCTGGAAGAGGAGAACCACCAGGGCAACGCCGTAGTAAACTACACCGAGCGCGAGGTGCCCTACACCCGCATTATCGAGCACAAGCATTTTGAAAAGGCGCAGAGCCCCGTGACGTACGTCACGCGCGAATATCCCGCCAAATGGCACAAGGGCGACGAACCCTATTACCCCGTGAACGACGAAAAGAACAACGCGCTGTATGCAAAATACAGGGAACTTGCCGACAAAGAGAAGAACGTTATTTTCGGCGGCAGGCTGGGGCAGTATAAATACTACGATATGGACAAGGTTATCGCGGCGGCATTGAAGTGCGCCGAAGAAAATCTTTAAATTTCTGCGCATAAAACTTTGGGGGCGCGGGCACGCAACGTGTGCCCGCGCCCCCTTTTTACGCTTTTTATCCGCTCGCGTTTTACTCCTTATTTTTACCCCGCGGCATTTTTTGAATCCTCCTCCCGCGCGGGGAGCGCTCCGCCGCAAGCGCGGGCTGAACGCGGCCGCATTTTATGCGTTTTCACCAAATTTTCACAATCAGGTGAAATTATCACAAAAATTTTTCAACGGTTTTTTTTGCGCCACACAATAAAAAATTAAAATGTTACATAATAAATATTAAATTGCCCCGCATATATAGCCGTTTTAAATGCTGTATTTCACAAAATTGCAAACATATAGCATTTTACAGGATGAAAAAAAGCCGGTAAATCAGACGTTGATTTATGTGCAAAGGCGTGATATAATATTAACGTGAAATTATTCGACATTACATTCGGCAACAATATAAGCGGCACGAAAGAGCTGTTCGTAAAGGGCGGCGCGTACGACGCGGCAGGCAATACCCTGCGTCTTAAAGAGGGCGAACGCGCCGACTTCGGCACGTACTTCAACCTGCTCCCCCACCCGCAGTACAAAAAATACTGCGGCGCGGAAAAATTTAAACTCTCTTTAAGGGCGGACGGACGATATAAGCTGAGCATATACGCGCAGACAGGCGGCGGGAAAAAGCTCATTTTATCGCGGGAGGCCGAGGGCGACTGCGAAGCGGAATTTTGCGGCGCGGAGGACGGCGGCTACACCTTTTTTACCGCAGAGGCGATGAGCGGCTGCACCTTTTACGGCGGGCAGTGGTCGGCGCAGGGCGAAAGCGCCAAACGCGTTAAGATTGCCATAGTGATATGCACCTACCGCCGCGAAGAGTTCGTGCGGGCAAACATTGCGCGCATGGCCGAGGCAATCGCGCGCGAGCCCGAATGGAAAGAGCGCCTGCACGTTTATATAGTGGACAACGCAAAGTCGTTGGGGGATATGCGCGGCGATTTTTACCATACCGTGCCCAACAGAAACCTCGGCGGCTCCGGCGGGTTTGCGCGCGGAATGTACGAGCTGGACAAAGACCCCTCCTACACCCACTTTTTGCTGATGGACGACGACATAAGCTTTGACTTTTCCGTTATAGAGCGCACATATCATCTGCTGCGCGCGCTTACAAAGGAACACGAAAACGCCTCTGTCGGAGGCGCGATGCTCGTCCTGGAAAAGCCGGTAATACAGTACGAATTCGGCGGAAGGTTCGACGGGCTGAGGTTCAGGCTCATAAATTCGGGGCTGGATATGCGCGAAATACCGTCACTTTTAAAAAACCAGAGCGCAAAGCGCCCGGGCTACAACGCATGGTGGTATTGCTGCATGCCCGCCTCCTCGATTAAAAAATACGGACTGCCCATGCCGTTTTTTATAAAGGGCGACGACGTGGAGTACGGAATGCGCGCCGCGGAGGAGTTTATTTTAACCAGCGGCATAGCCGTGTGGCACCAGGACTTTGCAGGGAAATACACGGGCGTGCTCGAATACTACATAAAGCGCAACCTTGCGGTGGTTTCGGCGCTGTGGTGCCCCTCGGGCGGGTTCAGACCCGCGGTGAGGTTTGCGTACTTTATGTTCAAAAACCTGCTGCTTAAAAATTACGACTGCGCGCAGGTGCTCTACGAGGCGTACGAGGACTTTAAAAAGGGATACCGTTTCTTCATCGAAAACGACCCCGAGGAAGTGAACGCGCGCGTACGCAGGCTTGCGCAGGCGCTGAGCGACGCCGAAGAGATTGAAAAACTTTGCGGCGGCAAACCGAAGGTGCGCGAGCGCGACCCGAACAAAAAGAGCGAATTTTTCCGCTGCCTGTTCCTTGCGGTAGAGCTGTATATGCCGTCGTTCGCCTTTTCGAAGCGCGTGGGCGTGACCGACATAGGCAACCCGAGCGCCGCCGACTGCTTTATGAAAAAGACGGTCGTGCACTACGACAAAAAGAGCGGCAAGGGGATTATACTGCACTTCGACAAAAAGCGCAGGCGAAACTTAAGGAGAAAGAGCTTTAAAGTGTTCTTCGGAATGCTGTTCGGCTACGGCAAGATTAAAAAAGAGCTTATAAAGCACCGCGCAGAGATGTGCTCGCGCGAAAACTGGGAGAGAATGTTCTTTGCCGGAAAGGAGTGACAGAATCAGACGCTGTTACAAAAAAACCCGTAATTTTTTGCAGAATTTTCCCCCATACCGCCAATTTTTTGGGACAAACAGTAGATTTATACTGTTGTATATTATATAATAAATATAATAGAAATCTAAAGTCGCTTCTTAAAGTCGCTTTTGCGGCGCCGAGCAAAAAAACGCTCAGCAACTTTTACTTACGGAAAAAGGGCAATGGTAAGGTTTTATTTACAGGTAAAATACATAATCGACTTCTTCCTCTCGCTGATAGCGGTAATCGTCGCCTCGCCCGTTATGGCGGCGGTTGCGATAGCCATAAAGATAGAGGACGGCGGCAAAGTGCTTTTAAGGCAGGAGCGCACGGGAAAGTACGGCAAAAAATTCACCTGCTACAAGTTCCGCTCCATGAAGAGCGACCATGTGCCTTTCGACAAGCACAGGCCCGTTATAAAAGACAACAACGCCAATCTTACAAAGGTGGGCAAGGTTATACGCAAGCTTAAAATTGACGAGCTGCCGCAGATTGTGAACATTTTGAAGGGCGACATGTGCTTTATCGGCCCCCGCCCCCTGCTGCCCGACTACGACTGCGAGTATCAGGAATGGGAACTTGTAAAGTTTGAAATGCGCCCGGGACTCACGGGCCTTTCGCAGGTGCGCGGAAACGGGCACCTCTCGATAAAGGCGAGGAAGTATTACGACGCGTATTACGTAATGCACGCCTCTCCCATTCTCGATTTAAAGATTATATTCAAAACGGTCGCCGTGCTTATAGTGGGCGAACGCAGGTTTTTAAAGCGCGTCCCGCCCGAGTGCTACGAAAAGGCGAAACAGGAAGTGGGAAAGCGGATGAAGATAAGCAAACAGACCTATATAAACTTCGGACTCACCCCTCCGCAGGAGAACTGAAACTTTCTGCGGGGCGGAAAAATTTCCGCGAAGAAAAAGCTGTGCTGTGACCCGATTTTAATAACTTTTATATCGCGCCCCCTCGGCGCGTGGAGGAAGCGAACGGCATGCAAGGCAACAGGACAAACGTTTTGCAGATTGTAGGCAACGCACGCCTCGGCGGCGTTGCCTCTTGTTTATTAAACTATTACAGACACGCAGACCTTACCAATTTTAAATTCGATTTTGTGACGTACGCCCCCTCCCCCTTCGACGAGAAGGTGAAAGAAGTCGACAAGGAGGCGCGCATCTTTTACATCTCGCCCTTCCAGAAAAATTTTTTGAAGGGCATATTCGAGCTGGAAAAGATTTGCGACAGAAACGACTATTCGGTAATGCATTCGCACCTTACAACGCTCTCTGCATTTTCGCTCACGGCGGCGGCACATACGGGCATTCCCGTGCGGATATGCCACGTTCACAGCGCGTTCAACAAAAATTCCGAACACTATCTGGCAAAGAGCTTTTTGCGCCCCTTTGCAGCCGAACACGCCACACACCTTATGGCGTGCAGCAAACACGCCGCCGAAAACATATTCGGCAAACGCGCCGCCGAGGCGTTTATTCTGCCCGACGCCATAGAAGCTGAAAGATTTTATTCAAACGGCGCCGACTATGCCGAATCGAGAAAAATGCTCGGCCTTTCGGGAAAGGTGGTGCTGTTCGTCGGCAGATTCGTCTACCAGAAGAACCTGCCGCTTTTAGTGCGCGCCTTTGCCGCCGCGGCGAAAGACGACGACATGACGCTCGCGCTCGTCGGCGACGGCGAGGAGCGGCACGAAATATTAAAGCTTATAAACGAACTCGGAATAAAAAACAAAGTGCGGCTGGTTCCCCCGTCCGACCCCGTGCCGTGGTATAAGGCGGCCGACGTGTTCTGCCTGCCTTCGCGCTACGAGGGGCTGGGCATGGCGGCGATAGAGGCGCAGACGGCGGGAGTGAAGTGCCTGCTGTCACAGGCAGTGCCCCGCGAGACCGACGTTACGGGAAAGTGCGTATTTTTGCCCGACGACGAAAAAATGTGGGCGGAAGAGCTGAAAAAGCCCGCCGAACATTTTTACGACTGCGGCGAACTTATCCGCATGTCGGGATACGACGTGGCGCACGAGGCGCACCGCCTTACCGACTTTTACCGCGAGGCGCTTAAAATGCGGGGTTGCCGCTGACTTTTGCGACAAATTCCGTCGCAATGCGCCCATATTCCCCACGGTATAAAATTCAATGCTTTACAAAAAACAAAAAATGTTCTATAATTATAAGCGAAACTGATACGGGCATTTTTGATACGGATAAATTTTTTATTAACGAAAGAATATAAGCTTTGCGGCAAGCCCCGATTATTTACGGTTAATTTGCCGCGAAAGGGGAAATACTTTTTCCCGAAGCACGCGATATGGAGAAGTATTAAATGAGTAAAAAGTCGGGAGCACTCGGCCAGAGAATGTATCTCATGCGCCTTCTGGTGCGGCGCAACATAAAAAACCAATACTACCGCTCGTTTATAGGCGTTCTTTGGACGGTTTTAAACCCTCTTTTAAACATGATAGTAATGGCGTTCGTTTTCTCCGCCATATTCGGAAGGTACACCGACGGGCTCGACTATCCCATATATATCCTCTCGGGCAACATAATCTTCGGCATAATGCGCAGCTCCACCTCGTCCTCCCTCACCACGCTCGTAGCGCATAACGACATGTTGCAGAAAACCAAGGTATCCATCGAAATTTTCCCCACGGCGAACGTATTTTCCTCGCTGGTCACATTCGGATTTTCGTTTGTCGCACTTCTGATAGTAGCTGGTTTTTTCTCGTTACCAATGTTTAATGGCGGCGAACTTTCCTTCACTTGGCACTGGCAAATAATTCTCATAATTATAATTTTGCCTGCAATATCAATATTTTCTTTGGGTATATCCTTTTTTTTGAGCGCACTGTATGTGTTCTTCCGCGATATCAAGCATATATACAGCGTAATACTTACACTGTGGACATATCTCACTCCGTTGTTTTATACCGTTGATAGGCTGAATAGCGAAATAGTTTCAAAAGCAATGATTTTCAACCCTATGTACCACTACGTTGAAGGATTTAGGGAACTTTTAAGGGGCGACATACCAAACTTGATGTTCTCTTTTTCATCTACAGAACCATCTATTTTGGCGATGTACGGCTTCGCCGCGATTTCGCTGATTGTAGGCGGGCTGTTTTTGCAGGCGATGAAGAACAAAATCGCCGCAAATCTGTGAGGTGAAATATGGACGACGGCAGAAAGGACGTTGTGCTGGAAGTGCGCGACGTTACGATGAAGTTCAACAAATACGAAGTGGGCGTAAACTCGCTCAAAGAGCTCGTCGTGCGCGCCTTCAAGAAAAATTTAAAGAAGAAAAAATTTGAATGTTTAAAGGGCGTGAGTTTCGACGTGCACCGCGGCGAGGCGGTTGCGCTGATTGGCAGAAACGGCGCGGGCAAATCTACCCTTTTAAAGATAGTTTCGGGCATATTAAAGCCGACGACGGGTTACGCAAAACGCTACGGCAGAATCACTCCTCTCCTCCGCCTCGGCGCCGGCTTCGACGGCAATGCGACGGGCGTTGAAAACATATACCTCAACGCCGCGATTTTAGGATATACCAAAAAAGAGATTGACGCGAAGTTCAACGACATACTCGAATTTTCGGAGCTGGGCGACTTCATCTATTCGCCGATAAAGACCTATTCCTCCGGTATGATGGCGAGGCTGGGCTTTTCGATTGCCGTTAACATGGAGTCGGAAATACTGCTGATAGACGAGATACTCTCCGTCGGCGATATAGCGTTCAACAAAAAGTGCCACGAAAAGCTCGCGGAATTGCAGAAAAAGGGGCTTACGTTCCTCATAGTTTCGCACGGCGAGGCCGTTAAACGCTACTGCAAGCGTGCAATCTGGCTCGACGGCGGGTTGGTGCGCGAGGACGGCGACATCAACGTCGTGTTCAAGCACTACACCGAGGCCATGACCAGGCCCAAGCCCGCACCGCAGCCCGCAGCAGCCGCACCGTCGGCGGCGCACAGCGCCCTTCCCTCCGCAGAAAAGAAATAAAATATATTTGACGAAAAATATGCCGCGGCGCGCAAAAATTTGCGCGCCGCGGCTGTTTTATAAAATAAAAAGGCGGGGCAGCCCGCCTTTTTATTTTTATATGTTGCGGTGTTGCCCGCTTTAAATCAGGTTCAAGCTTTTAACACCCGGCTATATGCGCATCTGCACGTTGCCGTCGGAATAGTCCGACTTCTGTTTTAAAGGCACTATCTTTGCAGGGTCGAGGGGAGGGTT
>ERZ1643250.1847-NODE-1847-length-16979-cov-5.895001_pt1 | contig 16979 bp, 15 predicted proteins | sample MGYA00579262_ERZ1643250 | MGnify/ENA primary metagenome ERZ1643250 (study PRJEB29033, sample SAMEA4952265) | chicken gut metagenome | biome: Broiler Chicken; feature: Gastrointestinal Tract; material: Caecum | place: Ireland | collected 2018 | study: Broiler... | reverse complement strand
CTGCCGCAAGCGACTCGCCCTCAAGGTCAAGCACTACCTTTACAGTATTGCTGTTGAGAAGGTCGAGTACGGAATTTATAAGGTCGTTGATATCGAGATATTCGTCCTTTTCAGGCTGGGTGAGCGAAGCGGTTGAGCCGTACGCATATGCCTCTATGCCGAGCGAAGGCAGGCTGCCGTACAGCCAGCCGCCGTTTTGGTTGTAGTTTTCAGCCTCGAAATCGCCGAGGTGATATTCGAGCGTTATATCGCCGACGGAGACGTCGCCGAGGAGCACCGCAAGCACGGAATCAACGTTGAGCGTTGCTCCGATTACCGTACCGTTGCCCTGTACTTCCTTTATTATGGAACCGAAATCGAGAGAGAGAATATCGTTGATAAGGGCGGCAATGTCGGTTGCGGAATCTTCGGCGAGTGCGGAAACCTCTGCGCTGCCGCCTTCGGAGCCGAACCGGGCGATAATTTTTTCTATCGCGGAGACGAGTTCGGATACGTTGCTGTAAGCCTTTACGTCGCATTCCGCGCCGAGAATATTTTTAATATTGAGGTAAGCCGTGCCGTAATCGCCCGCGGAGGGGTCGATTTCGTAATAAACGTCGGCGTTTAAAACGTCGGAGTTGTCGCCGGCGCGGTAGATGCGCGCCTGAGCGCCCACGGTTACGCCGTTTATATCGACCGAGCCCGTAATTTCAAGGCGGAGGTCATCTATGCTGCCGCCGAGGTCGGCAAGGTTGTAGTTTGCAAGCACGTCGGCGAGTTTATCGCCCTCGAGCGTAAGCTGAGCGCTTATGGTCTCTGAATTTAAAAGCTCGTAAAGGCTGTTCGCCGCAACAGTCAAATCGAAGGGCGAATCAGACTCTTCGTGCGAGATTGTCTCCGCCGACGAAGGCGTGAGCGCGAGCGAAAGAGATATGGGCGAACCGTTGTACGAAATGTTGCCGACAGAGGCGTTCGCAAAGGCATATGTGGTGCCGTTTTCGCCTTCGGACGAGGTAAAGTTGAGCTCAGCCGAAAGGCCTATCCCGAACAAATCGTCGAGGTTGAGCGCAATCGTCGCGCCGCCCTCCCTTTCGGTGAGCACGAGTCCGTTTAAGATATCTTCGAGCGAGAAACCCGAATCGGACGAAGTTTCCGCCAGAACTTCCGCGTCGGACGAACCGCCGAGCGAAGACACCCAGCTTTCAAATTTGGAAATGAGCTGCGAGAAATCGTTTATATTGACTTTGAGCGCGAAGTCGGAGGAATAATATCCGCTGACCTCGCCGTCTTTTAACTGTATGTACAAATCCTGACTGTCGAACGAGCTGTCGGCAGAGAGCGCGAGGCGGACATCGAGCGCGCCTATTACGTCGGACGAACTGAACGCCGACATGGGCACGTTGAGATAAATTCTGCCGTAATATACGCTGTCGCCGAGCGTTACCGTTGCCTCGAACTGGTCGCCCGTGCCGTTTACCACGTCGGCAAAAGCCGTGCCGAGCAGCGTGAGCGCGTCGAGCTCGGGCTCGTCGCCGCCGCCCGTTTCAAGCTGGCCGACGTACTGCTCGTAATAACTGTCGAAATAGTCGTAGTGCGCCTCGTCGAAGGTCTCCTGCTCGTACGAATAGGTCGTAGTCGTCTGAGAAGTGCTCGACATGGAGAATATATACGTTATTTCCGAAACTTCGGTCGCGTCAATTCTGAGCACGCGGTAGTTATCGTCGAAGGTAAAAGTTAAGGTTATGCTCTCGAACTGGGGAAGAGTGTCGAGCCCGCCGCGCGTCTGCATGGCGTACTGGTAGTAATACGCCGCCTTTTCGGCGTCGAGGTAGAAGGTCTGGCTGTATGTTCCGTCGCCGTTTTCAACTACGTCGTCCCAGCTTAAAACGGTCTCTTCGTTGAGGATGTATACGGTCATTTCGGTGGAATACTGTCCGTATTTATACAGATACCCCTCTTTGTCGTAATACACGACGTCGTCGTTCCAGTTTGCGCCGGTGCCGGTGGTCGAACCGTTGACGGAGCCTGAGGACGTGCGCATATAGACGCCCGCGCCCTCGCCGTTTGCGTTGCCGTCCGGCACGAAGCACGACTGCGTGCCCGCGCCGGTAAAGCCGTATGTAAAATCGGACGAGAGCATAATCCCGTCTTTATAATCTTTGAACGAATTGGTATACTGCGTGGCAATAAGCGCCGTAGAGACGGTATTGGCCACCGAGTGATAATATTCCTGCCGGTCTAAAACGTATGCAAGATAGCCGAGGGTATCGAGCCCGTCGGAGTGGAGCTGGGTATAGGTTGCACCCGACGGCAACTCCTTCCTTACGCTCACGGTGTTGTCGGGCGCGTCGATAACTTTATCGCCGCTGAGGGCCGTGCTCAGTTTCCATATGCCGAGCACGCCGCCGACGGCAACTATAGCGCCGAGGACGCTGCAGAGAATGATTTTGAGTTTGTTGTGACTTTTCCTTAACTTAACCATCTATTTTACCCTTTAAATTTTAACCGTAATTTTTATGCGGCGCACGTTTTGCCGCAATGCAAAAAGCGCTTTATTTAAAGCGCATAACCATATTATATAGATTTATGATAGGGTTGTCAAATGAATGTGACAGATTGTAATAAAAAAGTATTACATAATTTGTGATTATACATTACAAAATATGACAACATTTTTCAAAAAACGCGCCCGGCGAGGTTATATAATCGGAATGAACGGAAAGAAAAGGAGGAAAAATTTGGCCGAAAAAATTTTTTTCAGGTCGGCAAAGGGCGGCGCGGGCGCAACGACGGTGTGCGCGGGGCTGGGGTTTGCGCTTGCGGCGGCGGGCGAAAGAACCCTGATTGTCGACGGCGACTACGAAAGCGGCTGCGCACTTACGGTATGCGGCTGCGCCGACATGCAGGTTTTTACCGTTGCCGACTACAAAAAGGGCGCCTGCCGCGCAAAGCAGGCGACCGTTCAGCATCCGAAATATAAAGCTCTGTACGTAATGCCCACGCTCGGCTGCGACGACGGAGAGGCCGCCGAACAGGCCGTGAAAGAGGTTGCCGAACTGTTCGACTTCGTGCTGTGCGACGAAACTGCGCAAAAAATCTGCACGAAGGCTTACGTCGTAACGGAACCTTACGCGCCCTCCATAAGGGCGGCCGACGCAAAGATATGCGCGCTTAAAGACGGCGGTGCGCGCGTTGCGGGGCTGATTGTAAATAAGGTGAACGGCGGGCTTATATTAAACGGCAGAACGGGCTACCCCGAGGAGATTGCAAAGGCGCTGAACGTGCCGCTGTTTACCGTTTTTCCCGAGGACATGGAGCTGACGACGGGCGAATGGCGGGCGTACAGCATGAAGTATTACAAGCTCGCCGCGGCGAGGCTGAAAGGCAAAAACGTAAAACTACCCTATCCCGAGGCGGGATATACGGGCGCCGGCGGATATTTCCGGCGCAAAATGAGGGAAAAAATATGAAAATCCGTTCCAACGGGCTTGTTTCGCTCGACAGAGAAATAATGACCGAGACCGAGCGCGGACTCTTTAAGCGCGACATCATGAAGGTTGCGGGGGAATACTTCGAGACGGACGGCGAAGCCGACGTCGACATCACCAAAACGCCGAACGGCCTCTCTGTATGCGTGCTGTTCAAGGCGAGAAGAATCAAAAAAATATGGAGCCCGCAATAAATAATTTTTAATTGAATTTTTAATTTTAAAATTATTAATTTTTTAATTTGGTTTATAAACTGTAAAAAGCCCTGCGGGCGCCCGTTTTATGGGCGCCCGCAGAGCTAAAAAAATTAATTATTTTTTTAATTTTATGCAGCAATAAAAGCCGAAATTATTTTAAAAATAAAATATATTTTTCAGCCGCAAAGAATTTCGTTTTTCAGCCGTATATCATGCCGACGGCAAGGCGCAGCTCTTCCCCGTCGCCCGAGAGAGGCAGCGGAGCCGAAACGAGATTGCAGCCGTCGGACTGCGAGAGTCCCTTGTCGTGTATACTTTCGCCGTTCGGCCAGTAAATCTGGTGGGTGGTGAGTTTGAGCGCTTCGCCCGTGACATATTCGTACGTCGTCTGCATAATGCCCTTGCCGTACGTCCTGCCGCTCTTTGCCTCCTCTGCGGTGAGTTCCATCGCGGAGAGATATTCCTGCGAATATTCCGAAATATATATATCGCCGTAACCTGCAATGCCGTAGCTGACGAGCACGCCTGTGAGAGCTTCGGAGGCGCTGGCCGTACTGCCGTTTGCAAGTATATACACGTCGATATCTTCGGGGAGGGTATACTGCGAAGAATAGCTCTCCGCCTCGTAAACCTTTTCGTCGCCGCTTTTTGAACGCGCCACGAGCGCAGTTTTGCCCGCCGCGGAGGGGAAACAACCCGCAATTTTCTGCATTACGCTTACAGAGCCGCCCCCGTTGTTCCGCAAATCGAGAACGAGCGAAGTCAGACCGAGCTCGTTGAACTTCTCCACAGCCGTCTTAAACTGCTGCGGCGCGCCGCCGTAGAACTGCGAAAGCGAAATGTACGCCGCGCCTTCGGGCAGGTATGATATGGCGTCGCCCTCGGTTTCAGTCATCTGCAGGGCGTCGCTGCCCGTAAAAGTCCACGCGCTGTCGTTCGTTGCCATAAACACATAACTTGCAGAATATACTTCCTTTGCAATGGTGCAGCTCTTGCCCGAAGCGCATACAAACTCCGCCTCCTCCCCGTCGGCAAGCGACGAGACGAAGGATGAAAAATCGGAGGACGAACCGAAATCGGTGCGTACGCCGTCCTTTACACCGTATAATACAACGTCGCCGGAGCGCAGCCCCGCGCGGTATGCGGGAGAATTGCCCACACAGCTTATAATGGTTATTCCGCTGCCCGGGATATATGAATAGGATACGCCCAGTCCGCTCTTTACTCCTGCGTTCGACTGCTGCTGCGCGGCATACTCCTCGGCGGTATAATACTCCGAATATATATCGAGGTATTCGTCGACGAGCGCGTCGATTGCAATCTCGTCGGCGGACGACGCGTCGACGTCCTTATAATAGTGGTCGGCGATAACTCCGAGCACCCAGTCGTACGAAGTGGAGCCGACGGCGCCCCTCGTCCAGTAACCCGCCAGAAAAACCAGCGCGAGCACCGCCGCGGCAAGGAGAGCGGCCGCAACGGAAATTATTATCTTTTTAGTCTTTGCATTTTTCATTTTTTACTTTCTGTTGTTGCGCCGGTATACCTTATATAAAATTCTGAATGCCACCGCTTCGTCGAAGGAACGCACGTCGAGCCCCGTCGTGCGCTTTATTTTATCCAGACGGTACATCATCGTGTTGCGGTGCATATAAAGTTCGCGCGCGGCGGCGGAAACGTTGAGGCTGCACCTTATAAAACATTCGGCCGTAGTCATAAGCTCAGCATCCGAAAACACCCTTCTCAGTCCCTTCACGTCGCACATTTCCATCAGCTTTCCGGCGCTTTCGTCGCTTATTTCCGACGCTATTTCGCCGAGCGTCTTTTCGAGCAGACTTTCCTCGGAACCAGTGACGGAAGTATCGGACATGCGCATTTCATCTTCCATAGTTAACGCCTCCTGTATTATTAATTATACTACGAAATTAGTCGGCAAGCAAGAAACGGGACGAAATATGCGCGAAAACGACTTGAAAATGTCGTGAATTTTTGGTTCATGTTGGTAAAAAGCGTGAAATCGCGGCGAAAATACAAACTTCTTCCGCCGTAGCCGCGCCCACCCTTCGACGCGGGCGCGGCCGCCCGTTGAAAGTCCGCGCAAAGATTGCCGGCAGACAAAAAAGGGGGCACATATGCCGCAGCAAGCCTTTTCTGCGCGCATTTGCGGCACGAAAAGCCGAGCTTTAAGCGGAATACAATTTTTTTACCGCACAATATTAACTTTGCCCTTGACAGAATATAATTTTTGTATTAAAATATATTATAGACAAATGGTAGCGGGAAACTGTACCCTTCGTTCCGCCGTCACCGCGGTGCGCGGCGAAAAGTTCACCAAACCCCAGAAACTAAAAAAATATTTTTTAGCGCTCAAAACCACTACTGACGGAGATTTATTATGAGTACGACAAAAACAAGCAAAAAGTATTTATCTGTAGTAACGTACTGCATAGCGCTCGTTTGCCTTCTGCTCGGGCTGTTCCTCCCCCTCTATAACGGCGACGGACTGCTCTTTATGGCAATACCCCAGGCGTTCTGCACGACGTTCGGCATCACGGGCGATATCCCCGGGGAAGCGCTTTCGCGTACGTTCGAAGTAACGTTTGCAGGCGCGGGAACTTATGACTTTGCTCCCCTCCTCGTAACGCTGTACGCTGTAATCGCGGCTATCGGCATCATAATGCTCATTCCCGTATTTGCATGCAAAACCACCAAAAAGGGCGCCAACGTATGCGCATATATAGTTGAAGTGGCTGCGGCAGTGGTTCTGTTCGTTTATGCCCTTCTTCAGGTTCTCGCATACATCGACGGCACATACGGCGAAAACGCATGGGACTACGGCGTGGTTCCCATCGCGCTCGGCGGCACGCTCCTCATGCTCATCATTCAGTCTCTCGGCTACAAGAAGGGTTCGGGCGTCGTTAAACTCGTCGTTACCGTTCTCGGCGCAGTCGGCGTTCTCTGCCTGCTCAACATACCCAAGCTGTTCAAGCTCAGCACCACCACCCTCTTCGACGGCAACCTCTTCATCGGTTACTTCACGGGTGCGTTCGGCATCGAAGCGGTTAACAGCCTCGTAGGCACGGGCATCACCAACCTCTTCGGCGATTCGCTTGCACAGATGGTTGCATGCATAGCCGTAGGCTGCGGCGGTCTGCTTGCAATCGGCAACCTCGCGTTCGACATTATCGCTCTCGGCGCAGACACCAAGAAAGGCACTCTCGTATTCGACGTAATCAGGTACCTCATTCAGACTATCCTGCTCATCCTCGGCGTGGTTATGCTCTTCGTAATCGACAACGACGTAACCCCCGGACTTCTTATGTATATCCTTCTTGCGGTTGCTCTTATACAGCTTATAATAGCTTCCGTAAGGTGCGGCATTTACAAACCCGCCAAAAAGGCTGAAAGCTCCTACACCGGCGTTGCTCCCGTCGCATACGTTGACGACACCGTTGCTGCGAACGCTCCCGTTCCCCAGCAGCAGCCCGCATATGCACAGCCCCAGCAGCCCGCATACGTTCAGCCCGTATATCTCCAGCCCGTATACGCAGCTCCCGCGGCTCCCGCGGCGGCAGCCCAGCCTGCTCCCCAGGCTCACCAGGGCGAAGTAGTTTACACGGCTAAGGAAGTATATCACGGCCCCACCGATTCGTTCATAGCAAGGCTTTCCGAGAGCGAGAAGATTGAGTTCTCCAAGCTCTTCTTAGAGAAGATTAACGGCCCCTATGCAAACGTTCCCGACTATGTAGTCGGCGGCGACAACAAGGATTTCTTCACCTCGATATTCATCTATCTCGGCAAGTTCCGTTCGCTCATCTCCGACGGGCTTATGAACAAGATTTATAACGAGCTCAACCTCTTAAGCTGAGGTTAAACGAAAAAGGCTCCGCGGCAAAGCGGAGCCTTTTTTTGAACTTTTAATTGTGTGCCGCCACACTTTCGCGATTTGTATGGCGGGATTTCAACGACGATGAACGGCAAACGGCAAGACGTGCAAAAGCTTCTCGCAGGGCGTAAGGTAAAACCGCCTTGCCCGGTCACCGTTCGCGCTCTGAATTATGCACTCACCCGCCTCGCCTTATCCGCCGTTTGCGGCAAAGCGACGGGGTTCCGCGCTTACTCCTCTTCGAAAAGTATGAGCCAGTCGTTGGAGAGTTCGCGCCGCCTTACAGGGCGGAGCTCGATGGTATTTTGCCCGCAGAAGGTGTTTATGTAGCTCATGCTGCCGTTTTCAGGATTTACGAAATACGCCGCCATGCGCTTTTTTGAGTAGGCAGAAAAGTCAATGCGCACGAGGTCGCCCTTGTAAGTATAGACCATATAATAGTTATCGCCGCCAAAGGCGCAGATATAGTGAGAAAGAATTTTATTGTTCAGAACAGTTTCGTTCATCGGTCGGCCTTTGGTAAAATTCAGCCGCTTCATAAGAGCGAACAGATACTGAACCTCCGCGCCGCCGGGCGAATGCAGCGCGTATTCCCAAGTTTCGCGGCAGCCGTACGCGCCGCGCCCGTCTTTGCTGAACTGGATAACCGCGTTGTTCCCGTATGTAAAGCCGCACGCGCCCGCAAGCACTGACCAATACATATACCTGCGCACGTGCCTTGCCTCCCAATAGGGTTCCATAGGGTCGTGCAGCCCCTGCACTATCCCCTCGTAAGAGGGCTCGGCGTCGAGGCAGGGCTTTTTTATTTTGTACGAGAAATTTTTGAGCACGTACTTGTAGTTGTCCTCGCCGAACGCGTCCTCGTTTTGCAGGTTATTGTCGTCCCACGATGACAGAGTAAGTTGGTCGTAGCGGCGGTGACCCGACTGGAACATGTTGAAGTCGAGCCACGGTGCGTCGTTAAACCACAGGTAGGAACCCGTTCTGCCGAACGGGTGAAAGGTGACGAGCTTTTCGGGCGTGTTTTCTTTAAGTTTTTTGCCTATTTTATCAAACAGCGCAAAATTCACGTCACCCCTCACGTCGCCGCCGACCACCCAGATAACGTTATCGTATTTACCCAGCCGCCTGCTCACCATATCCACGTATTCCATGATTTCGCATTCGGTCATGAGCGCATTTTTGACAAGGCTCCCCCAGAGCGGCAAAACAGCAAAGTACATTCCGAGCGAAGCCGCATATTCAATGGCATACGTCACCTTTGCGAAATACTCTTCCGAATAAACGTCGGCCCTTTCGTGCGGCATCTCGTTTATGTCGCGGCTCTTGTCGCTTGAATAGTTGAGGACGACCTGTATGACGTTGTAGCCGAGCAGGCTCCTGTTTTTAAGATAGCGCGCAATCTCCTCTCTTCCGAGATTGTAAAACATCAGCCACGCGGTATCGCCCTGCCAATAGAAAGGACTGCCGTCTTTATAGATATAATTTCCCTTTATCTGCAATATAAATTGCATCCTCCGCGGTTTGTTTGTATACATAATACATTGCGGCGGGATATAAGTCAATATTCAGCGATTATTTTTAAAAATAAAAGCGCGGCGCGCCTTGCAGAAAATTTTGCAAGGCGCGCCGCGCTTTTTTGCCACGTATTCTCAATAAACAAACGTTAAATTTATTTATCGTGACGCTTTATATATACCTTTACCGAGCAGCCGTCGGAAAATACGTTGCCCGAGCAGATAGTTTTTACTATATAAAAACCTCTCCCGCTCTCCGCAAAGACGTCGGGGAGCGTTGCGGCGACCTTTGTTCCGTCGGTGTTTTCCGAAGAAACGCAGATGACGATGTTTTCGGCGTTTACCCCGCCTTCGAAGTTCGCCGTTTCGCCGAGATGGCGGATTACGTTGGTTATGAGTTCGCAGGAAACAAGGCGGCTGTCGAATACGTCGTCATCGGTAACGCCGAAACTGCGCAGAAATTCCAGAAAGGGTTTCAGGCAGTCGTTCATATTCTTTAAATTGTCCACCTTGAAAGTAATCATTGCGATAACGCTTCCTTTAATTTTTCGACAATTTTGCGCTCCGCGCGCGAAACGAACATCTGGCTTACGCCGAGAATTTTGCCCACCTCCGACTGCGACTTGCCCTGCACGAATCTCAGGGCAACAACCTTCTGTTCGGTGGGCGTAAGCTTTTTTATCTCGTCTTTGAGCGACTGCGCGTCGTCGAACTTCTCAAACGAGTCGACGGGGTCGGGGATAACGTCGTATAAAAGTCCGTCGCCGTCCTCGCTGGTCACCGTGCCGTCGAGGCTTATCGGGTGACGGCTCTCCATTGCCTCCATCACCGCCTCTTCGCTCTCCCCGAGCTTTTCGGCAAGCTGTTTTACGGTGGGCTTTACGCCGTGTTCTTTAAAATATTCGTTTGTTTCGCTCTTTATCTTCGCGCCGAGGGTGTATATCCTGCGGGGCAGGCGCACCGAGCGCGAATAATCGCGGAAATAGTTTTTTATCATGCCCGTAATCGTCGGCGTAACGTACGTCGTGAACTGGTTGCCGAGCGACGGGTCAAATTTCTCCACGCCGAGAATGAGCGCTTCCGACGCAACCTGCAACAGGTCGTCGTATTCCACGCCCCTGCCCGCAAATTTTTTTGCGAGGATTTCGGCTATGTACATGTAGTTTTCGACGAGCTTGTTGCGTATCTTAATGTCGTGCGTTTTCTGATATTCGCTGAACAGCCCGTTTGCCTGTTCGTTAGTCATCATAATTCGAGAGTGACAGAGTTTATAACGCCGTCCCGTTTATCTATGCCGCACTTTTCGACGAGCGCGCCTATGAGGGCAAGTGAAAGGTCGTTGTCTGCTTCGGCAGGGGTGCCGCCGTTGCCCGCAAGCACGGCTTTTACTCCGCCGTCGGCGCTGAAAACGGCGGTGACGCTCTCAAAGCCGCAGTTCTTTAAAATAAGCGCGCTTTCGGTCACGCACACCTTAAAATCTTCGGCCGCGTCGACGTCCTTATCCGCTATCGAGCAAAGCGCCCCCGCGACTAACCTTAAAGCCGTATAAAACTCGCTGTCGGCGAGATTGAATTTAACCGATAATTCTTTCATCAGTCTATCTCCATAATGCTGTCGAGCGCGCAAATCTGGAAGAGTTTTTTAATTCTCGGCTGCACGTTGCGAAGTTTGAACGTGTGTCCGTCCTCCCTTAAATGCTTGAAAATCTTTACAAACGTGCCGAGAGTCGTGCTGTCGATAAAAGTGAGCGCGGCGCAGTCGAACACGATGTCCTTTTTGTCGTGGGCATAGATTGCGCTGACCTGGGCATAGAAATCGTCGACGCTGGCTGAGTCTATCTCGCCCGAGAGGGCAATCACAAGCTTTTCGTCGGCGGAAATGAGTTTTACCTGTTGAATCATATATATCTCCTGAATGCGCGGCTGCCGCGCCTTTCATATATTTATTTATAAACCTCAAAACGGCGGCAAAAACAGCCGCAGAGCAATTTGTAACGCTCACTGTTCTGATTTTTCACAAAAATTTTAAAGTGTGCGCAAAATGCAGAGCTTATATGCAGAATATACATAAAATGGCAATTTTATACATATTATATGCATATTTATACATAAAATACTTCACCGCATTAAAGTGAATACCGTGCCTTGCAGGGAATTTGTTTGACAAATAAGGGTAATTGTGGTATGATTAACTAAATTACCGCAATTTTATGCAATTGGAGCTTATATTTTGGATTTTAATGAAGCGAACCTCTTAGTCAAATATTCATACATGATTTCCGAGCTGGCGGAAAAATCGGCGCTGTCCAACAGGATAGACCCGTCGCTGTACGCAAAGTACGACGTCAAGCGCGGCTTGAGAGAGAGCAATGGCAAGGGTGTTCTGTGCGGACTTACCGAAATTTCGGAAGTCACGTCGTGGAAGGAAGAGAACGGCAAAAGAACAGAAATACCCGGCATACTGTGCTACCAGGGTTACAACGTAAGGGACCTGGTTAAAAACTGCATAGCAGAAAACAGATTCGGCTTTGAAGAGACCGTATATCTTCTCCTGTTCGGCAAACTGCCGAACAAAAGGGAATTTGAGGAGTTCTCGGAGATGCTCTCCGAATTTTCGGTGTTGCCGCGCAACTTCGTGCGCGACGTCATTATGAAGTCGCCCTCGAAAGACATGATGAACATGCTTGCGCGCTGTGTTTTAAACCTTTACAGCTACGACCCCGACCCCGACAACGTGGGCATCGCCAACGTTCTGCGCCAGTGCATACAGCTCATCGCGCAGTTCCCCATGCTCGCGATATATTCGTACAGGGTGTACCGTTACTACAACACGAACGACGGCTCGCTGATAATTCACAAGCCCAAGTCCGAATACTCCACGGCGCAGAACATTTTGCACATACTGCGCAAAGACAGCGAGTTTTCCGACCTCGAAGCAAAAGTTTTAGACATCTCGCTCATTCTGCACGCCGACCACGGCGGCGGCAACAACTCCACCTTCACCACGCACGTCGTAACCTCTTCGGGCACGGATACGTACTCGTCGATGGCGGCGTCGCTCGGCTCGCTGAAAGGCCCCAAACACGGCGGCGCGAACATCAAAGTTATGCAGATGATGCAGAACATAAAGGAGAACGTGCGCGACTGGTCTGAAAAGAGCGTAACCGACTACATAGACAAGATTTTAAAGAAGGAAGTGTTCGACCACGCCGGGCTTGTATATGGTATGGGGCACGCCGTATATACTCTCTCCGACCCGAGGGCGGAGATATTGAAGCTTTACGCCGAAAAGCTCGCCGTGGAGAAACACAGGGAAGAGGAATATCACCTCTACGAAACGGTGGAGAACGCGGCCAAGAAGCTGATAAACGAACAGCACAAGCTTTCAAAGCCCGTGTGCGCCAACGTCGACCTCTATTCGGGCTTCGTATATTCGATGCTCAATCTCCCGACCGACTTATACACGCCGCTGTTTGCAATCTCGCGCGTGGCGGGCTGGAGCGCGCACCGCATGGAGGAACTCATCAACGGCAACCGCATAATACGCCCCTCCTACCACTGCGTAAAGTCAGACCAAACTTATATTCCCATGGATGAAAGGGAATAAAAAAGAAGTTCACGCAAATCTTTTGCCTGCGGCAAAAGATTTGCCGTGAGGTTTGAAACGAGGTCGTAACGGGACTTAACGGGTGAAGTAAATTCCCCCTTGTCCCGTTTCGACGAAAATTATCTTGAAGTTGTTCACAAAAATTCAGTAATACAATTTAAAAATTATTATGATGCCGCCCGCGCAGGTTTGCGCGGGCGGCTACTTATTTATGAAAAGATAACCTCATATCTCTAAAATTATTTCCTCAAACTGCTTCAACGCCTGAATAAACATATTCAACTGTTTTTCAACATCATCGCGCACTTCTTCAAAATCAAGTTCACGCCTGTCTGCTTTAAGCAAGGTGAAATTTTTTAAAGTCAAATACTTTCCTATATTAGTTTTATTCAGCGCCATATTGTTTATTATTTCACTCTGCACGCCGCTCCACGCCGTCTCGCTACCGCCCTTCTGCAATCCGAAACCTATTGCAATATCTGGCTTTTGCGCAGATAAGCACACTCGTAATTTTAATATATTACCCTCTCTTATCTGCTCTCCATGACTTACAAACACCTCCTCCATCGCGGGCGTATAAAACTCAAAATATTTATCACTGTCCTTAAATGTTACAACTGCTTGCAATTTTTCTATGAGTTTATCTTTACAGTACTTTATAACTTCATTAGCATTGTCCGAATTATACCGTAACAGCAGCTCTATTTCTTTTTCGTATTCCCTGAATATTTCGCGGCATTTAGCTTTGACCTTTTCATCTTCTTTTAAAATATTCTTTTTAACCATAGCGATGTAGTCCTCCATTAAAAAAAGCACTCTCTGTTCTGCACAATATTTTTTTACTTTCTCAATAATTTTCAATATCGTCTTATAACTCAAAATACAATACATATTGTGTGTTTGATTATGCTCCTGCCGGTCGTCAGGCGGCGTTCCGAGAGGGGTAAGATATACAAATATTCTGCGTTCAATCAGGTTATGTTTGGCTTTACTGTATGTATCCAGCTGTTCTATATATCTGTATAGCTGGTCGTCATGATTATCGGTAAAAACTTTATTTTCTATTATAACAGCTGTTTTTGTAGCCTTCGACTCAATGTAAATATCTATACGACTTTCACTATCGACAAGCACACGCTCACGAAAAACTTCAAGCTTTTTGTCTCCAATAAAATCAGCTAAACTATTAAAGTCGCGAACTCCACCCAGTGCCAAAGCATTAATGTTACGCTGCTGTACAATTGCGCTGGCGTTAACAAATAAATTTCTGCAGAATTCTGTCAAAAACTTATTTCCAAGTCCGTGAGGCTTATAAGGGTCAAGCAGCCATGCAATAAACGCAGAGTGTTTTACCTCCTGCCGTTCCATACCAACAGCATCGAATATATTAGCCTTTCTATTTTCTATAGTTTTAATTTTATCGAGTTCAACACATAAAGCATCAAGCCTGTTTAAAATCTGATAATCCTGTTCTTGCATACTCTGCCCCAAAAATATTATCTTATAAATTCTATGAAATTCAGCATACAATATTTTATATTTCTAATTGAGCGCCATATATGCCGCGACGAACGGCATATCGGGCGCTTTTGGTTACTCGAAGTCTTTGCCGCGGGTTTTAAAAAACTCGTAATACGTTCGCACGTTTTTAAGCTCCGTCCACTTTTTTATGCTCACGGGAGAATCGTCCATGTCGTATATGCGCGCGCCGCGCATGGAGAGAATGAAGGGCGAATGGGTTGCGATTATAAACTGGCAGCCGTAAAAGCGCGCGCTGTCGCATAAAAAGTCGCACAGTCTTAATTGCAGGTCGGGCGCGAGGCTGTTTTCGGGCTCGTCCAGAAGATACAGCCCGCCGTCCTTTATCTTCTGCGTAAAGTAGTAAAACGCGCTCTCCCCGTTGGACTGTTCCTTTACGTTTTCGCCCAGTCTGCTCTTTACAAACTTCGACTGTGTGAGCCTGCCGAGTCGACGATATCTTTCAGCCGCTCATAATCGTCAAGCGAGTGCACGGACGAAAGTTCGCGCTTATTGCGGTTGTATTCCTCGAAAAGTTCCTCGCGGCGCATGTCTACGCCCTCGTTTACCGCGCGTATGTCGAGCATATACGAAAAGACGTCGTCGCTCGTTATAACGGCGCTGTGCGCGGGAATGTTGCGCTCGCGGCCGAAGGAGCACATTTTTAAATAGTCGCCGAAAAATGGCGAGCGGTTGAAGAGCGTTCCGCGGGAGAGGGCGAGTTTTTCGGCGATGACGTTGAGCGCCGTAGTCTTGCCCGAGCCGTTGCCTCCGCACAGAACGGTTACTTCGGTGAAATTGAGTTCGCTTAAACCGCCTCGGGAGAGCACGAAAAAGGGATACATCGTGTTGTAACACGTGCGCTTGACGTTGTTTAAACGAAAGCTGTATTCGCTGTCCCACGAAGGGAATCTGAAAGATGAGAGATAAATCATATGCAATTCCCCCGCATATATGCCGCAACCATTTAACTTTACACGCTCGGAACGAAGGAGCTTTCAAAAACTTTGCCGCTCAGATATGCAAGTTTTCCGCCGCAGTCAAACGAGAGCGATTTTGAAACGAGCCGCTGGCGGCGCGCGCCGTACTTATCGTTGAGCGTGCGGTCGCCGTACTTCTCGTCGCCGAGGAGCGGGCAGCCGATATGCGCCATGTGCGCGCGAATCTGGTGCGTTTTGCCCGTGTGCAACGCAATTTCGGCAAGCGCAAGCTCGCCTTCCGCCTTAACCACCCTGTATTCGGTGACTATCTGTACAAAGCCGCGGCGTGGCGCGTCGCTGACCTCCACCTCCGCCCGCTTTTCGTCCTTTTTAAGGTATGCGGTCAGCACTCCGCCCGCCCTTTTAAAGTTATTTTTGCACAAGGCAAGGTATGTTTTTTTAACGCGCCGCTCTTTGAAAGCGCTTACGAGCTCGCTCTCCGCCGCACGGTTTTTTGCAAATACAATCGCGCCCTCGGTGTTCCTGTCGAGGCGGTGGACGGCGTAAAATTCGCCCTTTTCCGAAAGTTCACACAAGAGCGCCTCGGTGGAAACGCCCGAAAATTTATCGCAGACGACTACGTTTTCGTCGGCATATATCACGCGGTGACTTGCCTTTTCCTCCTGCGCGGGGGTGGTATAATAGACGACCTCGTCGCCCGCACGGAGCGGCACGTTTTTGCCCGTGCGCACGCCGTTTACCCTTATATCTTTGGCACGCAAAAGCGCCGCAAAGGCAAAACTGCCCTGCGGATATACCGAATCGGTAAAAGTTTTTAAGTCGGCTGCCGCCGTCACGGTAAATTTTTTCATCGGAAAATTTTTATCCTTAATGTAAAAAGAACGCGGAATATGCCGCAACCAAGCTCAGAGCGAGAACAAAAAATGCACCAGATAAGCGGCGATAAAAGCCGTCACGAGCTGAAAGGCAAAATATATTAAAGTCGTCTTTGCGCCCACCTCCCTGCACGAGGCGGAGAATGCCGAAATACAGGCGGGGCACATAAGCAAAAAGGCACTTGCGGCAAGCGCGCCCGCAATATCCAGCCCCGCGCCACCCGGCATGAGCATGGCAATCGTCGCGGCAACGTTTTCTTTGGCGGCAAAGCCTGAAATCATCGCATACGACAGGCGCCAGTCGTTCAGTCCCATCGGCGCAAACAGCGGCGTCAAAAACCTGCTTATCTGTGCGAGCATGCTCTCTTCAAGCGCGCACGGGGCGAGCGTAAAAGTAAAATTGGAGAGCACCCAGCTTACCACGCAAAAGAGCAAAACTGCCGTTGCCACCTTAATTATAAACCCTTTGATATAAAAAAACAACTTTTTTAAAATGGTTACGGGCGAGGGTAGCGCCACGGGCGCAACTTCGGATAAAAGCTCCTCTTCACCCCTGCCCGCAAAATAGCATGCGGCGAACGAGAGCGCGATTCCGGCAAAATAAAATGCCGTAATCACGGGGAACGGGTTTGAAAACAGCGGCGACAATAGCGTTAAAAATACGGGCATTTTTGCGCCGCATGGTATATACGCGAGCGCGGCGACCGCGCGCTTTTGCGTGGAGCTTGAAGTGAACCCGCGCGTGGTGAGTATTGCCACCGCCGTACAGCCGAAGCCCGACACGAGTGAAAACGCCGCCCTGCCCGACAGGTGCACTTTGGCAAACACGCCGTCGGTTATAAACGACAGAGCCGACATTGCCCCGCTCTCGTCAAGCAGCGTTAAAAAGAGGTATAAAACGGCAAGCTGCGGCACAAAGGAAAGCACTCCTCCCGCACCGCCAATTATCCCGTCGCACACAAGCGACCGCACCTT
>ERZ1643250.1845-NODE-1845-length-16993-cov-6.810662_pt1 | contig 16993 bp, 10 predicted proteins | sample MGYA00579262_ERZ1643250 | MGnify/ENA primary metagenome ERZ1643250 (study PRJEB29033, sample SAMEA4952265) | chicken gut metagenome | biome: Broiler Chicken; feature: Gastrointestinal Tract; material: Caecum | place: Ireland | collected 2018 | study: Broiler... | reverse complement strand
TTTCTTTGCAATCCTCCTTTATTCCCAAGGACAGTTCTTCTTCCACACTACTGGCGAAGAGTTGATAATCTGTATCCTGCATAACAAGATAGGAAAGCGACCGCCTCTGCCGTGGAGTGAGTTTTTTCCCGTCTAAGTTGACTTCCCCATGCCGCTGCTTTAATAGACCAGTCAGGATGGATAAGAGCGTTGTCTTTCCGGCCCCGTTGTGTCCAAGGATGCCAATCACATCTCCCGCATGGGCTTCAAAACTGACATTTTGAAACACATCCGGGCCTTTCTTATAGGAAAAACCTAAATTGTGGACTTCCATCAGATGTGTTCCGCTATGCGGACGCGGTTTTTCCTGATAATGCTCCGCATCACGCTCCGGGTATGCTGTCCGCAAACCGTAGGAAATGCGTGTTTCTTCCGGCAGTGAGCAAAATTCTTCTCTCGTAAACTCGCGCTCAATTTTCCCTTCCTGTATAAGAAAAACCCTGTCAATCAAATCACGAAGATAGTAAAAGCGATGTTCTACCACAAAAATGGTATATCCAGCGTGTTTAAGTTTCCCCATAATTTCGGCAAGCCGTTTTGTGGCGGCATAATCTAAATTGGCCGATGGCTCATCAAAAATATAAACTTTTGGAGCGAGTGCATATACAGAGCCGATTGCGATCTGTTGCTTTTCGCCGCTGGACAAAGCAAAAATGCTTCTGTTCAAATAGTCCACCAATTCCAGTTCTTTTGCCGCTTTTGCAATTCGCTCAATCGTTTTCTCACGGGCAAGGCCAAGATTTTCGCAGCCGAAAGCCAGTTCCCGTGTCGTATCTGTCATAAAGAACTGAGAGCGTGGGTCTTGAAACACCGTCCCGATTTGCCCGGCCAGCTCGGAAGGCTTCATCTCCAATAATGATTTGCCATCCATCAACAGATCGCCTTTGATTTCTCCAGGATAAAAGTGTGGAATAAGGCCATTGAGGGAACGGATCAGTGTTGTTTTGCCGCAGCCGCTTCTTCCAGTCAAGAGGATAAACTCTCCAGTCTGTACGGTCATATCAATACCACGGAGAGTAAAATCCTGACTTTCTTCATATCGAAAACTAAAATTCTGAAATGAGATCATCGTCATACCCTCCACAAAATGATTTCCCCGATTTTGGTCTGGTCAATAAGGAGAAGGCCAGCCAAAAAGAGAATACCCAGCAGAGATACTATGATTTCCGGCCACGTAAAACGGATCGGCCTCAGCGCATATCGTTTGCATTCCAGTTCTAACCCCCGCGTTGTGCCAGATGCCGCAAGTTCATCTGTGACCTTCAGGCATCGCATCAGCAGCGGTATCAAAATATACTCTATCGTCGCCAGTGGATGAGATACCCGTTTCCAGAGGGTATCGCTGATACCTCGAATATCCATCGTGCTGCGGATTTGCCGGTATTCAATCCGTAAAGTAGGGATATAGCGGAACATAACCACAAGAGGGATCGTGACTGCCTGCGGCAGCCGCATCCTTTGAAGAGCTACCATCAGGTCATCCATGTAGGTGGTCCGCAATATCCAGAGTCCCATCATTACAATGGGGATCAGTTTCAGAACCGTCACGCCGAACACGCTCATAATCACACTTAAAACTGGCACCTGCACATAACGGAGCAGAGCATTGAGATAAGCGACAATGATATAGGTCACTATCATCTTTACAGCCCATTTCCCGCCATTGCCCAGGGCGATGAACAATCCGTAAACCAGCATGAGTACAAGACTGACAACTTCTCCGGCCAGAAAATAGCTGACAAAGCCGATGCAAACCAAGAGAAGGAGCTTGCAACGTGGGTCCAGGAGCGCAGACCCGCGAAGGGGCTGCCGCTCAATAATCTGTTTGATTTGTGTTTCTTCCATTCCAATGCCTCCCTATAAAATCAAAGCACGGGACCACATTCAGCCCCGCACTCTAAAATCAGGCAGCCCGCTTGCCCGCATTTGTCCGATGAATTTTCAGGGGGCTGATCCTGTTATTTTATTGAAACGAGTCCAGCCTTGATAAAGTGTTTTTTCAACGCTTTCTGGCCGATAAAGCCGCCAATCAGACCACCTACCAGCCCAACAGCGACAATGACTACCAACATTGGAACAGACGTAATATTCAACATCCCTTCGATGTACTCTGGGGCAATATTGTTCTTCTCCATCGCTCCTACAAAGGCACTTTGAAGAAATTTGATGGGGCAGATGGCACTAAAAGCAAAAATAGCACTGAACAGTGCATAAGCTGCCATCATAGATTTCATCGTAATCTCTTTCCTGCCCATAACTAGAAAGTCGCAGATTACACCGCCAATCACCAGACCGATAGGGATGAACCAGAAAGCCCCCACTAGTAAAAACAGGATGGCTTGAATGGCGGCACAGATAGTAAACACACCTTGCTTTGGTACCTTAGCCAGCAGGAGCATCATCACAATACCGTTAGGAATAGCAACAACGGACGGGTAAAATACATTGGTCACCGGGCCTGCCACACTCATAATAGTGCTGATAATCATGCAGATGATCCACATGAGGGCAGTCAGAACACCGATGAGAATAAAGTCTTTCGCATTCAACTTTTGTTTCATGCTTATGCCTCCTCACTTATTAGAAATGAAATTATTATGGTTAGTTTTTTCTAACCACACTATATAAAATATCAGTTACCGCAAACTAATCCAACCCAAAACCAACCCACTTTGACCCAAAAACGGTCAGGCTTTATTTTTTTCGTTATCGAACCGGCTTTCCCGATAGTTTTTTGGCGCTACGCCATACCGCTTTTTGAAGGCAGCCGCAAAATTGCTGGCCTTTCCATAGCCGACTATTGCGGCAACCTCGCTTACATTCCAGTCACCTTCTAATAGTAACTGTGCTGCCTGTGCCAAACGTTGTTCAATAACATATTGATGGATCGGCATACCATAGAACGACGAGAATCCACGTGTCAATTTCGTCATGCTCAAGTGTACCATATGAGATAGTTCTTCACATGAAGGGGCAAATGCAAGCTGACTATCTATAATTCGCTTGGCTTCCATAATAGCAGTCTTTTCCGTCCGGGACATAGATATATTTTTGCCCATTAGGATGTCCAATTCAAGTACTTCACCGAAATAAATGGACAGTAATTCCTGCAATTTGCCATCAAGGTATAGATATCCTAATCCGCCCCTGTACTGACTAAAACAGCTTATATCTGTTAAAATCCGTTTCATATTAGGCGTTACCGAAACTTTCGAAATTTCGTTTAACAATTTCTTCTCATAAACTGTGGCTTCACACTTTTCAAAATATTCTTCAAGAATATGTGTAAGGTATGTAAGAGGAATTTTAATACTCTTAAATGAAAATTCGCTATCTTTTTTATAGCAAATATATTCCGTTCCTCCATGCCCAGCATAAATACAAGATTCATTTTTTTGTATACTTATAGACTTATGGTTACCTATCATTCCCCATGAAATTCCATCATTTAAGCAAAAAATTATTTGAATATATTCACTGCTAACAGGACCTTGCACATTCATGTCGCTTTCATAACACATTTTCCAATCAGATAAAATAACACCATGCTTTATTTTTATCTGAGAAATATTTCCTTTTCCCATTTTTAAAGGAATATCCATAGTAATCATTTTGGGAGAATTTAAAAGTAATTCATAATATATTTCATTTAAAGACTTATTTGTTACCGACATACTATTTTCCTCTCGCAACAATTAGTTATTGCTAATCAAATTATAAGACTTATTTGTTTTAGACAAGCCCCCAATTTTTTACGCTCTTTTTATCTTTTTCTAGCAAATAATAATGTATCTGATATTTTTGCACACCTGAAATTTGCATATGATAGCTCTTTCAATACTACTTCCTCATTCTCATAATTCCAACTTATTGGACAATTTATTTCTCTAATCACCTTATTTTTGTAAGAAATTCTATATGCAATCACCCATTCACATTTCTTTTTATTATTACATTTTTTCTCTCTTATAAATGTTTCATACCGATTTTTCCCTTGTTGTGCAATGGATAGTACTGTTCCAATAGGTACTGAAAGAAATTTTTTATCCAAAAGTCCAATTAAAACAGGTGTATCTGTTTTTAATCTTTTCTCAAGAGTTTCCCATAAAGATTCTCTTTCTTCTTTTGTCAAATGTCCTAAGACCCCCATGCATATTACACCACTTATATCGTCCTCAAAATTATACTGTTCAAGAGTTATCGGTAATATTGTTACTTTTTTTTGTAATTCTTTGTACTCTGACAGTCTTGTCATAAAGGCGATTCGCATATATTTAGATGGTTCTAATGCAAGAATTTCTTTATGTGGAATCATACTTGATATCTTAGTTGTCAACTTTCCTGTACCTGCTCCGATATCTAAAATAATTCCTTGATTTATAGCAGATAATTCGACAAAACCTTCTAATATTTTCTTAGAAATGTCGGGTTGAGAAGCCGATGCAATATCATAAAATTCTATCGCATCACTATAAATTTCATCATTACACACTTTCTAAATTCTCCTACTTAATTAATTTATATTCTTTTAATTTATTAAATATTTTATAAGTATCTTCATCTGTACTAATTTGAACAAAATTCATATATCCTAACTTTCTACTAATTTCTGACCACAACCTTGATACATTTATTTGATATTGTGCCATTTGTAGTTTTTTTGCTTTATTTTGTTCAAACAAAGACTCTAACGCTTTTAACACAGCTCCCGGCCATATCTCATTAAATGTCTTACTCATTGATGGTGCCGTTGTCTGCCCTATATTCAGGCTCGATGGCAAACCTGCTACATCTCCTCCATCAATATTCATCGTTCCATATTCATCTCTCGGCATATGTAAAAATGGCATCCATACTATAGGTCCATGTGTATTAACTAAGCAAAGACGCCCTGTTGAAAATGTCAATTCTATTCTATGATATAAATGTAATGGGTGGTCTGGGTCGTTCTTGTCTACATTCGTGTTGACTGTGAGCATTACAGGAATCGAACCTATAACAGCTCCTACACATTTATTGCCTCCTCCTGCCAAAGAAGATATTGGTATTTCTGTTACTTTCCCCAATTTCCAAGTAGACAAGTCTCCTAATGCACACCCCAAAATATCCAATCCATCATACAGCACATGTATTGCACACTCCAAAGATGCACATAAGAGTTTGGAACTCTGTCCTATAATGGTTGCTGTTTTTAAGAAATCACGAACAGGTTCGATATACCTGTAAAAAGGATTCAGCATAAATGGAACTCCCTTTGCCGCCCTTAAACAACGAATAATCTCCTTATCATGTGCAGGATGTTCTAGCAACGTCGGTATACCTTTTATAAGTAATTTTTCAGCGATTTCAGAACCATTACCACCCCCTGCCGCATTTGGTATTATTACACATGCCGCATCTACCTGTGTACCTATTTCTACAAGTTCTGTATATACCGGTACTCCAAGACTCTCTGCAAGGCTTCTGGTTCTAGCACTTCCTCTCCCTAAAATGCCTGCAAGTTCGTATTGCTCGCTTTCTATAATTGTTTTTAAATATATCTTTCCAAAGCCTGTGCCACACACTAATATTCGTTTTCTATTCATATTTTATCCTTTTCATATCTGAAATCTTCAATCTTCTTTAGTTCTTCTATTAGCGGATAGTCTTTCAAATAGCTAGCCATTGAAAAAATTCCCTTTTTCTTTTTACCACGTATAACCGCATTTGCTGAAAGAGCCAATATTTTTCCAGTCAACTCACCTGGATTTCTTCCTTCAAAAAATATGCTTTCTGTTCCAGCACATGAAGTAGTTTTTTTGATCCAAATCACAGCTCTTTGCCTACTATTTTTTTCTTCTTTCAACCACTTTGCTATATCTGCATCTTTACCTCGTAATCTAGTTATTGCAGCAAACATTTTAGCCGGCCCTGCGGTATACGCATCAATATTCGATATTTTTTGCTCCTGAAAGATTTCCTGTATTTCTTCAGTAATATAAGGAAGAAACGTAAGTCCAGAAATGGTATCGGGTATATCTGTCGGTATCATTTTTTCAGCTGGAACAAGAGTACCATTACGGACACATGCCATAGGTACACCGGCTGCGTTACCTTTGGTTTCCTCCACATAATCAACAGCTGCTCCATATGAAAAATTATATTCTCCTCCTATAATAACCTCCCATCGTTCGGTTTCCTTTCCGGTATGAAGTATCGAACGTAATATCCAACCCGATAGTCCTGGAAACAATCCTGCACCTACAACAGCCGTTATATTCAAATTCCTCTCTAAATATTTCTCTCTTAAATGCATTCCTCCAGGGTCTATGTATGGTATCCCAGCATCCACAGCTGCCTGCAACATTATTTCACTGTATCTTGCAGAGGGGCCTGCCGCCCCTATTACGAGATCTGCTTCAGTGTAAAAGTCTTTTAGGCTATTAATTCTATCCAGATCTACCTCAAACAGCTCAACATTATCCGCCCTAGCATATAAATAATATTTTTTCGCTTTAGCCTTATTACGCACACCAACTCTAAAATGATAAGGCAAATTACTCAGCACTTTATACGCTGATATGGCAACAGTTCCTGTTCCGCCTAAAATACATATGGTGTACTTATCCCTCATTACCTATCTCCTTTTTTATCACACTACAAATTTCATCGAAATCTACTTCGTAAGTTTCCACTTCTCCTAATGCTGCTTCTTTCCATGAATCAATAACTCCCCGTGTTCCATTCAAGATAACTATGTCTCCCAAATATAGATCATTATCCTTAGCTCTCTCCGGATTTAATAAAAACACCTTTTCCATAGCAATTCCTTGTGCTAAAAGCTCGCCAATTTCTGCTAAAATCCCAGAAATATTTGCCTGTGAAATAAACAACCACTTGCTTTCTACTTCTGTATCCGCTTCTATTTCTGCCTTCAATTTTTCGCTATTTATCTCTTTAACGAATACTTCTGTAGTATCCAATGTTTTTGTCAGCGCAGCCCCCCATTCGGTCTTATCTTCTCCTAACACATATACTGCTTTATGCATAATCTGTACTTTTGTTTGAATTACATCATTTTCCACTTCTACTGATAGATCTGTCTCATCATCTTTTTCTTTCACATATTTAGCAATTTCTATGATTTTTGGCTCAGCTAATGCTACTCGCAATATTTCATCAAATCTCAATTCTTTAGCTTCAGGAATCTCATTTACAATTTTCCCTGCTGCCTGGGACAACAAAAGAGAATCGAATCCATTTTCTAGCAAATTATCTTCATATGTAATATTGTTATTTCCGGAAACGGCTCTTATAATTTCTAATACCTTTTTCTCAATCTCAGAATAAATCCCTTTCTTGGTTACCTGCTCTTTATTAATAATACGTGCCTCTGAATAGGCACCTGTTTCCCAAGTTTTCAATAGCGTTTCCCTATCTACCTTTCCGTTACGAGAAAGCGGAATCCGGTCAATAGACACAAATTCTCCAGGGATCATCGCAGCTGGTAGCATAGACTTTAAATGTTCTTTATAATCTATCTGTTTTTTTCTTACAACAAATAATTTCTGTTTGAATTTAGCGTAATCATCATTTTCCTTCGGAAACACTTGCAAAACTTCCAGCCCCGCACTATTAAAAGTTCTATTCCATTCAGTCTCATTCAAAAAACAATGCCCGGTTAATGCCCGAATATCCGAATGTTCTGGCATCATAAATGCTTGTGAAACCGTTATTTCTATATGTTCTTCTACCGGATCGGTTACTAAAAGAACTCCATCGTCATATAACATACTTCCCAATTTTCTTATTACTTCTGGAATATTTTTTGTATTATTTAATACTCCCGCCGCAATTATTACTTGGAATTTTTCAAAGTCCGAAGGTTCCCACTCATCCAGATTCAGCAATGCAGTCTTCACTTGCGGATATTGTTTTCTTATATTGTTCAGGAAGAAATAGGAAACATCTGTAAACAGATAATCATATCCTAATTCATCTGCTTTTTCCAAAATTTGTTTTGTAGTTGCTCCAATTCCACCACCTACTTCCAGAATTTTTATTTGTTCAAAATTTTCAGCATATTTCTTAACAAAATGTGCTATAATCGCATTCAAAAATTTTGCTATAGCAGTATTTCCATATAAATCTTCTGCAATCTCTATCTTTCCTTCCGGAAAGAGAAATATTAATGGATTTACAGTTCCTTTAAAAAGTTCACATATACTTTCCGCATGATTTTGGATATATCTGCTTACAGTATCCGGAGCTATATCTGTATATGGAATATGGCGCAGACTTTCCCAGTATTCGGCAGCATCTACCTCTTTTTCACTCAGTTCATATTTTCCATTATTTTCCTGCAAGTAATCTTGTGCAACTAAAATACCCAACCAGCGCTTTAACAATTCTTCATACTTAGCTTGTACGCCAATCCGTTGCACAATCTCTTCTTTACTTAAAGACTGCTTTCCTCTAAATGTACCTGAAATTTTTTCATAAACAGTACTACAGATTGCTTTTTCTATGATCCTATTAAATCCTTCAATCAGTTCTGCGCTTAAATGGTAATCTATACATTCTACAGAATCCAGTGCGCTTTTAACTTTATCCATTTTTTCTTTTATGAAAGCCACAAGCTTGCCCCGGTCTCCGCTTCTATGATATGCCACACAACAGTCTTCCACCCGTGATATTTCCCTAAGTACTGCTTCAATTTCGGCAATTTCTATTCGGTGTCCATTTATTTTCACTTGATTATCCAACCTGCCTAAAAACTCAATATCATCATTTTCTACATACCTACCAGTATCTCCTGTCAAATAAATTCTACTTTTGCCTCCATCAACATAAATAAATTTTTCCTCTGTCAGTTTATCATCGTCTAAATAACCATCTGCCAGAGAATATCCACCTATAGCAATTTGACCAGTTACATATCTGGGACAGATTCTCAACGCTTTATCCACTACTCCCATCCACTGTCCTGGTAACGCTTTTCCATATAATATAGTGGGTACTTCTTCGATTTCCCCAATTTCATGATATATCGACCAAATACCACCTTCTGTCGCGCCACCTAGGCTGACCATTTGGGCATTAGACATAATTTTTCTCAATCTTCTAGGTAATGATGGATTTATCCAATCTCCTGACAGCAAAACTAATCGTATAGAAAGATATGTTTCTGTTTTCCTCGCGAAAGCCTCCAGCATTTCAGCCTGTGCCGGCACAGTATTCCACAAAGTCACATTATACTCATTAATCAATTTACCCCAATGCGAAGCATCTGGTCCCTTTTCCGGATGAGGCAGTACCAGTGTTCCCCCAGATCCTAGTACACCAAATATATCAAATACTGAAAGATCAAAAGATAATTCCGCAATTCCCAGAACAATATCTCTTTCTGCAACACCATACATGTCTTTGAGTGCTAAAAGCGTATTCTGTACCGCAATATGTGACATTTTTACCCCTTTCGGCTCCCCAGTCGAACCAGAAGTAAATATTACATATGCTATAGGATTCCTATGTTCAGGATATTCTTCCAATTGATATTCTGAATCTGAAAGTATTTTCTCCACTATTTCTTCATTCAGTTCTGCAACAGCTTCTGACTTTCTTAAAATCTTTTCCTGTCTGGCTAAAGGCTGCTTTATATCAATAGGTAAATAAGCAAATCCTGCAATCAATACACCTATTACAGCTGCAATTTGCCCTGCGGATTTTTTCATTCTTATTGCGATTAGTTTTTCATTACTTTTACCAACTTCTTTTCTCAAGTAACCTGCTATGCACTTTGCCCTTTTCAGTAGTTCTCCATATGTCACTTTTTCAAACGTGTCTATAACAGCAACTTTTTCCGAATTTTGTTTTGCGCACTCAATAAAACCCTGCTGTATAAAAGGTCTATCTGTAACCGTATTGACCGGTTTGCAGGATACCATTTTTCTATTTAATTCCGGTATCACAACCTCTAATGCCAGTTTCCACTCCGTTGCCCTTTTTGCTCCAAGAAGTTTTACCGTTTCAATAAAAGTATTAAACATCTCTGTCACGATGGATTTTTTTACTGCACCGTTTCTGACATCCCAACTAATCATCAATCCTTTTGTCATATCTATTGTATCTGACTCATCAACCACCTGACAGTCAATCCATACTTGAGGTGTATGACTAAAACCATATTCTATTGTACCTACATCGTTTTTTGATTTTAAAACACCTGTAAACACAACTGGCATTAATAATTCTTTCTTCTTAGTTCTTTTGCTCAACTCTCTTAAGACTTCTACACCCGTAAAAGAATTATGCTCTAAATCATCACTCAATTGCCTTGTGATCTCTTTTACTCGCTCCACAAAACTAATATTCCGTGTTATATCCACTGCCAATAGATTTACTGCTGTAAAATCACCTACTATTACATTAATATCGTCTACTATACTCGGTCTGTTTTGAATCGGCAAATTGAGCGTAAAATATTTATCATCACACCATCTCGCAATAACCTCTGCATATACCCCAATAAGTACTGATGAAACTGTTACTCCATATTCTCTCGCAACTTCTTTTATCTGTCCCCAAGTCCTTTTATCAACATATTCCTGGAAACGGTAAAATTCATGCGAATCATGGCAACCATCTGCAGCTCTTCCGTCTCTTGGAAGTGACGGTCCTTCTGGCAGTTCTTCCAATCGTTTTAACCAATATGCTCTATCTCGATACCATTTCAGACTTTCTTTGCGTTGTTCGTTAAACAATGCATAATCAGAAAATTTCGTTCTAACTGCTTTAAGAGGAATTCCTTTTAAAATCTGTCCCACTTCAGATACTAAAAGCTGTACACTTGCAAAATCCGAAATTATCAAGTCTATAAGCAGATGGAAGAAATTCCCCTCCATTTGTCGTGTTATCACTACTTTAAACAATGGTGGATTCTGTGTATCAAAAACATATGCATTAAACTTATTTCTGAGTTCGGATAGTGCAATCTCTTTTTCCTCCTTTGATACTTGTCGCAGATCCAGGACCTCAATTTCGTATTTAATTCTTTCTCTTTTTAATACCTCAAAACCGTTTTCACTTACCCGTGCCCTTAACATCTCGTGTCTGTTGACCAACAACTCCCAAGCACTAGATAATTCCTCAGTTGTATGGTTGCCAAAATTGACTTCAATATAGCCTTTACAGTCAATTCCACCCCATTTTACAGCTTCTGTTTTTCCAATTAAATATGCCGCCTGCACTTCCGTCAACGGATATTCTGTAATTTCCACCTTTTCACTTACTAAAAATTTTTTAACGGCTTGTTCTTTCTTTAGAATCTCAACAATTTCATTCTTATATTTTTTTACTTTTTCTTTATAATCTACCGAAAAATTCCCCTTGGAATCTTTATATTTTAGCTTTTCTCCAGTTAATTCAAAAATTACTCCCAATTCTTCCAATTCTACCAGCAATTCGCCTGCCAGATCTTGCATGTCCTTCATTTTATATCTCTCCCTCTTCTACAGATTCCATGTTCTCTAAGTCTCTCTGTTCCTCAATCAATTTAGTGAGTTCTCTTATTGTTGACTTCTCAAAAATATCTTTCATATGAACCTTCACTCCATAACGTGTACCAATCGCTTCAACAAACCGAGCTGCTAACAGACTGTCTGCTCCCATCTTGAATAAATTTTCATCTAAGTCTGGCACTCTGCCTCCCAATAGTTCTTCCCAAATATTCAACACAATATTGGAGGACTTACTTGAACTACCTTCTGAATAATCGCCTGTTTTATACTCTTTAAGCTTTTTTCTATTTATCTTTCCGTTTTCATTGAGTGGGAAAGAATCCAACTGTATTATAGAATTTGGCACGCTATATGTTGGAAGTTGTAGTTCAAGATAATGTTCTACATCACTCCTGATAACATTGTATCCTGAATAAAATGCGACCAACTCTTTATGGTACTTATCCCCTTGAGGAACAACTACCGCCTCGTTTATACCAGGAAATTCTTTTAATACGCTTTCGATTTCTCCCAATTCAATTCTATGTCCCCGTATTTTTACCTGGGTGTCCTCCAATCGTCCTAAAAACTCTATGACTTGTTCTTCTCTATATACTCCGCAATCCCCTGTTCTATACCAACGTTCTCCTTTATCTATAATAAATTTTCTATTAGTTAATTCCTCATCATTAACATAACCATTTGCCAGACTTCCTCCTCCAATCAGTAGTTCACCCGGAACATTGATTTTGCATTCTGAAAGATTTTCATCTACAATCCTATACTTCTGCTCCGGCAATGCTTTTCCATAAGGAATAGATTTCCACGATCTGTCCACTTCCGACACACAATAATAATTTGACCAAATTCCCCCTTCTGTTGCTCCACCAAGAGCCACAAATTGTGATCCTTCTACCGTCACTTTATACCACTCCTCCGGCAAATGCAGAGGAATCCAATCCCCTGAAACCAATGCCAGTCGTAATTTACTAGAAAAAAAATTGTTTTTTTTCAGTGTTAAAAGCATATCCAACAGTGCTGGGGCACTATTCCAAATTGTAATTTCATGACTTTCAATCAACTTTTCCCATACTTCTGGGTCTCTATAATCTCTTTCATTAATCATAACAACAGTTCCACCGGCACTCAAAAGCCCAAATATATCAAACACTGATAAATCAAAATCGAATGCTGATATATTCAATACAGAGTCCTCTGAACCAATATTCCACATCCGCAGAATTACCCCTATTGTATTCATCGCTGCTGCATGACTCATATCCACTCCTTTAGGTTCCCCACTGGAACCTGATGTATAAATGACATAAGCCGAAGCAGCCGGATTGTTTTCAATTTTGCCTTCCCATGGTCTTTCATTTAGAAAATTTTCGTCCTGCAATACAATCGCAGGCTTAACACTTTCTAAGATTCTCTTCCGTCGTGCTAAAGGTTGCTTTATCGAAATAGGAACATATGCCGCTCCTATTGCAAGGATTCCTAATAATGCTGCAATCTGTCCGATACCTCTTGGCAAAATAACTGCAACTTTATCTCCTTTTTTCACACCTTGTTGAGACATATAATTGGCCGCACTTAACGCATAAGTACGTAATAATCTATAAGAAATCTTTTTATTCTCATAAATAAGTGCTACACGCTCTGGATATTCCAATGAATTTTTATAAAATTTTCCATGTAAGGTTTCTTTTTTGTTAAAAGCAAATTGATTATCTAACATATAAATTTCCCTTTCAAATTTTATCCAATATTTTTTCTAAGCCAATCTACGATTACTGTAATCGCTTCTTCTTCCATAATGCCGCCCTCGTCTTTCAGCGGAGAAACCGCTTTAGAAAGTGCATGTCCTAACCCCTTAAAGAAAACTACGTCTGCATGATTTCTTGCTGCCTTTGCAATTTGAACTGATTCTATCGGTGATACCCAGCCATCATTTAACCCATGAAGCACTAGTATTGGAAGCTGGCTTTTCTTAACGCTTTCCAATATTCCTGTCCAAGTTTCTCCAGGAGCATTTTCTGCAAATCGAATTAATGTAGTAGGATCTTTAACAATTTCATCGGTCATCGGCATCCAATTCTCTTTTATACTAAAGTTTCCTTTCTGTTGCGGATCAAGCTCTTTATTAAAGCTCATATGTCCATCTTTGTCGATATTAAGAACAAGCAGATATATGGAAAATGTAAGGGACGTAGAATCCGGCATACAATTCGCAAAATCTGTAACTTCCAGAATCCCATCATTGTTTTTATCCAGTTCTTTAAACTTTTCTACAGTCAGTTCCTGTAATATGTATGAGAAATAAGAACTCCAGCCCTCTGCAATGCCTGATTGAAGAAGTAATGCTCTGGTTTGCGGAAATTCAGAAACTAAAGTTGTGCACACACGTACCCCTTCGCTCCAGCCATAAAATAAAATCTCACTTACATCAAAAAGACCGGATACAAATTTTACTACCTCACGAGCATCCTCAACAATTATATTTATATCGTAGCTTTCTCTCTTGTCATACCGAAATACTGCATATCCAGCTTGAACCAAACTCTCGCTTATCAAATCGAAATTTCGAGAAAAAACTTTTCCCATAGCTTCAACCGTAGCGTGCCGGTCTGACGGACCTGACCCATGAAATAAGATAACCGTTTTCCATGGCCCCTTTCCTTGTGGAGAATCTAATTCTCCATGAATTCTTGCTCCATCTACTAAAGTAATTTCCAATTCTTTTACCTGCATATGTTTATCCTCCTAAAAAATATCATTATTTATAAAATCCTCTATACCTTTTACATATGTATTGAAAATCTCCATAATATCCTGTCTGTCAAATAATTCTATAACGTAGTCCCAAGAAACTTTCAAATACCCCAAGTCATCTCTTACATGATGATCTAAAGCCACTTGCGGTGTCTGGCTTATAGCAAATTCTTCTCTGAAAGGCGATTCTCTTTCTTCTGTCAAGGAATTATTTCCAGCCAACATACAAGTAAATACTATTGGCATAATTGCTTTTCCATGTTCTCCTTCTGAAAGCCACTTTAATATATTGGTTCCATCAAATCCCCTGTATTCTACCAGTTTCCACATTTGATTTTGAGTTAGCCGGATTGTATCTAAAATAGAATCCGTCCCTTTACGATATGATATAACTGCGGTATTGGTAAACTCTCCTAGTATCTGGTTTACTTCTTCATGCAACGATTGACGATTAAATAATGTTACATTCACGGCGACTGCTGGCGCTTCACTATATTGGGCTAGTGTTTTCATAAAAATTGTAGAAATCACTGCTGCTGGTGTGAAACGGTAAGTCCTTATTTTTTCATATAACCGTTGTGTCTCTTTTAGAGAAAATGCATATTCCACTCTATCAAATTTTATATCCTGTACCGCTTTAAATTCTTTCCGAAAGTTTAATTTTGGATACATCGGCATATTTTGAACTTGTTTTTTCCAGTATTCTTCAGCCTTTTGGTTTGCTTCATATGTTTTTAGTCTCATATACGTCTTGAAAGAAAGTCCTGGAAATTCAATATTTTTTCCACAGTATAGTTGAAAAATTTCATCTAACATTAACTTTGCACTCCAGGCATCTAAAATGACACAATCAAAATCTACATGTAGAATCCATTCTTTCTCTCCGGTTTTTCCAACACAGAAATGGAACATTGGCCACTTATGATAATTATACCTATGATGGCTTCTCTCCAGTCGCATCCTCATTTTGTCCTGATCCCAGCCGGCATCATAAACCTGAATAGAATAATAAGGTACCTTCTCTAAAAAACTGGCGTTTCCTTCATGCGTTATAATCATCCGCAAAGCATCATTCTTTACAATAACTAGATTAATTACCTGCTCAAGACGCTTAGTATCCAATTCTTGTACCTTATATTCAATATAATAGTGTGCATTGATGTTTCCTAACTCACACCCTGTTTTTTGTCCTACAATATAAGCAGCTTGTATCGAAGTTAGTGGGACTGTATTTCTCGCAATCATATCGAAATAATTTAATATCTGTTTTTTGGTTCGTTTAAGCTTAGCTAGAGTTTCTGGATTTAGTTGATTATTTCTAACCCTATACCGAAGTTTCTCTCCCTCTTCCCAAATCTGAATTTTTCTTTCCCTCAGTTCTTCCAAAAACTCTAATATTTCCACATCATTTTCAAATCTGTCTTCACTCATTTCGTTTCCTCTAACATATATCTCTCAATTTCGCTGATTGTAGGATGTTCAAATAGGTCACCTATATCTATAGAATGTCCCGTTTTCTCCGTCATTTGATTTGTTATTTGTATTGCCTGCAATGAATTTCCTCCGATTTCAAAGAAATTATCATTTATTCCTATAGCATCACTCTTTAAGGTATCTTTCCAAATTGAAAGAAGTTGTTTTTGAAGTGGACTCAATGTTTCATACATATTTATTATTTTAGAAACAACACTTTGTTTTCTTTTTACAAGGGCCATGATTTTCTGAATATCTCTTTTCCCGTTCATATTAAGAGGAACATCTGCTACTTTGATATAGTCTGTCGGAATCATATAAACAGGAAGTTTCTCTTTTAACATTTCTCTATAAAATCCATTTTTTCTTTCATAATATTCTTTTTCCTCTACTAACAAAGCTACAACCATTTCTTCTAAATCAGACCGTTTCAAAAAGGCTATTGCTTTTTTTACACCTTGAATTTGCAACAATGCAGTTTCAATTTCTCCTAGTTCTACCCTATATCCATTAATCTTTACTTGATTATCTACTCTTCCCAAAAATTCAATATTTCCATCATCCCAGTACCTCCCCATATCACCAGTACTGTACAATCGTTCTCCAGTTGTTTCCCAAATAATAAATTTTTCCTCTGTTCTTTTTTCATCATTCATGTACCCCTGTGCAACACCTGTCCCAGCAATATACAGTTCTCCCGGTACCCAGTTTGGGCAGTTTTCCATATTCTGATCCAGAATATAATACCTTTGGTTTGCAAGTGGCTTTCCATACGGGATACTTTTCCATTCCCCAGGAATGTATTCCGGAATTTCAAAGCAATTCGACCATATGCTAGCTTCTGTTGCTCCGCCTAACGCAAGTATTTTTATATCACCCAAAATGTTCCGTATTCTTCTAGGCAGGGATACCGGAATCCAGTCACCGCTCATTAAGATCAGCCTCAGTGTTTTTGTATGCAACTTTTCCTGATATTCTTCATATTCAGCCAACATTTCTACAAAAGCCGGGACACTGTTCCATACGGTAATCTTCTCTGTATTCAATACCTCTATCCAGTGTGCCGGGTCTTTTACCCTCTCCGGATCAGGAAGTACAATGGTTCCGCCAGCACCAAGCAATCCAAAAATATCATACACAGACAGATCAAAATGTAGGTTCGAGATACCAAATGCTGTATCATTTTCCGTTATCTGACACCTGCTGTTAATGTCCAGAATGGTATTTACCGC
>ERZ1643250.1844-NODE-1844-length-16994-cov-9.927387_pt1 | contig 16994 bp, 17 predicted proteins | sample MGYA00579262_ERZ1643250 | MGnify/ENA primary metagenome ERZ1643250 (study PRJEB29033, sample SAMEA4952265) | chicken gut metagenome | biome: Broiler Chicken; feature: Gastrointestinal Tract; material: Caecum | place: Ireland | collected 2018 | study: Broiler... | reverse complement strand
TTCCTACACTAGGGGGCCTTTTGTCTATTGTCCGTTTTTACTGGTTCGGTTCAATTGCGGCGCCTGCCTTTATCATACCAGATTCAGATTAGAAAGTCACATCCGTGCCGTTGTATGCGCACTCGAGAACCTTCAGCATGTTCTCAGCGTCGATGGGACGGGGGTTGGAAGCGGTGCAGGGATCGCCGACAGCGTTCTCAGCGATTGCATGCTTGTGAGCCTCAAAGTCAGCCTCGCTGACGCCGTTCTCCTTATAAGTAGGAGCAATGCCCAGTTTCTTGTTGAAGGTGCGGACAGCCTCTACCAGAGAGTCGGTCAGCTGCTTGTCGGTGTTGCCCGGCAGGCCAACATAACGGGCGATCTGTGCATAGCGCTCCATGCAGACCTTGGAGTTGTACTGGATCACGGCGGGCAGCAGGATGGCGTTGCAGCAGCCGTGGGGGATGTGGAACACAGCGCCGGTCTTGTGAGCCAGGCTGTGAGCGATGCCCAGCAGTGCGTTGGAGAAGGACATACCGGCCAGGCACTGAGCGATGTGCATCTGCTCGCGGGCCTCTTCGCTGCCGTTGAAGGAATCTACCAGGTTATCAAAGATATCGGAGATAGCCTTGAGTGCCAGCGGGTCGGAGAAATCGGAGCGGGCGGAAGCCACATAAGCCTCGATTGCATGGGTCAGAGCGTCCATGCCGGTGTGTGCGGTCAGAGTCTTGGGCATGGTCTTTGGAATATCGGTATCCAGCACAGCGATATCCGGGGTGATTTCAAAGTCAGCCAGCGGATACTTGATGCCGGTGGAGTAGTCGGTGATCACGGAGAAAGCGGTGACTTCGGAAGCGGTGCCGCTGGTGGAGGGGATTGCTACGAAAATAGCCTTGCGGCGCAGTTTGGGCATGGAGAAGGGCTCCACGATATCCTTAAAGGTCTTTTCGGGATACTCATAGAACACCCACATAGCCTTAGCTGCATCCATGGGGGAGCCGCCGCCGATTGCAACGATCACGTCAGGCTCGAATTCGCGCATAGCCTTTGCGCCGTCCATCACGCGCTCAATGGAGGGATCGGGCTCAACGCCGTCATACAGGCGAACTTCCAGACCGGTCTCCTTCAGAATGTCTTCCAGCTTCTGGAGGAAGCCAGTGCGCTTCATGGAGCTGCCGCCGGTAACGATAAAGGCCTTTTTGCAGCCCTTCAGGTTTTTGAGCTCAGCCAGTGCGCCAGCACCGAAGTAAATATCTCTGGGTAAAGTAAAACGTGCCATTTAAAACAGCCTCCTGATTAGATAACGATAGAAGTGACAGATCGTTTGTTAAAAGATAAACAATCTGGATTTCGTTTCTAATGGTACCACTAACTCTATGAAAATGCAACTAAAAATTCGGGGTTTTGATAAAAATTTACAAACTTCACACAAACATCACATGAACCCGGACTGTAGAAGTCAACATGTTCTCACCAGTGGGAGAAGTTCTTCCGGTTTTGCAATGATGTGACAGGCTCCGGCATTTTCCAGCTCCTGACGGTCACGGAAGCCCCACAGCACACCGACCGTTTCCATACCGGCGTTTTTGCCGGTTTCCATATCCACCCAGGTGTCGCCGATGTACAGGCACTCTTCCGGTTTGGCTCCCAGCATTTTTGCCAGCAGCAGTGCGCCATCCGGGGCAGGCTTGAGAGGGGTTTCCGGGCGCTGGCCGCGCACTGCGTGGAACAGTCCGGGATAGAGCAGCTCGGCGACCTTGCAGGTCATATCGTCGGGCTTGTTGGAAAAGACGCCGATGTGGATTCCCTGTTCTTTCAGGGTGCGCAGAACGGCTCTGATGCCGGGATATTCGGTGACCAGATGCATGGGGTCTGCTTCATAAGCCCGGTCATAGACGTTTCTCAGCTGGGCGACCTGTTCTTCGGTAAAGTCTCCGGCTACGGTTTTCAGCATCCGGCGCATCAGGGTATCAGCGCCGTTGCCCACCAGTGTGCGGTAAGCGGGCACCTCAATTTCCGGATAGCCGCACTGGCGCAGGGCGTCATTGGCAAACCCGGCAATGGAGGCCAGCGTATCGGCCACCGTTCCGTCCATATCAAAAATACAGGCTCGAATCATGGAATTTCCTTCTTTCCAAAACAAGATAAACTGAAAAAACCGGTGCAAAAAGCACCGGTTTCAGTATAGCATATTCTTTTGAAAAGTCCATGCAAAATCAACGTACGACAGAACCGACCGGCAGTCGTGCTGCCGGTGCGGGTCTGTGCATTCGTCAGGTGTTCGGGACGTCATTCTGCAAAATTTTCTCGATTCCTTCAGAAATCTGTCGATATTCCTCCCGGATCTCCAGAAAATACGCCTTCCCCGCTTCTGTGATCGAATAATACTTCCGAATTCTCTGCTGGTTTGGAGAAAATTCCGTTTTGGAAGCGACATATCCGTTCTTCTCCAGCCGGTACAGGGTGGGATACAGGGAACCTTCCTGTAAGGTAAACAGTCCGTTGCTGCGTGCAGCAATTTCCTGTGCAATCTGATATCCATATTTCCGGCCGGTGCGAAGAAGGTGCAGAACCACCAGTTCGGCGGTCCCTTTTTTCATACTGTCGCGAATCGCCAAAGCAACCCCCTCACATTCTGTTGGATTGGTTCTCTGATCCTATTATAGTACAAATTTTCTCTTTTGTCTATTTCTTTTAATTTTTTTTAACAACTATGTTAAATATGCATATTAAAGCTAAATATAAAGATATCAAAAATCAGCGGGAGCTTCTCGGGCAGAATACCGAAAAAAATGCTGATTTTCAGAAAACAGTACAATTTGACAGCGACAGTACAGGGCAAAGTGCGATAAACTCAGATCGTGATGATGCCAAAGGTGTTAAGCACAGAACTGACCAGAATAATCATCAGTCCCACAGGCACCAGAAAACGGATAAAAGCACGATAAGCCTTTTCCCGCTTGAAGGGGGAGGAGATGCGGACTTCCTCGGAGATTTTGTCCAGGCCCACGGCTTTCAGCACCAGGATGCAGATGAAGAAGCCGGCAATAGGCATCATGACAGAGTTGGTGAGGAAATCGAAGAAGTCCAGAATGCTCAGGCCCAGAGGCTGGATAAAGTCCCATACGCCGAAGCCCAGAGAGCAGGGAATGCCCAGTACCAGCATTTCGATGACCATAATGAGGCAGCCCTTGCGGCGGCTCCAGCCGGTGCGCTCCTGAATGGTGGAGACACAGGTTTCCATCAGGGAGATGGAGGAGGTGAGGGCAGCAACCAGCACCAGCAGGAAGAAGACAGCACCTACGGCCTGTCCCATGCCCATGCTTTCAAATACCTTGGGGATGGTGATGAACATCAGGGAGGGGCCTGCGTTCAGCGTGGACTGATCTCCGCCGGAAAAAGCGAACACAGCGGGAATAATCATCAAACCGGCCAGAATGGCTACCAGGGTATCGACAATTTCCACCTGCTTGATGGAGGATTCCATGTCCACTTCCTTTTTCATATAGGAACCGTAGGTGATCAGAATACCCATGGCAATGGACAGGGAATAGAACATCTGTCCCATAGCGGCCACTACCGTCATCAGGGAGAATTTGGAGAAGTCGGGGATCAGATAGTATTTGACGCCTTCCAGTGCACCGGGACGGGTGACGGAATAGACGCAAATGATAATGGCCAGCACGACCAGTACCGGCATGAGGATTTTACTGATGCGCTCGATGCCCTTTTCCACGCCGAAAATGACCACCAGGAAGGTTGCCAGCACGAACAGTGTCAGCCAGATCACCGGTTCGCCGGGCTGTGCCACAAAGCTGGTGAAAAAGGTATCCGTGGCCATCTGTTCTACATTGCCGGAGGCGAAGCCGATGAGATATTTGATGACCCAGCCGCCGATAACGCAGTAATAGGGGGCGATGAGCATGGGGATAATGGCGTTCAACCAGCCGCCCATGGCCAGTTTGCCTTTTGCAAAGGTTTTGAAAGCACCGATGGGGCCTTTTCCGGTCATACGGCCCAATGCAGTTTCAGAGAGAATCAGGGTAAAGCCAAAGGTAATAGCCAGCAGAATGTAGATCAGCAGGAAAATACCTCCGCCGTATTTTGCTGCCAGATAGGGGAAGCGCCAGATGTTTCCAAGACCCACCGCAGAGCCGGAAACGGCCAGCACATAGCCCAGTTTGCCGGAGAAATTTCCCCGCGCCTTTTTTTCCATTTTCATTACTCCTTCAAAAACAGTTTCGACAGGCTTCGCTGCCGTGATGTATGGCTATTGTACTATACATCAGACAAGAAAGCAATTGGAAAGACTGCCAAAACCGAGAGGAGAAAAAGCCGTTTTCCCGGGAGTTATCGGGAGTTTTCCTGCTTTTTGCAGGCAGGGCATTTGCCGTACAGGGTCAGCTGGTGGCGGTCGATGGAAAAGCCGGTTTCCGCTTCCAGCTTTTCTTCCATGGCAGAGAGGGGACATTCATGCAGGCGAATGCGGCTGTGACAGCGGGTGCAGACCAGATAGTGGCCGTGGCTGTCCTTTTCCGAATACAGGGAGACGCCGTCCGGGGAGATTTCCCGTTCAATGAGGCCGTCGGCGGCAAACCGCTCCAGATTGCGGTAGACGGTGGACAGAGCCAGTGTAGGAAACCGCTGGCGCAGACGCTGGAAAATCTCTTCCGCGGAAACGGGGCACTGGGAAGCAGATACTTCGGCCAGAATGGCGGCTCTGCGCTGGGTGTTTTTCATGGCGGCGTCCTCCCTGTCAAATTTCTTCCCCTTCATTATATCGTTTCCCGGGAAAAAAGCAAGTTCCCAGAAAAGGGGATGTGTGCTATAATGAAAGCCAAACCGCGGTATCTGCCGGGGTCGGGAAAGTCTATCAATGATTTGGAGGGTTTCTTTTGCGGGAAATCTATTTGGATAACAGCGCTACTACCCGGGTGTGTCCGGAAGCAGCGCAGAAAGCAGTGGAAGTGATGACCCAGTGCTACGGCAATCCGTCGTCTCTTCACAGGTTGGGATTCCGGGCGGAACAGGAGCTGAACGCTGCCCGCAAAGCAGTGGCCGGAGCGCTGTCCGCTCTGCCGGAGGAGATTGTTTTTACGTCCGGCGGCACGGAGGCCAACAATCTGGCGATTTTTGGCGGAGCATGGGCCCGGCGGCAGCATAAGAGAATCGTCACCACCGCCATTGAGCATCCCTCTGTGCTGGCCTGTATGGCACAGCTGGAAAAAGAGGGCTGGGAAGTGATCTATTTACAGCCCGATTCCTTTGGCCGGATTTCGCCCCGGCAGGTGGAAGAGGCCATTACGCCGGACACCGCGCTGGTGAGCATGATGGCTGTCAACAACGAGGTGGGCAGCATTCTGCCCATCGAGACGGCGGCGAGGGTGATTCGCCGGAACAAGGCCCGGACGCTGCTTCATGTGGACGCGGTGCAGGCTTTCGGAAAGCTGGCGCTGAAGCCGGGGAAAATCGGGGTGGACCTGATGACGGTCAGCGCTCATAAAATCCACGGCCCCAAAGGCGCGGGCGCTCTGTATATCCGAAAGGGCGTGCATATTCCCGCTCGCACCGTTGGCGGCGGACAGGAAAAAGCCATGCGTTCCGGCACGGAAGCCATGCCGGCCTGGTGTGCTTTCGGCGCGGCGGTACAGGCGCTGCCTTCCCTGGCACAGGAAGAAAAGGAAGTGCGGGTTTTGTGGGACTATTGCCGGGAACAGATTTCCGCCATTTCCGACGCTGTGATTCAGAGTCCGGAAGACGGGCTGCCCTATATTCTCAATTTCTCCTGCGGCGGCGTGAAAGCGGAAACCATGCTGCACTTTTTGGAGGAGCGGGGCATTTATGTGTCCTCCGGTTCCGCCTGTGCAAAGGGGAAAGCCAGCCATGTACTGGAAGCCATGCAGCTGCCCCGAATGCAGGCGCTGTCCACCATCCGGGTGAGCTTTTCCCGGGAAAATACCTTGGAGGACGCACAGGCGCTGGTGCAGGCCGTCCGGGAAGGAATGGAAACGCTGGTGCGGGCAAAAGGCTGATGCGCTTTGCAAAAAGCCGGGAAATCAGCAAATTTTTTCATAAATATATGGTATACTGGGATACCGGGCTTTTTATGGACTTTTTTCCATGAAAACAGGCCCGTGTGACAGAGAAAGGAAAACAGGAATATGCAGGAAACAATTCTGATTAAATTGGGAGAGCTGGTGCTCAAGGGACTGAACCGGAAAATCTTTGAAGCCCAGCTGCTGAAAAATATCCGCCGCCGTCTCATGGGTCTGGGAGAATTTGAGGTAAAATCCGCCCAGTCCACCATTTATGTGATTCCCAAAAACGAAGAGGCCGATCTGGACGCCGCCGAGGAAAAGGTGGGAAAGGTGTTCGGCATTGTGTCCTATTCCCGCGCCTGTGTGGCGGAAAAGGACATGGCCGCCATTCAGCAGGCCGCGGCCGACTATCTGCGGGACGAATTGATGGAGGCCTCTACCTTTAAGGTGGAGAGCAAGCGGTCCGACAAGAAATTCGCCTATACGTCTCCGGAGATTTCCAGAGAGGTGGGTGCGTATCTGCTGGAGCAGTTCCCCCATCTTTCCGTTGACGTCCACAACCCGGACGTGGAAGTGCGGGTGGAGATCCGGGACTTTGGCGCTTATGTTCACGGCAACCCCCGTCCCGGCGCCGGCGGTATTCCGGTGGGAACCGGCGGAAAAGCGGCCATCCTCATCAGTGGCGGCATTGACAGCCCGGTGGCGGCGTGGAGCATTGCCAAGCGGGGCGTGGAGCTGACGGCCATTCACTTTGCCAGCCCGCCCTATACCAGCCAGCGCGCCGAGGAAAAAGTTGTGCGCCTGCTGGAAAAAGTCAGCGAGTACAGCGGACGGATGGAGATGATTACCGTTCCCTTTACCCATATTCAGGAGCAGATTCTGGAAAAATGCCCGGAAGAACTGTTCACCATCATCATGCGCCGGTTTATGATGCGGGCCGCCCAGCGGATTGCCCGGAGAAAGGGCTGTGAAGCGCTGATTACCGGCGAAAGTCTGGGACAGGTTGCCAGCCAGACCATGCAGGCCATTGCCTGTACCGATGCGGCGGTGCAAATGCCGGTGTTCCGTCCCCTGATTGGAACGGACAAAGCTGAGATTGTGGCTACTTCCTATAAAATCGGAACCTACGATATCTCCATCGAGCCCTATGAGGACTGCTGCACCGTGTTCACCCCCAAACATCCCCGCACCCGCCCCATTCTGCACATTGTGGAAACAGCGGAAGAAGCGCTGGATGTGGAAGGGCTGCTGGAAGAGTGCTTGCAGAACGTGTGGTATACCCGCATTGGCTGGCACCGAAAAAAAGAGGACGAATGATGGAAAGGAAGCCTTGTTCATGAATGCAGAAATTCTCTCCGTGGGTACCGAGCTGCTGCTGGGCCACACGGTGAATACCGATACCGCCATTGTGGCCCGGGAGCTGTCCACCATCGGGGTGAATGTGCTGTACTGCGCCACCGTGGGGGATAATCCCGGACGGCTGAAGGAAGCGGTGGAGACCGCCCTGTCCCGCAGCGATATTCTGGTCACCACCGGAGGACTGGGACCTACCGGGGACGACCTGACCAAGGAAACCGTCGCCGCAGCAGCCGGGAAAAAGCTGGTACTCCATGAGGAAAGCCTGCGGCGGATTGAGGAGTACTTCAAGGGCCGTCTGTGGGGCGAAAGCCAGAAAAAACAGGCGTGGCTCCCCGAAGGCTGCACGGTGCTGCCCAATGATGTGGGCACAGCCCCCGGCTGTGTTTTTGAAACGGAAACGGGGAAAATCGTGGTGATGCTGCCCGGACCGCCGTCGGAGCTGACGCCCATGCTGGTCCGGTATGCCATCCCCTGTCTGGCTTCCCGGGAAAACGCAGCGATTGTCTCGGAAAACCTTCATGTGTTCGGAATGGGGGAAGGTTCCGTGGCGGAGCTGATTGACGACCTGATGCAGGGCGCCAACCCCACCGCCGCCACCTATGCCAAGGATAACGAGATGTTTGTCCGGGTGACTGCCCGGGCGGAAACGGAAGAACAGGCGCGGGCCATGATGAAGCCCCTTTCCGACGCCATCCGGGAGCGGATTGGTCACTATGTGTACGGTTCCGACTGTGAAAGTCTGGAGGAGCTGGCCGTGCGGGAGCTTCTGAAAGCGGGAAAAACCCTGGCAACGGCGGAATCCTGCACCGGCGGCCTTCTTTCCAAGCGCATCACCGATGTGTCCGGTGCGTCTCAGGTCTTTGAAATGGGCGCTGTGACCTATGCCAACCGGATTAAAGAGCAGGTACTGGGTGTTTCCCACGAGACGCTGGAAGCCCATGGAGCGGTCAGCCCGGAAACAGCCCGGGAAATGGCACAGGGCATCCGCCGGGCAGCGGGCAGTGATCTGGGCATCGGGATTACCGGCATTGCAGGCCCCGGAGGCGGCACGCCGGAAAAACCCGTTGGACTGGTGTACATTGCTCTGAGTGACGGGGAAAATACCTGGGTGCGGAAAATGATGCCGGGAAGTGCCGGAAGACCCCGTTCCCGTACCTGGCAGCGGAATGCAGCCGCTTCTCATGCACTGGACATGGTGCGCCGGTATTTGCAGAATCTGGGCGGGCTGGAAGATGCCGGCCTGAAACGATAAAATGACAGACGTTCCCATACGGTAAGGAGGTTCCCCATGGGCAGAAAAGATAAGTCGCAGCCGCGGCAGAAAAAACCCTTTTTGAAAAGCTGGCTTCCCTGGAAGGGAGACAGCGCCGGACAGGTCATTCTGAAAATTGTAACGCTGCTGATGCTGGTGGTGTTTCTCGGCTCCGCCGGTTATCTGGTGAATGAAATGCTGATTTTGCCCGCCCAGACCGATCAGGTGGTAAATGAGATTCAGGATATTTTCTATGATGTGCCGGTGGTGTCTGATTCCGAGTCCTCTCAGTCTTCGGAGGAAAGCGAAGAATCCAAAGAAGAGGAAGCAACCCCGGCGCCTGCACGCCCTGAACTGACGGACGAACAGGCCCGCCAGCAGGTAAAGGAATTGCAGAAAATCAATTCCGATATTGTGGGCTGGCTTCGTGTGCCCAACACGGTAATCGATTATCCAGTTTTGCAGTCTTCGGAAAGCGACCCGGAACACTATCTGTACCGGAACTATAAGGATGAATACACCAAGTACGGCAGTATTTTCATGCAGGCCGGCACGGCGCTGGATGGTTCCGACCAGAACCTGATTCTCTATGGACACAGTATGCGGGACGGCCGGATGTTCGCCCAGCTGCTGCAATTCGGTTCTCTGGATGTTTACCGGAATTCCCCGGTGATTACCTTTAACACGGCAGAAGGCGGCGGAAAGTGGAAGATTATCTCCGTTTTCAAGACCAATACCCTTGAAAGCCAGGGCGAGCCTTTCTACTATACCTATAACCACTTCAACTCCGACTCTTCCTATCTGAATTTTGTCTATCAGGTGCGTCAGCGTTCCATTATCAGCACAGGCGTGGACTTTAATGAAAACGACACCATCCTGACGCTGTCCACCTGTTCTTATGAGTTCGACGGATTCCGGACGGTGATTGTGGCCCGTCAGGTACGGGATGGGGAAGACCCCACGGTGGACACCTCCAGGGCAACCTATAATAATAAAGTCGTTTATCCCCAGTGCTGGTATGACCGGTATGGCGGCAGTATGCCCAAGTGGCCGGACACCTTCGAGGAAGCGCTGGAGCAGGGTGTAATCGACTGGTATAAACAGCCGTAACAGACGGTTTGATAAACCCGCGCGGGGGAAACGGAAAACTTGATACAGAGGAGCGATAGGCATGGATCTTATGGGACAATTTCGGGCGGCAGATTCTCTCTTTCGACTGGTGACCGGCGACATGCAGCGGGTGACCTCTTATCCTTTTCAGCCTTATGAGCGCAAAAAGCGGAAGGATTCCCGTCCGCTTCCGGTGAGTTTGCCGGAGGAACAGGGGGTTCCCAGCAGTCTGGTGGAAGAATTTCTGAAGCGGCTGGACGAAGACGAAACCCTCTGTCCCCACAGTGTGGCTGTGCTGCGCCATGGCCGGTGCATCGTGCAGGGGAGCTGGGCTCCTTATTCCGCCAGAACGCCGCAGATGCAGTTTTCCCTTTCCAAAAGTGTGGTGGGCATGGCGGTAGGCATGGCTGTGGAGGAAGGCCTGTTGACGCTGGACGACAAAATGAAGGACATTTTCCCCGACAAACTGCCGCCGCTGTATCTGGGAAAGCCGGGAGAGGTGACAGTGAGACAGCTGCTGACCATGAGCTCCGGGGTGCGGTTCAATGAGCTGGGCACGGTTTCCGAAAAGGACTGGGTCCGGGCCTGGCTGCTTTCCGACTGCGACTTTGAGCCGGGAAGCCGGTTTTCCTATAACAGTATGAATACCTATCTGCTGGCGGCGGCGATATGCCGGAAATCCGGACAGACGCTGACGGAGTATCTCACGCCCCGGCTGTGGCAGCCCCTGGGCATTTCCGTGCCCCGGTGGGAAACCTGTCCCATGGGCATTGAAAAAGGGGGCTGGGGATTGTACCTGCCCCCCGGTGACATGGCCCGGCTGGGACAGCTGCTGCTGCAAAAAGGAGTGTGGCAGCAGGAAGGCGGTTTATTGCAGGTATTGCCCGAAAGCTGGGTGGAAGCGGCGACGCAGAAGCAGATTGACTGCAAAATGGGCGAGCGGGACGCCTGGTACGGCTATCAGCTGTGGGGGCTGGCCTGGGGAACCGGGTATCAGTTCAACGGCGTATTCGGCCAGTATGTGGCAGTGCTTCCGGAACAGGACATGGTGGTGGCGGTGACCAGCGGCAATGAGCAGCTGTTTGAGGACCGGACCCTGCTCCATGTGCAGGAGTGTTTCTGCCGGGAAGGAGTCCTGTCCGAAACACCGCTGACGCTGAATGCCGGGGATACCCGGTCTTTGCGGGAAACCATGGAGCGGCTCCATGTGATTTCGGAGCTGCGGCCGGAGCCGGAAGAGCCGGTGTCGTTTTTCCAGCGGCTTTTCGGTAAAAAGAAAAAGTCAGAGCCGGTGTTTGCAGGAGCGGAAGAGCTCAGCGGCCGGGAATATGTCTTTGAAAAAAACAGCGCCTGTTTACTGCCTATGATTGTGCAGGGGGTTCACGGCAATTTCCCAGGAACCATCAGCCGGATTCGGATGCGGATGGGAGAAGACCGCGTCCGGTTCTGGGTGGGAGAAGGCGAGAGTATCCACACCTTTGAGGCCGGAACCGGCGGCGTGATGCTGCCCGGAATGCTGGTGGTGCAGGGGGAGGGATACCCCATTCGCGCCGGGGTCCGTTTGACCTGGGACGAAGATGACCGAACCGTGCTCAAGCTGTTTCTGGTGTTCTGTGAAACGCCCTGTGTCCGGATGGTGAAGATGGTCTTTCACGGAAAGGACCGGGAAAAATTGCTGCTTCGGCTGGATGAATGCCCCTCTGTGGCCCGGGCGGTGGAAATGTTTGCCTCTCTGGTGACGGGAGGAAAGGCGCCGGGAGAACTGGTGCCGGAAAATGTGCAGAAGCTGCCGGTATTCGACCGGATGAAAGAGCTTCTGCGTCCGAAGGCTTCCGGAAGCTGGAAGCCGTGACAAAAGGACAGCGCCAGGCTGTTAAAACAGGGAGGAAAAAGGAATGCCGCCGATTCATCTGTTGATTAAGCCCTCTTCCGGGGCCTGTAATCTTCGGTGCAGATATTGTTTTTACCACGACGAAATGGAAAAGCGGGAGCAGTCCTGCTATGGCTTTATGACCCCGGAGACCCAGGAGTCCATGATTCGCCGGGCGCTGGAATATGCGGAGGGACAGTGTACTTTTGCCTATCAGGGCGGAGAACCAACCCTCATCGGGCTGGACTATTTCCGGCGGGCAGAAGAACTGATTCAAAAATACAATCGGAAAAATCTGCGGATTGACCGGGCGATTCAGACCAACGGCTTTGCACTGGATGAGGAATGGGCGCGGTTTTTTGCGCATAACCGGTATCTGGTGGGCCTTTCCATGGACGGAACCAAAGAAACCCATGACCGGTTCCGGGTGGACGCCGGCGGAGAGGGAACCTTCCGTCAGGTGCAGCGCACGGCGAAGATGTTTGACCGGATTGGAGTGGAATACAATATTCTGACGGTGGTAAATGCCCAGACCGCCAAAAAGATTCAGAGTATCTATACCTTTTTCAAAAAGAACGGGTTCCGGTATTTGCAGTTTATCCCCTGTCTGGACCCGCTGGGAGAAGAGCCGGGACAGCGGGACTATTCCCTGACGCCGGAAGCCTATGGAGAATTTCTGTGCCGCCTGTTTGACCTGTGGTATAAAGACCTGATGAATGGGGAAGAGGTCTCCATCCGTCAGTTCGACAACTATATCCAGATGCTCATGGGATATCCGCCGGAATCCTGCGGTATGAGCGGCGTATGTTCCTTTCAGAATGTGGTGGAGTCCGACGGCAGCGTGTATCCCTGTGATTTTTATGTGCTGGATGAGTGGAAGCTGGGCAACCTGAATGTCAATTCCTTCCCGGAGCTGGAAGAAAAGCGGAAAGAGCTGGGATTTGTGGAGGAATCCCGGCAGACTCATCCCGACTGTCGGAAATGCCGGTGGCTTTCCATCTGCCGCGGCGGCTGTAAGCGGTATCGGGAGCCCAGACTGGACACGGGAGAGCTGCGGAAAAACTGCTTCTGCCGCTCCTATGAGATGTTTTTTGCCCATGCAGGCGGAAGAATGCAGAAGATAGCCAGAGCCCTGCTGTACCGGCGCTGAGGGTGTCGGATTGCGCGGAACAGGGGAATATGATATAATCGGGATGAGAAAAGGGGTATTGAAATTCGCGATAATTCCAGATAGACAGGAGGAAAGAGAATGGGTAGAAAACGTCATGGATGTTTGAAAGGAATCCTGCTGATCGTGGTCATTGCCTGTGCAGCGGTGCTGGTTGCAAAGCTGTTGACCGGACAGGAAAGCAGCAGTGACCCGGTAATTTCCCAAAAAGTTGTGGATACAGCCAGCGCGGAAATTACACTGCATTCAGCAGTATCTCTTGCGGAAGAGACTGAGGGGAATATGCAGCAGATTACCCGGATTTCCCTTCCCACGGTGAAGGGCTGCAATCCCGTGCAGTATCAGCAGGGGCTGGACTCTCTTACGGACCCGGGGATGCAGGACCTCTATGAAAAAATGGAGGAAAAGGTATACCGTGTTGCGGAAAAACCCGCCGAAAACGGATTGTATCCCACCGAAAGAATTGTGGTGAGGGGATCGGAACTGACGGCCGGCGAGATTGTACAGGTGATCTATGCCTTTTCCCACGACCATCCGGAGATTTTCTGGATTTCCGGCCAGTATGGGTATTCAATCGGTGGGGGAAACACCACCATTCAGCTGTATGCCACTGCATCTGCGGCAGAGTGCAGCAAGCTTTCCAAAAATATTCTGACGCAGATCGAGTCTATTCTGGGAAAGCTGTCCCCCAATATCAGTGCGCTGGATCGGGAGATTACCATCTATAATGAAATTATCGCCCGCTGTACCTATGATGATGCGGCAGCTTCCGATGACAGCGACTGGCGTGCTCACAGTATTGTAGGGGTGTTTCTGGATGATGAGGCTGTGTGCGAGGGCTATGCCCGGGCAGTGCAGCTGCTGTTGAATCAGGCCGGAGTGCCCTGTATGCTGGCAACCGGTACCGCCGGAGGCGCCCATATGTGGAATCTGGTGCGGATTGACGGACAGTGGTACCATGCAGACCCTACCTGGGACGACAATGGCAGTGTACCGCTGTATCAGTATTTAAATGTGACGGATGCCATGATCCGTCAGGATCACACGCTCTATGCGGTGGCTTCGGAGACGGAAGAGGTGCAGCCGGATAAGCTGTATAATCTGCCTTTGCCCAGCTGTACGGCTACCAAAGCCAATTACTTCCAGGCCCGGGGCGTACAGATTCGATCCGATGACCCGTATCTGCTGACGGCGGAGTTAAAGCGGGCGACAGAAAACGGGGATAAGGCCGTTTATCTGTATATTGATGAGTCGCTGGATTACGATACCATGGTGAGAAAGCTGTTTCAGGAAGACCCCTTCATGCTGTATACGGCGGTGGAAAGCGTCAACAGCGAAGGTGGGGTACAGTTGTCGTATACCGATTGTACTTATGTAGAAGCAAAAGCTTGCCGCGGCGTTGCGGTGATGCTCTCCTATACCCAATGAGAAAGGACGAAGTGTATGGATAAACAGCGGATTGAAAACGCTGTCAGGGAAATCCTGCTGGCGATTGGGGAAGACCCGGAACGGGAAGGACTGTTGGAGACACCGGCTCGTGTGGCCAGAATGTATGAGGAAATTTTTTCCGGACTGGAAAGCAATCCGGAGCAGCATCTGAAGATTTTCCACGAACCCCAGGAGCACAATGAGCTGGTGCTGGTACGGGATATTCCCCTGTATTCGGTTTGCGAGCATCATTTGCTGCCCTTTGTGGGAAAAGCGCATATTGCCTATATCCCCGATAAAGGGAAGATTATCGGGCTTTCCAAATTCGCCCGGATTGTGGACTGTTTTGCCCGCCGTCCGCAGGTGCAGGAGCGCCTGACCGCGCAGATTGCCGATTTCCTGTATAAGAATATGGAGCCTCTTGGCGTTGCCGTGGTGATTGAGGCGGAGCATCTGTGTATGACTATGCGGGGAGCCCGGGCGGCTGGCGCGACTACCATGACCTCTGCTCTGCGGGGTTCCATGCGCAGTGATGCCAAAACCAGAAGTGAAGTGATGGCCCTTTTGACGGGAGGCGGACGATGAAGGCTTTTTTTCAGGCGGGAAAACGGCGGTTTGTTTTGGGCGAGGGCACCGGGATTATGGGAATCCTCAATGTGACGCCGGATTCCTTTTCCGATGGAGGAAAGTTCTTTGATCCGGAAAAAGCGGTGACCCATGCGCTGGAAATGGAGGCGCAGGGCGCCGTTCTGATTGATATTGGGGGGCAGTCTACCCGTCCCGGTTTCCTTTGGAGAAAAGCAGACCGGAACCGTGTTCTGATTGATATTGGGGGGCAGTCTACCCGTCCCGGCTATACGGCCATTCCCTGGGAAGAGGAGTGGAGCCGGATTGAACCGGTTCTTACAGCGGTTCGGGGAAAGCTGTCGGCGGCTGTCTCGGTGGATACCTTTTATCCGGAAGTGGCTCGCCGTGCTTTGGCGGCCGGTGCGGATGTGATTAACGACGTGACCGGGTTTTCTCCGGAAATGTGGGAAGCCGCAGCAAAAAGCAGCCATTGCGGCTGTATTGTCATGCACAACGGGGAAATTCCGGCCGAGGAAGATGCTGCTGAAGCGGTAAAGGCATTTTTCGAAAGAAAAGTGCAGGAAGCCGCCCACTATGGCATCAGTCGGGAACGTCTTTGCATGGACCCCGGAATCGGATTCGGCAAGACCTATGAACAGAATTTACAGCTGCTGGCCCAAGTGAAGCGGCAGAAAATAGAGGGGGTAGCCTATCTGATGGCAGCTTCCCGGAAACGGGTCATCGGGCAGCCCTGTGGAAATCCGCCTTTTGAAGAGAGAATGGCGGGCACACTGGCGGCGCATACGCTGGCGGTGGCCGGCGGCGCGGACTTTTTGCGGGTTCATGACGTCAAAGAAGCCGTGCAGGCGGCAAAAGTGGCCGACGCGGTGCTTTCTTTTCGAAAAAATGCAATATAGAAGCTATGAAAATCGAAGTTACGCGTCGAAGTGACTTCGATTTTTCTAGGGCGTTTCTGAAAACAAAGAAATAGACGAATTTTTCGCAAGCAACAGACAGATACAAGGCAAAAAACGCAGGAATCCTTGATGGATTCCGAGTATTTTTAACGCAGTAGCTGGCGTTGATTGTAGAAAAAGTCTATGATTTCGACTTTTCAGATAGCCCCTAATAAAAACAGGGGCGCATTTGAAAAAGCCAATTTTCTGGCTTCAATATAGATGCCCCGAGGAAAAAGGAGAAAGATAATGGACAGCATACACATTAAAGGGCTGGAAGTCTTTGCGTACCATGGGGTAAACCCCGAGGAGAAGCGGGACGGACAGCGGTTTGTGCTGGATGTGGAGATGGAATGCGATCTGAAAAAACCCGGACGTACCGACGATTTGAATGATACGGTGAATTATGCCGCCATTCGAAAGGTCATCAGCCGGGTGATGACGGAGCAATCCTATGACCTCATCGAGCGGGCCGCCGCACGGGTTGCGGAAGAAGTTCTGAAAGCCGATGAAAAGGTGGAACGGGTGCACGTTCTTTTGAAAAAGCCGGAAGCGCCCATCAATGCAAAATTCGACTATGTGGCCGTGGAGATTCTGCGGGAAAGGAAGGACTTTCTATGAAAAAAGCTGTTATTGCACTGGGAACCAATCTGGGACATCGCTGGGAAAATCTGTCCAAAGCCATCCGCGCACTGGAATTGCTGCCCGGTTCCACAACCGTGGTGGCCAGCTCTCATATCTATGAGACGGAGCCTTTTGAAACGCCGGACGAGCAGAACAACTATCTGAATATGTGCATCATCGTCATGACAGAGCTGTCTCCCCATGCATTGCTGGGCGCCTGCCTGGGAATTGAAGCAGCTATGGGCCGGAAACGGAAGATCAAGAATGGCGCCCGGGTGATTGATATCGATCTTTTGCTGTATGAGGATGAAGAAATTCACAGCGAAGAGCTGACTATTCCCCATCCGGGAATTCGGAATCGTGCGTTTGTGATGGTTCCGCTGGCAGAACTTTTCCCGGAAAAGAAGGTTTTTGACTTCGATTTTGCCGCTGCCTGGCAGCGTGTAGACAAAAGCGGAGTGGAAAGACTGGGATAAAACCGCAGTTTTTGATTGCCGTACCCAATTTGGGTACGGCAATTTTACTTATGGGAAAAGATGGAACCGCAGGAAAACAGTGCGGATTTCACAAACCGCGAAAAATAGGGAGAAAAAGCGAAAAAAGGCGTTGACAGGAGGGAGAAAGCGTGGTAGAATAGTCAAGC
>ERZ1643250.1843-NODE-1843-length-16996-cov-5.419220_pt1 | contig 16996 bp, 16 predicted proteins | sample MGYA00579262_ERZ1643250 | MGnify/ENA primary metagenome ERZ1643250 (study PRJEB29033, sample SAMEA4952265) | chicken gut metagenome | biome: Broiler Chicken; feature: Gastrointestinal Tract; material: Caecum | place: Ireland | collected 2018 | study: Broiler... | reverse complement strand
TTCCCGATGGAAGAAGTAGTAAGGCGCGTCTTTTGCGAAGGATGGGGCAAATACGTCACGGCGGCGGCGCAATACGCCGTTCCGCTTGTTTCGCCGCTGCTGGTTTACGCCGCCAACAAAAAAACGGCGCGCGCGAAAACACCTGAAACGGCGGAGGACGGAGTATGAAAGAAAAGAACAACAAAAACAAAAGCAGATTTCTGAAAGCCGCCGCCGCGCTGCTGGTATGCGCCGTTTTGCTGTGGCTGGCGGGCAGTTATGTCGAAAGTCCGCTGACAGACAGGGCTGTCGTGCTGGGGCTGGGCATAGACTATGACGGCGAATATACCGTTACGGCGGAAGTAGTGGCGCCCGGCGGCGACAATGAAGGGGGCGGAAGCGGCCAGAGCAAGGTGCTGACGGGCAAGGGCGAAACGCTGCCGCTCGCCATTCACGACATCTACGGCACGACGGGCAAAAACCCGTCGCTGGGGCAGACGGGCATCGTGCTGCTGGGTCAGGGCATGAAAGACGTCAACCTGAGCCACGCGCTGGGCTTTTTCGTCTTTTCCGACGCGTTCAAAGACGGCGTGACGCTGGCGTGGTGCGACGGCGACGCCAGAGATGTGTTTTCCACCGCCACGCCTGTGGACAGTATGGTGTCTTTCGGCTTGCAGACGATAATACAGAAGTCGGGCAAGAAAACCGGCGTATCCGCCAATTTCATGCAGAATTTTATTGAGGACATGACCGAGCCGTCTGGCGCGTCGTACGTCACGAACGTGCGTTTCATCAAGGAAGAAGGCGAAAACGGCGGGCAGAACGGGCAGCGTAAGGAAGAGGGCTCTTACGACTGTTCGGCGGTGAGCGTCTTCAAAAACGGCTCTTTCGTCGCCACGCTGGACGACGACCAGTCGAGAGGGTTCGCCATGATTTTCGACGAAGGCGCTTTTGACAACTTCGCCGTAAAGGGCGCCGAAACCCTGCTGGGAGGCAAGGACACGGTGTCCGTGGGGATTGCCTCGAAAAAAGTGGAAAAAACTTATAAAATGGAAAACGGCGCGCCTGCTGTGACATACGACGTGAAAGTGCGGCTGGGACGGATAAAGACCGACGTTTCGGGCAACGTGGTGGATTTTCTGCCAAAGACCGACGACATGATTGACGACTATATCAAAAACAACGTCAAAGAGCAGATTTCCGCCCTTATAGACGCCGCCGTTTCCGCCAGCGTGAGCCTTGACTGCGATTTTATGCGCGTTGCCGACGGCATGTACAAGGCGCTGGGCGGCGAGTGGACGGAATACATGAAAAGCCACCCCGGCTATCTTTCGGAAACGGCGGTTTACACAAAACTTACAATTGAGAATTAACGCGCCAACCGTTGATTTTTAATCGGTATGGTGATATAATGCGCTTGCTATGGAAGAAAGTACGATTATTAAAAAACATAAGCCGTTTTCTCCGACAATCAAAATAGCGCTTGGTTATATCGCATTTATATTGGTAGGGACGCTGTTGCTCCTTATGCCTTTTTCTTCAAACAGCGGACAGTCCGTGGGATTTATGCCCGCTTTCTTCACGTCAACAAGCGCGGTGTGTGTGACGGGGCTTTATGTTGTGGACATTTACACCTCATTCAACTTTTTCGGCCAGCTGGTGGTTATTCTGCTGGTGCAGTTCGGCGGTCTGGGCTTTATGACGATGGCGTCGCTGCTGCTTATGATGCTGGGGCGGCGCATATCTCTCAAAGACAAACTGTCCATCGCCGAGAGCCTTAGCGACGATAATATGTCCACTTCGCTCAAAACAATCAAGATGATTGTCATCACGACGGCGTGCGTCGAGTTTCTGGGCGCCGTGTGCGCCCTGCCGGCGTTTTTGCAGTATGAGCCGGGCAACGTCGGGCTCGCGATATGGCGTTCGGTCTTCAACTCGATAGCGGCGTTCTGCAACGCCGGTTTCGACCTTATGGGCGGACCTGGCATGACGCCGTTCGTGCAGACTCCGCTGTACAACATCGTGACCATAACTGTCATTTTGTGCGGCGGTCTGGGACCCGCCGTCATCACCAACGTCGCCAAACGCATACGCGGCAAGGAAAAAATCACCTTCAACAGCAAGATGATTATTTATTCCAGCCTGATAGCGCTGTTCGGCGGCGGGCTGTATATATTCATCGCCGAGTTCAATAACCCCGCGACGCTGGGAGACCTGCCGCTGGGCGACAAAATCCTGGCGGCGCTGTTTCAGTCGATGACAACAAGGTCGGCGGGGTTCAGCACGATAGATAACGGCGCGCTTACCGCGGGCGGCTATCTGGCGTCCAACATACTGATGGTTATAGGCGTGGCTCCCGCTTCGACGGGCGGCGGCATCAAACTCGCGACGCTGGTGGTGCTGCTGGCGTCCATCAAGACAACCGTCAGCGGCGGCGACGAATACAGCGTGGCGAAACGCAGCATTAACAAAAAAACTTTCAACAAGGCGGTCGCCATTCTGCTGGTGTATATACTCGCCATATGCGGCGCTTTGGCGGTAATAAGCCTGACGGACAACCAGTTTACGCTGGAACAGTTGCTGTTCGAGTGTATTTCGGCTTTGTCAAACGTCGGTCTGACGACGGGCATAACGTGGGATCTCTCCGCCGCGGCGCAACTTGTGCTTATAGTGCTGATGTATTTCGGCAGGGCGGGCTTCCTGTGCGTGGTTTACAGTTTAGTGGGGCCTAATAAGGTCAACATCAGATATCCCGACAGCAAAATAGTCATCGGGTAAGGAGGAATTTGTTTTGAATACGATACCAAACGCCAGACAATTCGCGGTGCTGGGGCTGGGACGCTTCGGAAGCGCTCTTGCCAGACAGCTTTACGCTCTTGGCAAAGAGGTTCTCGCGGTGGACACCGACGAGCAGAAAGTCGACGACATAGCGGAATACGTCACGCACGCGATGGCGGTTGACTGTCTCGACGAACCGGCGATGAGACAAATCGGTCTGGAAAACTTCGACGTCGTGATTGTGGGCGTCGGCGAAATGGAAACCAGCATTCTGGCGACACTGATATGCAAGGAAATCGGCGTGAAATACGTCGTGGCGAAAGCGCAGAGCGTGCAGCACAGAAAGGTGCTGGAAAAGATTGGCGCCGACATGGTGGTGTTTCCCGAAATGGAGGCGGGCTGCAAACTGGGCAACCTGCTCGCGTCGCCAACGGTGGTGGAACTTGCCGAAATCGCCCCGAATTTCAAGGTGGTGGAAGTGGAAGTGCCTTCGGTATGGGCGGACAAATCGCTTACCGAACTTAAAATCAGGCAGAAATACCTGCTCACCGTGCTGATGGTCAGCCGCGGCGGCAAGATAACGACTTCACCGTCGGGCGAATTTATTTTGCAGGCAAACGACAAGATAGTGCTCTGCGGCGAACACAAAGACCTGGTCAAGTTTTCAAAAACAGTGTGATTCGGTAAGTAAAAAAAGTTGATTTTTTTGCCATGGCCTGTTATAATGCTATGGCAATTTTTATTGCGTAAAATTTTCCTTGCCCGCCCTGAGCGGGCCGGACAGACCAAAAGGAGGTAAATATGAATAAGTACGAACTGCTGTTCATCATCGACAACTCCGCTGCCGACGAAGCCAAAGAGGCGATTATCGCCAAAATGTCGCAGCTTGTTACCGACAACGGCGGCAGCGTGGAGAAAGTCGACAAATGGGGCGCGAAAAAACTCGCTTACCCTATTAACTTCAAGGAAGACGGATACTACGTTTTGATGAACTTCGAGTGCGAACCTGCTCTCGTCGCGGAAATGGAAAGACAACTCCGCATCAACGACCAGGTTATGCGTCATATGGTAGTCAAGAAATAAGGAGCCGCATATGAACAAGGCGATTTTGGTGGGGAGGCTGACCGCCGACCCTGAACTTCAGACCACAAACTCGGGTGTGGACGTCTGCAGGTTTTCGCTGGCGATAAACAGACCTTTCAAAAGTCAGAACGGCGAAACGCAGACCGATTTTCTCAACATCGTGGTGTGGAGGGCGGCCGCCCAGAACTGCGCCAGATTTCTGCGCAAAGGAAGTCAGTGCGCCGTGATAGGCACCATTCAGACCAGAAGTTACGAAGACAATAACGGCGTAAAGAGATACGTTACCGAAATTGTTGCCGACAACGTGGAGTTTCTCGGCAAACCTGCCGGCCAGAGCGACGACTACGGCGAGCCCGCCCCGCGTCCTCAGCAGAGCCAGCAGAGCAAAAGACCGGCAATCGACAAACTCGAACCGGTGGAAGACGACGACCTGCCGTTCTGACGGAGAGGCCGTGCCGAATTTATAAGGAGTAGAAAAAATGAGTGAAGAAAAAGTCGTTAAAAGAGTAATCAAAAGACCTTCACGCAAAAAGGTTTGCAATTTCTGCGTGGACAAGGCGACCGAAATCGATTACAAAGACGTAAACAAACTTAAAAAATATATCACGGAAAAAGGCAAAATCGTGCCTCGCCGTATGAGCGGCGTCTGCGCGAAACACCAGAGAGAACTTTCCACGGCGATTAAACGCGCCAGATATATGGCTTTGCTCCCATACGTGGGCGAATAAAAAACAAGGCGGCGGAGCCGCCTTTTTTTATGCCTTTCAAACCGTTGACACGGACGGCGAAAGCATATATAATTTTTTCACCATCAAGAGTGCCCGAGGGACGGACCCGATGACGGCACAGCAACCTTTCCTTCGCGAAAAGGTGCTAATTTCCGCAAGTTGTCTTGGCAGATGGGATAATCGTGAATTGTTTTGCGTATTGTCCCGTCGTAAGACGGGATTTTTTATCGGAGGAGACTTTGATGTCAAAAGAAAAAACAAGGCTGTTTACTTCTGAAAGCGTTACGGAAGGGCATCCCGACAAAATGTGCGACCAGATTTCCGACGCCATACTCGACGCCATTATAAGCAGGGACAAGGACGCCCGCGTCGCCTGCGAAACCGCCGTGTGCACGGGCATGGTGTTTGTAATGGGGGAAATTTCCACTTCGTGTTATGTGGATATACAGTCCATCGTGCGGGACACGGTGAGAGAAATCGGCTACACGCGCGCGAAATTCGGCTTCGACGCCGACACCTGCGCCGTGCTGACTTCAATAAACGAACAGTCGCCCGACATCGCCATGGGCGTTGACAACAGCAGCGAATATAAAGCCGACGGCAGCGACGTCGCCGACAGAATCGGCGCCGGCGACCAGGGCATGATGTTCGGCTACGCCTGCAACGAGACAAAAGAACTCATGCCGCTGCCTATCATGCTGGCGCACAAACTCACAAGGAGACTTACCGACGTGCGCAAGGACGGCGTGCTGGACTATCTGCTGCCCGACGGCAAAAGCCAGGTGACGGTGGAATACGCGGACGGCAAAGCCGTCAGGGTGGATACCGTTGTCGTTTCCACGCAGCATACCGCCAACGTCACCACCGAAAAACTCAGGGCGGACGTCAAGGAAAAGGTCATTCTGCCTGTCATTCCGCCTGAATTTATCGATGAAAAGACAAAATTCATCATAAACCCGACGGGGCGTTTCGAAATAGGCGGGCCTTACGGCGACAGCGGTCTTACGGGAAGAAAGATAATCGTCGACACTTACGGCGGATACTGTCCGCACGGCGGCGGCGCGTTCAGCGGCAAAGACCCGACAAAAGTCGACAGAAGCGCCGCTTATATGATGCGGTATATATGCAAAAATATAGTGGCGGCGGGGCTTGCCGACAAAATAGAGGCGGAAGTTTCATACGCCATAGGCGTGGCGCATCCCGTGTCGCTCTGCGTGGATACCTTCGGCACCGGCAGGATAAGCGACGACGATATGCGCGCGCTCATTACCGAAACTTTCGACCTGAGGCCGAAAGCCATCATCGACAAACTCGGGCTGCTGGCACCGATTTACAAAAAGACCGCCGCCTACGGCCATTTCGGCAGGGAGGGTTTCCCGTGGGAAGAAACCGACATGGTGAAAATCCTTTTACAAAACGCCGAAAAGTATTTAAAATAACATCGGAATGCAAATTAAAGGTACGGTAACAAACATAGTTTTTTCCAACGAGGAAAACGGCTACACTGTCATGAACATAGAAGCCAACGGCGAAGAAATAACCGCCGTCGGCACTTTGCCCCGTCTTACATGCGGCGAGGTGCTTACTCTTGAAGGAAAATTCGTGCTGCACCCGCGTTTCGGGCAGCAGTTTGCCGTGACGTCGTACAAATTCGATTCGCCCGATTCGCCGGAAGGCATCGTCAGGTATCTGTCCAGCGGGCTGATAAAGGGCGTGGGGCAGGTTACCGCCAAAGCCATTGTCGACAGATTCGGCGGCGATACGCTGTCCGTCATTGAAAACTCGCCCGACAAACTCGCCGAAATCAAGGGTATTTCCGAGTCGAAAGCCATGAGCATTTATAACGGATACTGCTCGCTCAAAAAAATGCAGAACACCATAATGTTTTTGCAGGGCTACGGCGTGTCCGTCAATCTGGCGCTTAAAATTTACAACGTGTATAAAGAAGCCACAGAAGACGTGCTGTCCAAAAACCCGTACAAACTTATAGACGACGTGGACGGCGTAGGGTTCGCCACGGCGGACAAGGTGGCGCACAGTCTGGGTATTGCCAAAGACAGCGTTTTCCGCGTGAGGGCGGGGGTGGTCTACACCCTCGGCGAAAGCGGGGAAAAAAGCGGCAATACCTTTTTGTTTTACGATGACCTGAAAGAAAAAACAAGGGCGCTGCTGGACGTTGATTTGCCCACGCTGGAAAAATCCTTCGACGAGGTGCTGGAAGCGCTGCAACTTGACCTTATGGTCAGCGTAATCGAATCGTGCGGGAAAAAAGCCGTGGCGCTCACGAAATATCTCAACGTGGAAAAGTCGTGCGCGGCGAGGCTGGTGAAACTCAACCACGAGGTTTACGGGCTGACGCATAATTTCGACACGCTGATTGACGAGTTTGAAAGACTCAACGGGCTTAAATTTCACGAAGGGCAGCGCAAAGCCATTCTGTCCGCCGCGGAAAACGGCGTGAGCGTCATCACCGGCGGGCCGGGCACGGGCAAGACGACCATTGTAAAGTGCATCTGCGGTCTGTTTATGGCGCACGGGCTGAAAGTGGAACTCGCGGCGCCCACGGGGAGAGCGGGCAAACGCCTTTCCGAATCGACGGGCAGGGACGCCAAGACGATACACCGGCTGCTGGGCGTGGATTACGCCGGCGGGAAAGTGCAGTTCCGTTATAACGAATACAACACGCTGGACGCCGACGTGCTTATAGTGGACGAAACGTCCATGGTGGACTGCGTGGTGTTCAACAGCCTGCTCAAAGCGCTCAAACGCGGCTGCCGTCTGGTGCTGGTGGGCGACAAGGATCAGCTGCCGTCTGTCGGCGCGGGCAACGTGCTGGGCGACATTATCGCCAGCGGGCTGTTTGAGATAAACTATCTGACATACATATACCGCCAGGCGGAAGACAGCCTGATTGTTTCAAACGCCCATCTCATCAATGACGGCGAAATGCCGGTGTTTGACAACAAAAGCAGGGATTTCTTTTTTCTTTCCACGAAAGACACCGACGAAACCGCCCGTCAGGTGGTGTCGCTTGTGACAAAAAGACTGCCGTCTTTCACAGGGGCGGACAAGCGCGACATACAGGTGCTTTCGCCAATGAAAAGCGGCCCTGCCGGGGTGGAAAACCTGAACCGCCTTTTGCAGGCGGAAATCAATCCGCCGTCGAAGGGCAAAGGCGAGTTTACGCTGGGGAGCGCGGTGTTCCGCGAGGGCGACAAAGTCATGCAGACGCAGAACGACTATGAACTCGAGTGGACAAAAACGCTGCCCGGCGGAACCATAGAGCAGGGGCAGGGCGTGCTTAATGGCGATATCGGGTTTGTGACAAAAGTCAATTACGCCGAGGGGTTTGCCGAAGTGACTTTCGACGACGGCAGAACCGTGCTTTACAGGCAGGGCGACATGGTAAGCCTTATGTTGGCTTACGCCGTTACCGTGCACAAGAGTCAGGGCAGCGAGTTTGACGCGGTGGTTATCCCCGTTTACGGCGGCACGCCTACTATACTCAACAAAAATCTGCTTTACACCGCCGTCACGAGAGCCAAAAAACTCGTGGTGCTTGTGGGGGCGAAAAAATACGTCGCCATGATGGTGAAAAACAACTACGTCATCATGCGCAACACCCTTCTCAAACAGTTTCTTGAAGACGAAGAGAAAAAATACAGAATGCTGTTTTTAACCGATGAATGACGTTTTCAAAGCGCTAATTGACGCACTCAACCCGCAGGGGATAAAATGCGTAATCTGCGGAGCGGACGCAAGAAAAGAAGAAAACGGTTTTTGCGCAAAATGCCGAGGCAAACTGCCTTTTAACGGGCGGGTCTGTGTCAGGTGCGGCGTGGATATAAAGACCATGAACGACTATTGCGGCGAATGCGGCGCGCGGACGCCGTCGTTCGACGAAGCCCGTTCCGTCTGCCGTTACGAAGGTCATGCCATGCAACTCATACGCCGCCTGAAATTCGGCGGGCAGAAGTATCTGGCGAAGCCGATGTCAAAACTCATGGCGGATACGCTGCTCAGACAAAACTGGCGTTTCGACGCCGTGACGTATATCCCGATGAACCGTAGCGGGCTTAAAAACAGAGGATATAACCAGGCAAGGTTGCTGGCGGAAGAAATATGTGATATAATACAAAAACCGATGTTTGGCGGAATAGTCAAAAAGGAAGGAGTGATTCCGCAGGAAGGGCTGGACTACAATGGCAGGAAAGACAACGTGAAAGGCGCTTTTCTTGTCACGGAAAAGCCGCCCGAAAGGCTGCTGCTGGTGGACGACGTCAAGACCACGGGCGCCACGCTGGGCGAGGCGGCGAAAACGCTCAAAAAGGCGGGCTGCCGCGAAGTTTATTGCCTGACATTCGCCTCGGCGGTCAGAAAACCTAAAACAGGCGGACTGTGACGGCATAAAAAACGCCGCCCGTGGAAAAAATCGGGTATAATATTTCAAATTCCAAAATATATGTAACGGAGTGTTTATATGGGAATTTTCGGAAACTTGTTCAAGAGTCAGAACGATAAAGAAATCATCGCCCTCAAAAAGACGGCGGACAAAGTCGAGGCGCTCGCCGACAAGTACAAGGCGATGAGCGACGAGGAACTTACAAAGCAGACCGCCGTCCTCAAACAGCGGCTGGCGGACGGCGAAACCACCGACGACATTCTGCCCGACGCTTTTGCCGTGGTGCGCGAAGCGGGCGACAGAATTTTGCACATGCGTCATTTTTATGTGCAGATTCTCGGCGGCATAGTGCTGCACCAGGGGCGTATCGCCCAGATGGCAACGGGCGAAGGCAAAACCCTTGTGGCGACGCTGCCGGCGTATCTCAACGCGCTGACGGGCAAAGGCGTGCATATAGTCACAGTCAACGACTATCTGGCGCAGCGCGACGCCGAGTGGATGGGCAAGATATACAAATTTTTGGGGCTCAGCGTGGGCGTCATCGTGCATAACCAGTCCAGGGCGCAGAAGCGCGCCGCTTACGCATGCGACATAACTTACGGCACAAATAACGAAATCGGGTTCGACTATCTGCGCGACAACATGGCGACGAGCAAAGCCGACCTGGTGATGAGAGACCTGGAATTCGTCATCATCGACGAGGAGGACAGCATTCTCATCGACGAAGACAGAACGCCGCTCATCATTTCGGGCAAGGGCAACCGTTCCAGCGAGATGTACGTCACCGCCAACAAGTTCGCCAAAACGCTTGTTGAAGGCAGCGACTTCGAGGTGGACGAAAAGGAAAAGGCCGTGCGTCTTAACGACAACGGCGTAATGAAAGCCGAAAGTTTCTTCAAGGTGGACAACCTTTCGGATATAGAAAACTCCGAACTCAACCACTATATTCTGCAAGCGCTCAAAGCCAACTTCATCATGAAGCGCGACAACGACTATATAGTGGAAAACGGCGAAATCGTCATAGTTGACGAATTTACCGGCCGTAAAATGGAAGGCAGGCGTTACAGCGCCGGTCTGCACCAGGCAATCGAGGCCAAAGAGGGCGTGCGCATCAAGGAAGAAAACAAGACGCTCGCCACCATTACTTTCCAGAACCTGTTCCGCCTTTACCGCAAACTCAGCGGCATGACGGGTACGGCCAAGACGGAAGAAGCCGAGTTCAACTCGATTTACAAACTCGACGTGGTGGAAATTCCGACGAACAAGCCGGTCGCCAGGGTGGACTACAACGACGTTATTTTCAAAACGGAAAAAGGCAAACTCAAAGCCATTGTGGAAGACGTGGCGGAGCGCCACAAGTCGGGTCAGCCTATGCTGATAGGCACGCTGACGGTGGAAAAATCGGAAGAACTCAGCAAACTGCTTAACGCCAAGGGCATAAGGCACAACGTGCTCAACGCCAAAAACCACGAGCGCGAGGCGGAAATCGTGGCGCAGGCGGGGCGTTTCGGCGCCGTTACAATCGCCACCAACATGGCGGGCCGCGGCACGGATATTCTGCTGGGCGGCAACCCGGAATTTCTCGCCAAGAGAGACATGGCAAACGCCGGCGTGGAGGCGGAACTCATCGAAAGCGCCACCAGTTACAAATCCGACAAGACGGCTGACGAGGAAGCCGCCACAAAGCAATACCGCGAACTTTACGAGAAACATAAAAAACTCACCGACGCCGACAGGGAAAAGGTGCTGTCGGTGGGCGGTCTGCATATAATCGGCACCGAAAGACACGAAAGCAGGCGTATCGACAACCAGCTGCGCGGCCGCGCGGGACGTCAGGGCGACCCGGGTTCCAGCGTGTTCTTCATTTCGCTGGAAGACGACCTCGCCAGAATTTTCGGCGGCGAAAAAATGCAGAAACTCTTCAACCTGCTTAAAGTGGAAGAAGACATGCCGATAGAGGCGAAAATCATCACCAAACAGATTGAGCGCGCTCAGGAACGCATAGAAGACAGAAACTTCTCGTCCAGAAAACACGTGCTGCAATACGACGACGTGATGAACGAGCAAAGGTCGCTCATTTACAGCGAACGCAACAAGGTGCTTAGCGGCGAGGACATACACGGCGACCTCAAAGAAATGATAAAGGCCGTGTGTCAAAAACTGCTCGCCCGCTACGTCGACATGAGCAGAAGCACGCAGGACTGGCAGACAGACGAACTCAACGACATTCTGTGCAAAGACTTTTTCAACACCAACGACGCATATATCGTCAGGGAAGAACTTGAAAAGATTACGGGCGAAGAGTTCAAGACAAAACTGCAAAACGACCTTATCGCCGCGCTTGACGCCAAGGTGGAAGAAAACAAGGAAAAGGGCATCGACTTTAAGGAAGTGGAACGCTTCATTATGCTTAAAGTGGTGGACGAAAAGTGGATGGACCACATCGACGCCATGGATCAGCTGCGCCGCGGCATAGGCCTTATGGCGTACGGCAACTACGACCCGGTGCAGGCGTACAAAAAAGAAGGCTTCGACATGTTTGAAAACATGGTCAGCGACATTCAGTACGACGCCGTCAAATATTGCCTGCGCGTCAACGTGCGCCGCGTGCTGGTGGAACAGCCCGCCAAGCCGAAGCAGATGAACCCGGAAATCAACCCTAACCTCAACCGCAACGGCCCTTGCCCGTGCGGAAGCGGTAAAAAATACAAACACTGCTGCGGCAAAGACGTTAAATAACCGTCGGCCTCCGCCTTTCACGGCGGAGGCTTTTTTTCGTCTTTTTTGATAAAATCGACGAAATCCGACGAAAAACCGCCGAAATTTACAAAAAAATTACAGTTTCTTTACTGAAAATTGATTTTTATTTCGGCGGGCATGTTGTATAATATAGCCAAGAACCAAGCGGCGATGTGAATGGTTTCCGTCGTTTGCGTTCGAAATTTAATAAGGTTCTCCCATAAATTGATGTATAAAAAGGTCCGCTTTCTCCCCAAGGCGGGCCTTTTTATTTGGCGGCGGTTGTGTTGACAATAACGCGGAGTGTGTGAGATAATTTAATGTAAAATTGTGTAAAGGAGTGATTTCTTTTGATTCAGAAAGACGAATTGAAAAGGGACGTCAAAGAACTGTCGTCGAAACTCGCCGGCATAGCCGAGTCGCTGGACGTGGACGCCTTGAACAAAGAACTTGCCGAACTCAACGGGCAGATGCACGCCGAGGGCTTTTGGAACGACGTGCAGACGGCGCAGAAAGTGGCGCAGAGAGCCAAAAACATAGAATACAAACTGGAAGAACTGGAAAAGCTGACCTCGTCGCTTTCGGGGTGCGACGAACTTCTGGACATGTGCGGCGACGACGAAGCCATGCTGGAAGAAACCGCCGCCGAGTGCGAACGGCTCAAAAAGGAAATCGGCGAGTTGTATATTTCCACGCTGCTGCGCGGCAAATACGACGCCAACAACGCCATTCTCACGCTGCACGCCGGCGCGGGCGGCACCGAGGCGCAGGACTGGACCAGCATGCTCTACCGCATGTACACCAGATACTGCGAGCGCAGGGGCTACAAGGTTGTGGAAATGGACATGCTGCCGGGCGACGAGGCGGGTATAAAGAGCGTGACTTTTCAGGTCAACGGCGTCAACGCTTACGGATATCTCAAAGCCGAAAAGGGCGTGCACAGGCTGGTGCGTATTTCGCCTTTCGACGCCAACAAGCGCAGGCACACGTCTTTCGCTTCGCTGGAAGTCATGCCGGAAATCGACAACGACATTGACGTGGTCATCGAGGACAAAGACCTTAAAGTGGACACTTACCGCAGCAGCGGCGCGGGCGGCCAGCACGTCAACAAGACGGAAAGCGCCATACGCATAACGCATATCCCGACCGGCATAATCGTGGCGTGCCAGAACGAGCGCAGCCAGATTCAGAACCGCGAACAGGCAATGAAAATGCTGCGGAGCAAACTCATCGAACTCAAAGAGCGCGAGCAGATGGAAGAAGCCATGTCCATTAAAGGCGAAATAAAGAAAATCGAGTGGGGCAGCCAGATACGCTCATACGTCTTTTGCCCTTACACGCTGGTCAAAGACCACCGCACGGGCTTTGAAAACCCTAACATCAACGAGGTTATGGACGGCAACATTCAGCCGTTTATAGAAGACTATTTGCAGAAGGCTTTGTGATGAAGGACGTCGTTATACTCGGCATCGAGTCGTCGTGCGACGAAACCGCCGCCGCCGTCGTCAGAAACGGGCGGCAGGTGCTGTCAAGCGTTGTCAACTCGCAGATAGAAATACACAAAGAATACGGCGGAGTGGTGCCGGAAATAGCCAGCCGCAACCATGTGCGCAACATCGATTGCGTGGTTAAAGCCGCCCTGGACGAAGCGGGCGTGACGCCCTTTGACCTTGACGGCATCGCCGTGACATACGGCGCGGGGCTGGTGGGCGCTTTGCTGGTGGGCGTGTCTTTCGCCAAATCGCTGAGCCAGGCGACGGGCGTGCCTCTTGTCAAAGTAAATCATATCGAGGGGCATATTTGCGCCAACTATATCACCCATCCCGAACTTGAACCGCCGTTTGTGTGCCTGCTTGCCAGCGGCGGACATACCGCCGTCGTCATGGTGGAGAGTTACACCGATTACAGCGTGCTGAAAACCACGATAGACGACGCCTGCGGCGAAGCGTTCGACAAAGTGGCGCGTACGCTGGGGCTGCCTTATCCCGGCGGCGTGTGGGTGGACAAACTCGCCCGCGAAGGGAAAAACACTGCCGATTTCAAATCCGCCGTGATAAAAGACGGAAATTTCAGTTACAGCGGACTTAAAACCGGCGTCATAAATTACGTGCACAACATGAGCCAGAAGGGGCTGGAAATAAACAAAAACGACGTGGCGAAGAGTTTTACCGTGGCGGCGGTGAAAGGGCTTGTGGACGAGGCGGCGGATACCGCCGCGGCGTCGGTAAAAAAACTGTGCGTCGCCGGCGGAGTGGGCGCCAACAGTTATCTCAGAGAGTACGCCGCCGAAACATGCGCGAAAAAGGGCGTGGCGCTGTTTCTGCCCGAGCTGAAATACTGCGGCGACAACGCCGCCATGATTGCCGCGCAGGGGTACTTTTTGATGAGAGAAAACAAGGATATAGCCGATTTTTCGCTCAACGCCTGCCCGACGCTGACATTAAAAACAAAATAACGCGGCGGACGCAATGCCCGCCTTTATTTTTGATTTTTATTGTAATGCTTGACATTACAACGAATAAGTTTTATCATTGTGCGCGGAGAGAATTATGCGAGTCAAAGACGTGTTTTTGTTTTTGCCGGGCGAGGCGCACACGGTGGTCATGGCGACCGCGGACGAACGGGACAGACCCGTCACCTGTGCCGCCGACGTGATGGACTGCGACGAAACGGGGCTGTATTTTCTGACGGCGCGGGGCAAAAATTTTTATTCCCGGCTGAAAAGGGGCGGATACGTGTCGCTGACCGGCATAAAGGGCGACAGCACCATGACAAGGGCGGCCGCCTCGGTGAGCGGCGAGGTCAGGGAAGAAAGCGCGGAGACCCTCAAAAGGCTGCCGGACAAAAACCCCTATATTACGAAATTTATCCCACGGAAAAGTCGAGAAGCGCGCTTGCCGCTTTCAAACTGTATAAAGGCCGCTGCGAGTGGTTCGACCTGTCTAAAAAGCCGATAGAACGCTTCGATATGGCTTTCGGCGGCGGAGAGACAAGCGGCGGATATTTCGTGACGGACAAATGCCGCGCCTGCGGCAAATGCGCCGAAGTCTGCCCGCAAAACTGCGTGGACATCGGCGAAAAAGCCGTCATCAGGCAAAACAACTGTCTGCGCTGCGGCAACTGCGCGGAGGTCTGCCCTTACGGCGCGGTGGAAAGGAGAGATTTATGAATCAGACGGCGAAACTCGATTATCTCATCAATTATCTTCTGGCGGAAAACCCCGCATACAGAAGCGTCGCCGTTCCTGACGGCGAAGGCGAAAAGCGGCGCCTATTGCGGAGTCTTATGAACCTGCGCCCGCCCGTGGAAATCAGCGGCGAGTTTCTGGCGGTGCAGGACGACTATCTGCGCGCCGAAACCGCCGCAAAAGGAGTGGCGGAGCCGCGCTCGCTGACAGAAAGGGAAAATGGCGTGTATCTGTGGAAAGGCGACATTACTCTGCTTGCCGCCGACGGGATAGTAAATGCCGCAAACAGCAAGATGCTGGGGTGTTTCGTGCCGTGCCACGGCTGTGTGGACAACGCCATACATTCCGCCGCCGGCGTGCAGCTGCGGCTTAAATGCCGCGAGATAATGGAAGAGCAGGGGCATGACGAGCAAGCGGGCGGCGTCAAAATAACCCCCGCGTACAACCTGCCGTCAAAATACGTGCTGCATACAGTGGGCCCTGTTGTGAGCGGCGTGCCGGACGGCATGGACGAGCAGCTTTTGCGCTCCTGCTACCTTTCATGCATGGACAAGGCGGCGGAGTATAACCTGAAAACACTGGCATTTTGCTGCGTGTCCACGGGGGAATTCGGCTTTCCGCGGCAAAGGGCGGCGGAAATCGCCGTGGATACCGTCAGACGATATCGCAAAAACAAAGCAAACGCCCCGGAGGTGATATTCGATGTGTTCGGACAGGAAGACTACGACATATATGACAGACTGCTCGGCGGCCGCTGAACTGCTCGTCCGCCGGATATCCGCCGCGCGCTACGTTATGATCGGCGCAGGCGCCGGGCTTTCCGCCTCGGCGGGGTTTGATTATTCGGGCGACGGCTTCAAAAAGAATTTTGCCGATTTTATAGAGAAATACGGCCTGACCGACGGGTACAGCGGCGGGTTTTATCCTTACGCCACGCCGGAAGAATTCTGGGCGTTTTTCAGCAGACTGACCTATTTGAACAGATACCGCGACCCGCCGAAAAACACATATAACCTGCTTTACCGGCTTGTGAAAGACAAAGATTATTTCGTGCTTACCACCAACGTCGACCACTGTTTCCAAAAGGCGGGGTTTGACAAACAAAGGCTGTTTTACACGCAGGGCGACTACGGGCTGTGGCAGTGCTCTGTGCCGTGCCACAACGGCACTTACGACAACAAAGACGTTGTCACGGAAATGGTCAGGCGGCAGAAGGACTGCAAAGTGCCCGGCGAACTGGTGCCGTTTTGCCCGAAGTGCGGCGCGCCCATGACCACAAACCTCAGGTGCGACGACAAATTCGTCGAGGACGACGGCTGGCACGCCGCCGCGCGGCGGTACGGGGAGTTTGCCGAAAGGACGAAAAACGGAAAAATTCTGTATCTGGAACTGGGCGTGGGGTACGACACCCCGGGCGTCATTAAATATCCTTTCTGGCGCGGGACGCTGGAAAACCCCTGCGCCCGGTTTTACTCAATCAACGCGAACGAGCCGTTTGTGCCGCCGGAAATAGCTGACAGGGCGGTTTCCGTCAAGGGCGACATCCACAGCGTGCTGGAAAAAGCGGTCGGGGCGTCCGTTTTGTAATAAACCGCGCCGCCCGTTCATACAATTTTCGTGAGAAAAAGCGCGCGTAATAATTCCACGGAAAGCGTGAAACATGTTGTCCACACGAACAAACGTTTTTGTGGATAACTTTGTGGATAAGTGGATTACTTTTGTTTTCTGACGCTTTTTCGGGGCGAAAAATGCGAAAAATGACGGAAAAAGGCGGATTTTTGATAAAAAAAGCGGTGTGGACAGGCGCTGCTTTGTGTGTGGCGGCGGTGTGTGCTATGGTGTACGCGCTGACTTTGTTCACATACCGGGCCGGCGCCGAGGCGTATTACGATTATGTCGTCGCGCTGGACGCCGGGCACGGCGGCATTGACGGCGGGGTTGTGGGGACGACGACGGGCGTCAGGGAAAGCGACCTCAACCTTGCCATGGCTTATCTCATCAAAGACAAACTGGAAAACTGCGGTTTCAGAACGGTGATGACCAGGACAGACGAAAACGGGCTTTACGGTTCCGCCACGGGCGGATTCAAACAGCGGGATA
>ERZ1643250.1841-NODE-1841-length-17000-cov-6.860844_pt1 | contig 17000 bp, 18 predicted proteins | sample MGYA00579262_ERZ1643250 | MGnify/ENA primary metagenome ERZ1643250 (study PRJEB29033, sample SAMEA4952265) | chicken gut metagenome | biome: Broiler Chicken; feature: Gastrointestinal Tract; material: Caecum | place: Ireland | collected 2018 | study: Broiler... | reverse complement strand
AACGGTATTGTAAATGTATCTGCCAAAGACCTGGGAACAGGCAAAGAGCAGCACATTACCATTACTGCAGGATCCAATATGTCTGACGATGAAATCGATAAGGCAGTAAAAGAAGCAGCAGAGTTCGAGGCACAGGATAAGAAACGGAAAGAAGCCATCGATGCCAGAAATGATGCAGATTCCATGGTATTCCAGACCGAGAAAGCTCTGGAAGAAGCAGGAGATAAACTGGATGCAGCAGATAAATCCGCAGTAGAGGCAGACCTGAAAGAGCTTAAAGATCTGCTGGCTAAGACTCAGCCGGAAGAGATGACAGATGCCCAGGTAGCAGAGCTGAAAGCAGCTCAGGAAAAACTGATGCAGAACGCACAGAAATTGTTTGCAAAGATGTATGAGCAGACACAGGGTCAGGCAGGCGCAGGCCCGCAGCCGAATGCCGGCGGACAGAACACAGCAGGCGGCGAAGCAGGATATGATGACGATATTATCGACGCTGATTATAAAGAAGTTTAAGTAGGAATGAGCAATTATGGCAGAACAAAGAGATTTATATGAAGTCTTAGGCGTGGACCGCAGTGCGGATGATGCCACTTTGAAAAAAGCATATCGTAAGCTGGCCAAGAAATATCACCCGGATGTAAATCCGGGTGATAAAGAGGCTGAGGCGAAATTTAAAGAGGCAACCAATGCATATGCAATTCTCAGCGATCCGGAAAAGAGAAAGCAGTACGATCAGTTTGGTCATGCAGCCTTTGAAAACGGAGCAGGAGGATCTACCGGCGGTTTTGGAGGCTTCGATTTCGGCGGCATGGATATGGGCGATATTTTCGGAGACATCTTCGGAGATCTGTTCGGCGGCGGAGGAAGAAGAGGACGTGCAGATAATGGTCCCAGAAGAGGAGCTAATTTAAGAGCGCGTCTGAATATTACCTTTGAAGAAGCTATTTTCGGGTGCGAAAAAGAAATTGAGATCACCTTAAAAGATACCTGTCAAAGCTGTCATGGAACCGGCGCGAAGCCGGGAACACAGCCTCAGACCTGTCCGAAATGTAACGGCGAGGGACAGATTGTTTATACCCAGCAGTCCATGTTCGGAATGGTCAGAAGTACAGGAACCTGTCCGGAATGTAACGGTACAGGTAAAATTATTAAAGAAAAATGCTCTGCCTGCCGGGGAACCGGATACACTTCTTCCAGACAGAGAATTAAAGTGCCTATTCCGGCCGGCATCAATCATGGACAGAGTATCCGGGTACGGGATAAGGGAGAGCCGGGCGTCAACGGAGGCCCGAGAGGCGATCTTCTGGTAGAAGTAAATGTGGCAAGACATCCGATTTTCCAGCGTCAGGACAGAAATATTTACTCTACAGCGCCGATTACCTTTGCCCAGGCAGCGCTGGGCGGCCAGGTACGTATCCGTACTGTGGACGGGGATGTGATGTATGAGATAAAACCGGGAACACAGACAGATACCCGTATCCGCCTGAAAGGAAAAGGCGTGCCTTCCATCCGGAATAAAAATGACAGAGGCGATCATTATGTGACGCTGGTTGTTCAGGTACCTACCAGACTGTCAGAAGAAGCAAAACAGGCTCTTCGCGAATTCGATCAGGCCTGCGGAAACACACCGGCTCCGAAACAGGAGCATACAGAGAAAAAGAAAAAAAGTTTCATGGATAAATTAAAAGAAACTTTTGAAGAGTAATTATAAAAAGAAACGTTGTGGAAAATTTTACAGCGTTTCTTTTCTTTTGCTCTTTTCAAGCGTCTAAAATTCGTGTATGATGAAAAATAGTGCATATTTTGATTCAGAGGTGAAAGATGAGCGTTCAGATTGTAATACAGCAGATGTTAATGATTTTAATTTTGATTGGAACAGGGTATATTCTAAAAAAGACCAATAAGATAAAAAGTTCTGTATCCAAAGACTTATCAGCCCTCGTGGTAAATGTCTGCAATCCGGCAATCATCATTACCAGCGCTCTGCAGAGAGATTCTTCCGTGACAGGAAGAAGTCTTTTGTACGCAGCCGCGGCTGCTTTTGTTATGTATGTATTTTTGGTTGTTGTGGGAAAGGTAATGCCGGTACTGTTAAAAATACCCTTTAAAGACAGAAATTCTTACAATATGATGTGCGTATTCGGCAATACCGGATTTATCGGAATTCCGCTGGTATCTGCTCTGGTAGGCGCCCAGGCGCTGATTTACGTTGCGGTGACAAATATCTTTTTTTATCTTCTGATTTATACATATGGAATTCATCTGGTGGCCCGGGATTCGGGAACGAAGGAAAAATTTCAGGTGAAAAATCTTCTGAATACAGGAAATCTGGCAACCTTGCTGGCGATTCTTCTGTTTCTGGGAGAATGGAAATTTCCGCCTCTGGCAGAAGAAACGCTGGACTATATGGGAGGAGCCACTACATTTCTGGCAATGATCGTGATAGGAATCACCATAGCAGATACGCCCATACACACATTGTTTACGGAAAAGAAGATTTATTTTTTTACAGTTCTGCGTTTTCTGGTTCTTCCCATAGGAATCGGATTGGGGCTGAAATGGTTCATAAAAGACAGCACCTTATTGGATACGTTAGTGATTATGGCTGCAGTGCCGGCGGGAAATATGCCCTTAATGCTGATGATGGAGCGGGGGATGGATGGGAAGCTGCTTTCCAAAGGAATCATTATCAGCACACTGGCATCGGTGATAACCATTCCGTTGGTATTGGTTGCGGTATGTGCATAAAAGAAGAAAAGGAGTAAGACAAGTATGAGATGGAATAAATTTACCATTAAAACAAAAACCCAGGCGGAAGAAATGATTATTTACAGTCTGTCCGAACTGGGAATTGAAGGGGTGGAAATCGAAGATAAGGTGCCTCTGACAGAAGAAGATAAAAAGCAGATGTTTGTGGATATTATGCCGGAAGGACCCGAAGATGACGGAACCGCTTATTTAAGCTTCTATCTGGAAGAAGAGGCAGATACTGAAAAGATCTTGGCTGATGTGAAAGCGGAACTGGAAAATCTGGCATCGTTTATGGATATTGGAGAGGGAACCATTGAAGGCTCGCAGACGGAAGATAAGGACTGGATAAATAACTGGAAAGAATATTTCCATCAGTTTTATGTGGATGATATTCTCATCATTCCTTCCTGGGAAAAAGTAAAGGAAGAAGATAAGGATAAAATGATCCTTCATATCGACCCGGGAACTGCTTTCGGAACCGGAATGCACGAGACTACCCAGCTTTGTATCCGGCAGTTAAAAAAATATGTAAAGAAGGATACCCGGCTTTTGGATGTGGGAACCGGAAGCGGGATTCTGGGAATTCTGGCGCTGATGCTGGGAGCGGCCCATGTGGTGGGAACAGATCTGGATCCCTGTGCGGTCAACGCCGTGGAAGAAAATAAGGAGTCCAATGGAATTCCCAGAGAAGCCTTCGATCTGATGATTGGAAATATTATCGATGAGAAAGAAGTGCAGGATGCGGCGGGTTACGAGAAATATGACATTGTAACCGCAAACATTCTGGCAGACGTACTGGTTCCTTTAACCCCGGTCATTGTCCGCCAGATGAAAAAAGGAGGCGTCTACATTACTTCCGGAATCCTGGTTGTAAAGGAAGAAGAAGTGAAAAAAGCAGTGGCAGAGGCAGGGCTTCAGGTAGTGGAAGTTACCCGTCAGGGAGAATGGGTATCCATTACAGCCAGAAAGGAATAGAAGATGTATCGTTTTTTCGTGGAACCGGCGCAGATTCAGGAACATACCATAACCATCACCGGAAACGATGTGAACCACATTAAAAACGTTCTCCGGATGAAAAAAGGGGAGGAACTCTGGATCAGCGATCAGGAAGAAAAAGAATACCACTGCTATATAGAGGAATTTCTGGAAGAAGAGATCCTGGCCCATATTATGTATGTACAGGAACCGGGATTTGAGCTTCCCGGCCGGATTTATCTGTTTCAGGGACTTCCAAAAGGGGAGAAGATGGAATGGATTATCCAGAAGGCGGTAGAGCTGGGAGTACATGAAATTATTCCTGTGTCTATGAAGCGCTGTGTGGTAAAACTGGATAAAAAGAAAGCAGAGAAAAAAACTGCCCGCTGGCAGCAAATCGCAGAAAGCGCGGCCAAACAGTCTAAGAGAATGAAAATTCCCCGGATACATCCGGTCTGTACCTATGGAGAAGCGCTGGAATATGCTGATGAGTCCTGCCAGGTCAGGCTGGTTCCCTATGAACGGACAGAGGGAATGAAGGAAACGAAGGAAATGATAGAACAGATAGAACCAGGACAGTCCATCGGGATTTTCATCGGCCCGGAAGGGGGCTTTGATGAAAAAGAGATCGAAGCGGCTCTTCAGGCGGGAATGAAGCCGATCTCTCTGGGAAAACGGATTTTGCGTACAGAGACGGCCGGGATGACAATTTTATCTGTCCTGATGTTTCATCTGGAAACGTGTTAAAAGTAGAAATGGAGGAAGAAATGGAAGCATATCTGGATAATGCGGCAACGACCAGGTGCTATGGGCAGGTGAAAGACATTGTGGTAAAAACCATGATGGAGGATTACGGAAATCCCTCTGCCATGCATTTAAAAGGGGTAGAAGCAGAACGTTATATGAAAGACGCCCGGGAGACACTGGCAAAGATTTTAAAAGTAACTCCAAAAGAGATTTTGTTTACTTCAGGTGGGACAGAATCCAACAATCTGGCTTTAACAGGCGCTGCTTATGCAAATAAAAGAGCAGGAAACCATATAATTACAACTGCCATCGAGCATGCGGCAGTAGGCGCTCCGGTGCATTTTCTGGAAGAATCCGGGTTTGAGGTGACGATTCTTCCGGTAGATGAAAAAGGTGTTGTATCTCTGGAGGCGTTGGAAAAAGCTTTGCGTCCGGATACAATTTTAGTTTCTGTAATGTTTGTTAATAACGAAATCGGCTCTGTTCAGCCAATAGACGCCATTGGTAAAATGGTTCATGAAAAGGCTCCCAAAGCATTATTTCATGTGGATGCCATTCAGGCCTTTGGAAAGTTTCAGATTTATCCGAAAAAGCTGGGGATTGATCTGATGTCTGTCAGCGCCCATAAGATTCACGGACCAAAGGGCGTCGGATTTTTGTATATCAGTGAAAAAGCCAGGGTGCAGCCTCAGATTCTGGGGGGCGGTCAGCAAAGCGGGATGCGCTCCGGAACAGATAATGTGCCGGGAGCTGCAGGAATGGCAGAAGCCGCCAGGATTATGTATGAACATCTGGAAGAAAACCGGGAACATATGTATCAGATGAAAGAGAGGCTTGCAGAAGGCCTTTCCCGCCTGGAAAGAGTCCAGATACACGGAATGCCTCTCAGGGAGGGAGCGCCTCAGATTCTGAGCGCCGCTTTCGCAGGAATCCGAAGTGAGGTGCTGCTTCATTCCCTGGAAGAGCAGGGGATTTATGTTTCTGCAGGTTCCGCCTGCTCCAGTCACAAAAGGACGGCCAGCAGCACTTTGACAGCAATCGGATTAAAAAAGGATGTCAGCGAGACGACGGTACGGTTTAGTTTTTCCGAAGAGACAACGGCAGAGGAAATTGACTACTGTCTGGAAGTTCTGGGAAAACTGCTTCCTGTTTTACGAAGATATACGCGGCGATAGAAGGCAAAGAAGGAGGAATTTATGTTTCACGCATTTTTAATTAAATATGCAGAAATTGCAATTAAAGGGAAAAACAGATATTTATTTGAAGACGCTTTGATTAAGCAGATGAAAATTGCCCTGGAAAAGGTGGAGGGCGAATTTGATGTGCAAAAAGAACAGGGACGGGTCTATGTGTACTGCAAATCTGATTATGACTTTGATGAAGTCATGGAAGCCCTGACCAGAGTTTTCGGAATCGTGGGAATCAGTCCTGTGGTTATTTACGAAGACAAAGGATTTGAACAGATGGGCAAAGATGTGTTAAGCTACATGAAAGAACACCATCCGGGCTATGCAGGTACTTTTAAAGTACATACCAGAAGAGCGAAGAAATCTTATCCCATGACTTCCATGGAAATCAGCAGCGAACTGGGCGGCGTTATCTTAGAGGAATTTCAGGATGCGTCTGTGGATGTCCATCATCCCCAGTTAAATCTGACAGTGGAAATCCGGGATAAAATTTACGTATATTCCAGAACTATACCGGGCCCCGGAGGTATGCCGGTGGGAACCAACGGAAAGGCGATGCTTTTACTTTCCGGAGGGATTGACAGTCCTGTTGCCGGATATATGATTGCGAAAAGAGGGGTAAGAATCGAGGCCGTCTATTTCCATGCACCGCCTTATACCAGTGAACGGGCGAAGCAGAAAGTAGTGGATCTGGCGAAGCTGGTGGCCAGATACAGCGGCCCCATTCGTCTGCATGTGGTGAATTTCACAGATATTCAGTTATATATCTATGATAAGTGTCCCCATGAGGAGCTGACAATTATCATGAGAAGGTATATGATGCGTATTGCGGAGCACTTTGCCAGAGAGCGTAAATGCCTGGGTCTGATTACCGGAGAAAGTATCGGCCAGGTAGCCAGTCAGACCATGCAGAGCCTTGCGGCAACCAATGAAGTGTGCACCCTCCCTGTATACCGTCCGGTAATCGGATTCGATAAACAGGAGATTGTGGAAATCGCTCATAAAATTGATACCTTTGAAACATCTATCCAGCCTTTTGAAGACTGTTGTACCATATTTGTGGCGAAACACCCGGTGACGAAACCTAATTTAAAGGTGATAAAACGTTCGGAAGAAAAACTGGAGGAAAAGATAGAAGATCTTGTGAGAGAAGCAATTGAGACGACAGAAGTTATTGATGTGGAACAGATGTAAAAAAGCTGCTGCAGTAAACTCTGCAGCAGCCCTGACTATCTGGGGTTTATTCCTCGATGAGATAAGACTGAATAATCTCCATAACATCATCAAGACTTGTTCCGTCAGCATGGATATTTAAGTCGATGGGTTTGGATAAATCCAGGCTAAAGATACCCATGATAGATTTTGCATCAATTACATATCTTCCGGATACTAAATCGAAATCGCAGTCAAATTTGCTGATTTCATTTACGAAAGCTTTTACTTTATCAATTGAGTTTAATGAGATTTTAACGGTTTTCATTCTATTGACCTCCCTAGTAATTTTATACCTTCATCTTACAGTTTGGTATTTTAAAAGTCAAGGTAAAAACCGTTAAATTTAAGCAAAAGAATTAGTGAATATGTATAGAAATTGGAGGAATATATGGGAAAGAAAGTTGCCCTTCATAATTTAGGCTGCAAAGTGAACGCGTATGAAGTAGAAGCCATGCAGCAGCTTTTGGAAGAGGCGGGGTATGAGATTGTTCCTTTTGCGCCCGGAGCAGATATTTATGTAATTAATACCTGTACCGTTACAAATATTGCCGACCGTAAGTCCAGACAGATGCTCCATAAGGCTAAAAAAATGAATCCGGACGCCATCGTGGTGGCTGCCGGGTGCTATGTGCAGACAGATAAAGAGAAACTGGAAACGGACGGACAGATCGATGTAATCCTGGGCAATAACCGGAAACGGGAAATCGTAGAGGTTCTGGAGGAATATCAGCAGGAGAAAGCCGGCCAGGAGCGGGTAATCAATATTAACCAGACCAAAGAGTACGAACAGCTTTCCATTGACAGAACGGCAGAGCATGTAAGAGCGTATATTAAGGTTCAGGACGGATGCAATCAGTTTTGCACCTACTGTATCATTCCTTACGCCAGAGGTCGTGTGCGCAGCCGGAAGAAAGAGGACATTCTGAAAGAAATACGCAGTCTTGCAGCAAAGAATTACAAAGAGGTTGTTCTGACAGGAATCCATTTAAGCTCCTATGGGGTAGACTTTCCGGAAGGAGAAAAAGAGACGCTGCTCTCCTTAATCGAGGAAGTTCATAAAGTGGAAGGGATCCGGAGAATCCGTTTAAGTTCTCTGGAGTCGGGAATCATAACGGAAGAATTCGTAAAAAAAATTTCAGAACTTCCCAAAGTGTGCCCCCATTTCCATCTGTCACTGCAAAGCGGTTCTGACAGTGTATTAAAAAGGATGAACCGGAGATATACTTCGCAGGAATATGAAGAGAGATGCGGCCTTTTAAGAAAGTATTACACAAACCCGGCTCTTACCACAGATATTATTACCGGTTTTCCGGGAGAGACAGAAGAAGAGTTTAAAGAAACCTGCCGGTTTGCAGAGAAAATCCGGTTCTACGAGACCCATATTTTCCGTTATTCCAAACGCAGGGGAACAAAGGCGGCCAGGATGGAAGGGCAGATTCCGGAACCGGTAAAGGCAGCCAGAAGCGAAATTCTCTTAAAACTGGATGAACAGAGAAGGGGAGAATATGAAACCCGGAGGATGGGAGAACCCCTGGAAGTTCTTTTAGAAGAAGAAATTGAGAAGGAAGGAAAAGCCTATTATCTGGGACATTCCAGAGAATATATTAAGGTGGCAGTGGAAAAGAAAAAGGAGTATCAGATTAACGACATTGTAGTTGTAAAGGGAACCGGTTATCTGGAAAATCATACGGTGCTGGGGGAATGTCTGGACAACTGAACAAAGTTTTCATTGTATTTTTGGCAGTTTTATATTAAAATAAAGTGAAGAGTATAGATAAGGACGTGGAAATATGGCAGAGAAATTAAGTAATACACAGTATTTCAAGACAAAAACAGAACCTGAAGTGCATGTAAAGGAAGTTTTGGATCTGGTATACAATGCGATGAATGAAAAGGGATATAATCCGGTGAATCAGATTGTAGGGTATATTATGTCCGGAGATCCCACTTATATTACCAGCCATAAAGGTGCACGAAGCATGATCATGAAAGTAGAGCGGGACGAACTTGTAGAAGAACTTTTAGCTGAATATATTAAAAATAAGTCCTGGGAACGATAAGATGAGAGTTCTGGGATTGGATTATGGCTCAAAGACAGTGGGAGTTGCTGTCAGCGATCCTCTTGGATATACTGCACAGGGGATAGAAATTATCAGGAGAAAGTCGGAGAATAAACTCCGGCAGACATTGGCACGGATTGAGGAACTCATTTCGGAATACCAGGTAGAGAAGATTGTGCTTGGTCTGCCGAAAAATATGAATAATACCATGGGGGACAGGGCTGTGAAATCTCTGGAGTTTAAAGACATGCTGGAGAGACGAACAGGCCTGCCTGTTATTATGTGGGATGAAAGACTGACAACTGTGGCGGCTCAGAGAGTTTTGATAGAGGCGAAAGTCCGCAGAGAGAACCGGAAAGAATATGTGGACGAACTTGCAGCAATTTTTATTTTACAGGGGTATCTGGATTCCCTTGCGTGAAAGGTGCTTATGGAAAAGATTAAATTTCAGATTGAGGACGGAACAAGCGTAGAATTTTATGTAGAAGAACAAGCAAAAATCGGAGGTCAGAATTACCTTCTGGTATCAGATTCCCAGGGTGAGGAAGCAGAGGCATATATTTTAAAAGATGTGTCAGAGGATACCAGCGCCCAGGCATGTTATGTACTGGTAGAAGAGGAAGAAGAACTGGAAGCAGTTTTTAAAGTTTTTCAGCAGATGATGGAAGACGTGGATATGATTCGGTAATCGGCCCAATAAGCATGGAGGTGCATTGATTGAAAGAAGACAATATAAATAATAACAGTAAGGACGGCAGTGTGCAAAAGCAGGCTGGGAAACAGAAATCAAAGAACAAACAGCCGGCCAGAAAACCTGTCAGTCCGAAAGGGAAAACTATGCCCAAAACAGGCGTAAGCAAGTCGGCAAAACCTGCAAAAGTCTCCGTAAAACAGCCTGCAAAGAATACAGGAAAAACTTCTCAGAGAAGAAACAGGAAGAATTCTTCTAAATTAAAGATTATTCCTCTGGGAGGCCTGGAACAGATCGGAATGAACATCACAGCCTTTGAATACGAGGACAGTATTGTGGTAGTGGACTGCGGAATGTCTTTTCCGGAGGACGATATGCTTGGAATCGATTTCGTGATTCCGGACGTTACTTATTTAAAAGAAAACATTACAAAGGTAAAAGGCTTTGTAATCACTCACGGACATGAGGATCATATCGGCGCTCTTCCTTATGTTCTGAAAGAAGTAAAGGCGCCCATTTATTCTACGAAGCTGACTCTTGGATTGATTTCCAATAAATTGAGAGAACATAATCTTTTAAACACAACGAAGATGAAAGAGGTTAAGCACGGACAGGTAATTAACCTGGGTGACTTTTCCATTGAATTTATCAAAACCAATCACAGTATTCAGGATGCGTCCGCACTGGCAATCTATTCCCCGGCAGGAATTGTTATCCACACAGGAGACTTTAAGGTGGATTATACCCCGGTTTTCGGTGATGCCATTGATTTACAGAGATTTGCAGAGATTGGAAAGAAAGGCGTTCTGGCACTGATGTGCGACAGTACCAATGCAGAGCGGCCCGGATTTACCATGTCAGAACGAACCGTCGGACATGTATTTGACAATCTGTTTAATGAATATAAGAATACCAGAATTATCATAGCAACTTTTGCTTCTAATGTGGATCGTGTACAGCAGATTATTAATACGGCCCATAAGTTCGGAAGAAAGGTAGCAGTGGAAGGCCGCAGTATGGTAAATGTAATTTCTACCGCGGCAGAACTGGGATATTTAAAGATACCGGATAATACGCTGATTGAAATCGATCAGGTGAAGAATTATCCAAATGAGCTGGTAACGTTAATTACAACAGGAAGCCAGGGAGAGTCCATGGCGGCATTGTCCAGAATGGCTTCCAATATTCACAGGAAGATCACGATACAGCCGGGAGACACTATTATTTTCAGTTCCAATCCGATTCCCGGAAATGAAAAAGCGGTTTCCAAAGTGATTAATGAACTTTCCATGAAGGGAGCCAATGTTATATTCCAGGATGTACACGTTTCCGGACATGCCTGTCAGGAAGAAATTAAACTTATCTATTCTCTTGTACATCCTAAATATGCAGTACCCGTTCACGGAGAATACCGCCATTTGAAGGCGCAGGCCAGAGTGGCGGAAAGTCTTGGAATTGAGAAAGAGAACATCTTCATTCTGAACTCCGGAGATGTGCTGGAACTGGATGAGAAAAGTGCCAAAGTTACCGGAAAAGTTCAGGTTGGAGATATTCTGGTAGATGGTCTGGGAGTGGGGGACGTTGGAAACATTGTTCTGCGCGATCGCCAGCATTTGGCAGAAGACGGTATTATGGTGGTGGTAATGACACTGGAAAACCACAGCAATCTGGTACTGGCCGGCCCGGATATTGTATCCAGAGGATTTGTCTATGTAAGGGAATCCGAAGATTTGATGGAAGAAGCAAGGAGAATTGTGGAGACAGCCCTGGACGGCTGCCTGGAACATCAGATTAATGACTGGAGCAAGATAAAGACAGTAGTTAAGGATGCACTGGGAGATTTCCTGTGGAAACGAACCAAGAGAAGGCCCATGATTCTTCCAATTATTATGGAGGCATAAGAAAGCTATGGATTCCATCGAGAAAAATGTAAAAATACTGCTGGCTTCGATAATGAAAAGTGAAGCCTATCAGGAATATAAAAAGCAGGAAGAGAAATTAAAACAGGATCCGGGATTACTGGAAAAAGTGGATCGGTTCCGTATCAGCAATTTCAGAGTACAGAATCAGTCGGATCCGGAACACATGTTTGAAGAGATGAACAGACTGGAACAGGAATCGGAAGAACTGCGTAAAATCCCGCAGGTGAATGCCTATCTGGATGCAGAACTGGCAGTCTGCAGACTGATGCAGAAAATATTTATGGATTTGTCCAATGGGATACAGATGCATATACCCGATCTTTAAATCAGGTCTGTACAGAATGAAAAAAGAGACAGACTGACAGGAGTGTTAGGATGAAAGAGCAAAAGAAAGAAAGCAGAGCCAGTGTGTTTTTAGCAGGAGGATTCTTCCGGATTCTTTTGTACATTTTTGTAATCGTATTAATTATATGGATTGGAAAATCCACGTTTTCCTTTGGCTATGATGTTTTTAACCAGAAGGCAATGAGTCCCGGAAACGGAAAAGAAGTTACCGTTGAAATTAAAGAAGGGGCTTCCGTATATGAGATTGGAAAGGCTCTGGAACGAAAAAATCTGATTGAAGATGCGAAAGTCTTTGTAGTACAGGAGAAACTTTCCAGATACCGGGGGAAAATCAAGCCCGGAAGTTATGTGGTAAGCACAGCTTATACTCCGGACAGGATACTGGCAGTGCTTTCCGGTGAGGATTCTCAGGAGGAAGAGACTCCATGATTGTGGATGAACGGCTGATTACTTATGTGAATTCTCTGGATATGGGGAATACGGAGTTTTTGGACGAGCTGGAAGCGTATGCCCATAAGACTTATGTTCCCATTATCCGAAAAGAAATGCAGAGTTTTATAAAGGTACTGCTGGCTGTGAAGCAGCCGCAGAATATACTGGAGGTGGGGACAGCCATTGGCTTCTCCACACTTCTCATGTGTGAATACGGGAAAGAGAATTGCCGGATTACCACTATTGAAAACTATAAGAAAAGAATCCCCATTGCCAGAGAGAACTTTAAAAAGGCAGGGAGAGAAAAGCAGATTCAGCTTTTAGAGGGGGATGCCGGGGAAATACTTCCCACTTTAAATGAGTCTTTTGATTTCATTTTTATGGATGCTGCAAAAGGACAGTACATCCATTTTCTTCCTCAGGTACTGCGGCTGATGAAACCGGGAGCTGTTTTAGTATCCGATAATGTACTTCAGGATGGAGACTTAATAGAGTCTCATTATCTTGTGGAGAGGAGAAACCGTACGATTTATAAACGGATGCGGGAATATCTGTATGAGCTGAAACATCATCCGGACTTGGTGACTTCTGTGATTCCTCTGGGAGACGGGGTTACAGTCAGTATTAAGAAATAAAGAGAGGGATTTCATGAAAAAGCCTGAATTATTAGTTCCAGCCAGCAGTCTGGAAGTGTTAAAAATTGCCGTGATTTTTGGTGCGGATGCTGTCTATATCGGCGGAGAAGCTTTCGGGCTTCGGGCAAAGGCCAGGAATTTTTCTATAGAAGAGATGAAAGAAGGCATTGAATTTGCCCATCTGCACAGTGCAAAAGTTTATGTGACAGTAAATATCCTGGCTCATAACCGGGATTTGCAGGGAGTCCGGGAGTATCTTAAGGAACTGAAGGGAATCAGGCCCGACGGATTTATCATCGCTGATCCGGGAATTTTCATGCTGGCAAAAGAAATCTGTCCGGAGATTGAACGTCATATCAGTACCCAGGCCAATAACACCAATTATGAGACATTTCGTTTCTGGTATCAGCTTGGAGCCAGCCGGGTGGTAACGGCCAGGGAACTGTCCCTGGAAGAGATTCGTGAGATTCGAAGTAAGATTCCGGAAGATATGGAGATAGAGACGTTCGTTCACGGCGCCATGTGTATTTCCTATTCCGGCAGGTGTCTTCTAAGCAATTATCTGGTGGGAAGAGATGCAAACCAGGGATCCTGTACCCATCCCTGCCGCTGGAAATATTCCATAGTGGAAGAGACCAGACCGGGAGAGTACATGCCGGTATTTGAAAACGAAAGAGGTACGTACATTTTTAATTCCAAAGATTTGTGTATGATTGATCATATGGACGATCTGCTGACTTGCGGTGTAAACAGTCTGAAAATTGAAGGCCGCATGAAAACAGCTCTTTATGTGGCTACAGTGGCCAGGACTTACCGAAAAGCCATAGACGATTTTTTTGATTCCCCGCAAAAGTATAAGGAGAATCTTTCCTGGTATGAGGAACAGATTTCCAATTGTACGTACCGGCAGTTTACCACAGGATTCTTTTACGGAAAGCCGGATGAAAATGCCCAGATATATGACTGTAATACCTACATCAGAGAGTATACGTATCTGGGATTCGCAGAAAGAATAACAGAAAAAGGTCTTGTGGAAATTACCCAGCGCAATAAATTCAGCGTGGGAGAGACGATAGAAATTATGAAGCCAAACGGAGAAAATCTGTCTGTTCAGGTGAAGGCGATTTATGATGAAACAGGAGCTTCCGTAGAAAGCGCCCCTCATCCACAGCAAAAACTGGAAGTGGATTTAGGGGCACAGGTGGAAGTATACGATATACTCCGCAGGCAGGAATAAGAAAGTAATAAGGAACTGCAGGGCGTTCGGATGGAACCGACCCAAAAAAGCAGTTCCTTATTCATTTGCAAGATGAAACAATTTTTTCAGTTTTAAAACGGCGTTTTTCTCAATTCTGGAGACATAGGAACGGCTGATGCCAAGTTGGGCGGCGATTTCCCGCTGTGTTTTTTCCTCCTGTCCGAACAGCCCGTAACGATAACAGAGAACCTGATATTCTTTCTCATTGAGACGGTTTTTTACAAGGGAAAGCAGTCTTCTGGTATCTTCCTTTCTGGTGTAATTTTCCACCACATCTATTACCGGGGATTCCACAATATCCAAAAGACTGATCTCATTGCCTTCCTTATCCGTACCAATGGGCTCATAGAGAGAGATTTCCCTGGATCTTTTCTTCCTGGAGCGAAGCATCATCAGCAGTTCATTGTCAATACAGCGGGCGGCGTAGGTGGAAAGACGGGTAGCCTTGCGGGAGTCAAATGTGGAAATTGCTTTAATCAGACCAATTGTTCCGATGGAAATCAAGTCGTCTAAATCTTCATCCAATCCCTGATATTTTTTTACAACATGAGCGACCAGGCGGAGATTGTGTTCGATTAAAATGTCCTTTGCCTGGGAATCCCCGTTCTGATATTGTTTTAGATAATACTGCTCCTCGGCCAGGGTAAGAGGCTTTTGGAATGTTTTCAAAAAGTTCACCTCAAAGGGGATTTCTATATAGTTTATGAGGAGGACGAAGAGTTCGTGCTTTTCCCACAAAATTTTTCATTTTGTACAGGAATGCCATGCTTGAAGGAAATGAGAAAATCATGTAAAATGGTGGGAGACATCGGGGAAAGAAGGACAAAAAATATGGAGAATCTGATTTTTAGCCTGAATGCCACAGTCCCTGTTTTTTTCTTTATGGTGCTGGGCGGAATCTTTCACAGGCTGAAATTTATGGATGAAGACTTTGTAGCTAAGTTAAATACATTTGTATTTAAGATTTTACTCCCGGTACTGCTTTTTCAGGATTTATCCGGGATTTCTATTTACCAGGTCTGGGATGGGAAATTCATCCTGTTTTGTTTTCTGGTAACGGCTGTCAGCATCACCCTGTCCTTTGGAATTTCCTGGCTGATAAGGAAAGAGGAAATTCAGGGAGAATTTATTCAGGCTTCTTACAGAAGCAGTGCAGCCCTTCTGGGAATGGCCTTTGTACAGAACATTTACGGAACCAGTACCACGACCCCTTTAATGATTATCGGAACAGTGCCTCTGTATAATGCGGCCGCCGTAGTTATTCTCTCCTTTTTCCGGAGAGGGGAACGAGGGAAGCACCTCTGGAAGAAGACCCTGAAAGGAATCATAACAAATCCCATTATCCTGGGAATTCTGGCGGGACTTCTCTGGGCCTGTCTGGGAATCCCTCAACCGGTGATTATGGAGAAAGTGGTGGACGGGGTAGGTTCTATGGCAACTCCTCTGGGGCTTATGGCTATGGGAGCAGCTTTTGAATTTCATTCTGTCCGGGAAAACTGGAAGGAGATTATCCTGTGCAGCTTTTTAAAACTGGTGGGATTTGTGGCGGTCTTTTTGCCGGTGGCCATCGGAATGGGATTCCGTTCGGAAAGTCTGGTGGCTATTATGGTCATGCTGGGTTCGGCTACTACGGTCAGTTGTTATATTATGGCTAAAAATATGGGACATAAGGGGGATTTTACTTCCAGTGTAGTAATGATTACCACGTTATTCAGCGCATTTACCATTACCTTCTGGCTCTGGCTGATGAAATCTTTGGGGTACATTATTGTGTAAAGAAATGCAACACAATCTTCTGTATCTTTAAAAGAATAGTAACATTTTTAATACATGTATTTGCTATAATAGAGAAACTAAGAAGCAGAAAGGAGAACATTATTATGAAAAAGAAACTATTGATATGGCTTTTGACAGGAATGATGGCCGTTGCAGCTCCGGCAACAGCATTTGCAGATAATACAGATGCTTCTTTACTACTGGATGAAATACAAGACCAGACCGATTCTCAGGAACCTGAGGAAGAGGAGGGACTGTCCGAGGAAGAGCTCACAGAGGAGGAAGACCTGCTGCTGGAAGAAGAGGAAGTTCAGGAGTCTGAAAAAGAGATGCTGGAAGAATCTTCTGCAGCAGATGTACCGGACGCACTGTCTGCAGATGAGGCAAGAGACGCTGTTGGGGATCCCGGCCTGACACAGCTTGAAGGACTGGATATTACTTATAATTCCATGACAATCCGATGGAAGGCAGCAGACAATGCAGACAAGTACCGGGTATATAAGAAGATCGGAAACGGATCCTACAAAGGAATTGCCACAGTAGACGCAGGCGTCCTTTCTTATAAAGATACGGATGTGGACTTCGGGGGCACCTATACTTATACAGTAAGAGCCATTAAGATGGAAGAGGACACAGAGATCCTGGGAGAGTGCCAGCCCGGACAGAAAGGCGTAGTAAATGTAGAAGCGCCTAAGGTGACGGTCACTGCAAACAACAGCGGAACCATGACCATTGGCTGGAATAAGGTGGCAGGAGCAACGGGATACCGGGTATTTGTGAAAAACGGATCCGGCTGGAAAATCATTCTCTCGGCTACCCAGGGAACCAGCTATACATACAGTGATGTGATTCCGGGACAGAAGTATACTTTTACAGTACGTCCCTACCGGAACATTGCAGGCAGCAATGTATGGGGCTACTATGATAAAACAGGAGTCACAGCCACAGCAAAAGGCACAGCTCCCGGTCTGACAGAACTGGAAAATCTGGATATTACATACAATTC
>ERZ1643250.1840-NODE-1840-length-17000-cov-16.909649_pt1 | contig 17000 bp, 10 predicted proteins | sample MGYA00579262_ERZ1643250 | MGnify/ENA primary metagenome ERZ1643250 (study PRJEB29033, sample SAMEA4952265) | chicken gut metagenome | biome: Broiler Chicken; feature: Gastrointestinal Tract; material: Caecum | place: Ireland | collected 2018 | study: Broiler... | reverse complement strand
TATTGGGCCGTTGGTGGAGATATAAGTGGATCACTTTTCATCCGTCGTTGACAATACATGACACACCAGTAAAACCCCTGATGGCTGCAACGGTGCTGCATGCGCTGGATGTCCATCTCTGCTTGCTGACAGTTTTTTACGTCGGTGGGCCATTGTGTGACAACCACAGTGCTGTAACAGCAGCCTGCCTGTTTTACCTCACCCCCATTCCAGATTTTTAACTGAACCGCCATTCACACCCTGACCACGCTGCCCGTACCGGGACGGTTGCTGCCTGCGTGTCGTCTGGCGGCTGAGGAATATGACGATGTACGCAAAATCTTTTCTCGCATTCGATGGCAACGGACGCCTGACCGGTGCCCGTACTGCACAGACAGCGCCTTACGATCGATACACCTGTCACCTTTGCGGCAGTGCGCTCAGATACCACCCGCAATACGATACCGAACGTCCCTGGTTTGAACACACTGGCGAAGGGCTGGCTGAGCACGGTCATGAGTGCCCTTATGTCAGACCGGAGCGCAGAGAAATACTGTTGATTAAACGCTTACAGCAATGGGTACCGGATGCCTTACCCGTGGTGCGTAAAGCCAGCTGGCACTGCAGACAATGTCACCACGATTATTATGGGGAGCAGTACTGCACACACTGTCATACAGGGCGTTTCAGTGAGGAGGCAGTGGCAGGATGAACGGTCTAAAAACGGGGCTGGGGATCACGCCGGGTGAGCACATTATCAGTGCCGATTCTGCGCTCAGCAGAAATATCAGGCATTGTTTCTGCCTTTCCTGTCGTGGTCGGTTGATTTTGCAGACAGATGCTCAGGGGGCGTGGTTTGAGCATGATTTACATGCCCTGAGCGAGCAACAGAAGGCGGCCTGTGTGGTGCTGAATCCGGAAAAATCCCATCCTTACATTGATGATATGGCGATGTTTTTATCGCCATTACCTGTCGTGCTGGAGTGGCATTGTGTGATGTGCGGGCAGCATTTTCCCGGGAAAAAGTTCTGTGAAGCCTGTGGCACGGGGATCTATTCCAGAGCGGTATGTACAAAGTATGTTTACAGCTACCAGCCAGACTTGTTCCAGGACTGTGGAAGTGCGAGCACTTAATCCGAAATGCCTGGTCTGCGCAGGGCGTTCAATCCAACTCGACGAACATCTTCCAGTGTTGAATTAGCTGATAGCTCCTCCATTTTTTGTAAAGAACAGTTATACAGGCTTATTTGAACAGCTCTCTTTTTATTCAAACACAGCCAACAATACTCAGATGTAAGTATTTTTATATTCATGAATGGAGAGGCAAGGTCTGATGAATTTAATTACAGAACGTTCTTGAGCCATTGTCCTCTCCAGTTCATTAAAATAGTTACTACGTTAATTCACACCCAGCGCCTTATAAACAGCATCAACCGGGTCTGAGTAAAAACTCACCTGAAACTTGGTAAATAACTCTGCCGGAACCGTTGGAATATCCATAGCCGAGGACATCGGCAACAGAACCCGTTTTGCACCGCTGTCGAAGGCGAGCTGTAAACTGGCGGCAAGATCCTGCACCGGGTTAATTACCCCACCAAGCGTCATACTGCCCAACACCACCATCTGTTCCTGCACCGGTTTTGCCAGCAATATCGAACATAAAGCGATAAGCGCAGCAAGACTGGTTGCGGTGCTTGGGCCAGTATTATGCAGTTCAACGACATGAAGGTGATATTCATGATCGGAGAATTTCGCGGCCGCGCTTACCCGATTCAAATTGCCTTTGAAGTAATCGAAACCGACGCGGATAGCTTCTTTCGCGGAGGTATTTGAACCCAGACCCGATACACTATGCTTACCATTACCGGCAGTCATCTGCGTTTCGAAACGATACAACCCGGTCATGCCGCTTTCTGCCTGAGTAACCAGATGCACAACGCCCGGCTTTGGCATTCCGGCAGGAATAAGTTCGCTGCCGCCCTGTTCCGGTACGCTTACAAAAAACTCTTCCAGCGTTTCGTTATCGATGTAGCTAAAGTTCACATCGAAGAACTCCAGACCGCCCAGTTTTTTAAGTTGCTCTTTCACGCGGCGACGAACTTCCATCGCATAGGTCAGGCAGACTCGCACATCTTCTTTGCTGTACGCGCCATCGGGATGCATGAGTTTTAACAACCCCGACACGGTACGTCGAACGGCAATAACGTCACGCTGGTTGAGGTTGTTACCCAGCTTAAAGAATTTATCAATCGCATCAGAGAAACTGCGTTTGCGCATTTCGCGCATATATTCAGCGAGATAATCCGTAATCAGCCCGTAACGGTTGGTAAAAAATTCCGGGCGCATCTTAGGAATTTCCCAACCAGGAATATAGGCATGAAAGCGGTCGAAAAAGGCGGTATCAATCATTGCAGCCGGAAATGGCGCCAGCAAATGGCTGGTTTTAACGAGAGTCTCTACGCTTTGATTGATGTTGCCGACGAAAACCATCGACGCTTTACCTTCAATCGAATCTCTGCCGCGAGAGAAAGATCCTGACGCCATGTAATCTTTCATGATTTGCACGCCGTCTTTATCTTTGAAAGTGATCCCCGCGACTTCGTCGAACGCTACCACATCCCACATGCCAACCAGACCGATTTGGCGACTGGCCATGTTGTAGAACAGGTTGGCAACGGTTGTTTGCCCGCCGGAAACTAACAGGGAATTAGGAGAACACTCTTTATATACATGGCTTTTACCGGTGCCGCGCGGCCCCAGCTCGCAAACGTTATAGTTGTTCTCCACGAACGGGATCATACGGGTGATAAGGTGCCATTTGGTGCGTTGCTCAATATTGGCGGGCTCCATACCCACCGAGCGCAGCAGCACATCGATCCACTGGTCACGGTTAAAGTGTTTACGCGCATCGAACACTTCTTCCATATCCATATTCGGCATCTGGATAGGCTTGAGCGTCATCAATGAGAAGGGGGAGGTCTTCTGCCCTTCTTCAAAAAAATAGTTAACGGTAATCATGCACCAGATACCGCCCGTCAGTAGCTTCTCGTTGTCTTTAACCATCTGCGATGGCACCAGCGCGTCTTTGATGCCGAGGTTAGAAAGCTGGGCTTCGTAAACGTCTTTTTTCTGGTTTAGCTTCACCGACACTTTATCGATGATTTTGTACGAACCACGCTCGCGGATCAGCGACTTCACTTTCTCTGCTTCATCCGGGCGCACATAGTTATCAGCCAGAATACGCTTAACGTTTTGCAACCCTTGCTCGACCACATCGTCATCGTCAGAGGCGCAGTACATGCCGAGCAGATACTCCAGCACATACACCGGGACGTTTGCCCCTTCTTTGAGCTGTTTGGTGAGATCTTTACGCACCACGCGACCTGCAAAATGCTGGTTCAGCAGGGCGTCCAGATCGTAACCCTCGGAGGCAATTTCCCCTGCGGATACGCCTGAAACAGGTAAATTATGATGGGTTTGCATATCGCCTCACTTAGAAGAAATCATCCTGGAATGCCAGGTCGATAATGACCGGGTACTTCTGATACCCCGTTTCCGTTTGTGCGTCTTCCAGTATCAACCAATACTCATTGCGACGGTTGAAGTTAGCGCCAATCAGCTTCAGCGTAACTTCGCGCACGCGTTTTTCCATGGTGCTGTTATCGCTGTCAAAGCTGATGCGCTCTTTGCCCGACACAACATTATTAGCATTATCGACAATGTAAATGTTCAGGATACGCGGTTCATAAAGTTCGCCCACCGGATGCGTCTGCAACAGGCTCACTTTATCGATATTGTTCACCAGCTTAATCATGGGATGGTAAGCGACAATATCCACTGGGCGGCGCTGCGGCTGTTTTTCTGCGGCGGTTTTTTGCAGGGCTTTTATCTGCAATACCGGAACGCAAACCTCCTGCAACATGGTGCCGCCATGAACGAAGCGCGCGCCGCCAGAGAAATGGAAGCGCTGGATCCCTTTCGGAATAAGGAACTCGCTGTTGTCGCTCACGCCTGCGGTATCCGCCACTTTTCCTTTCCAGCAAAAATCATCGGCGGGAAGCTGATGGCCGATAATAAAGCGTTTGTGGTTCTTGATGGTGTTTTCCGGCTTAATTTGCAGAGTGGTTTTATCCTGAACCGAAAGCGCCTGTTGCTGGAACAGGAAACCGTGATCCGCCGTAACAAAAATGCGTGTGCCGTGGAGACGGTTGATTACTTTGGTGACTAAATCTTTCAGTTCAGTCACCGCCGTGCGGCACGCTTCGAAGGTTTTATCTTCCGTGGATGCCGTGTCGCCAGTGGCATCAATCGTGTTATGCCAGATATACACCACTTCGTAATCGCGAATAAGGTCTCGCCCTTCCTGGTTTTTTAACTCCAGAAGGTCCTTCGATTTTATCGCCATTCCCTTATAGTTCTTCAGAATGGTATCGCGGTTAGGAATACCCGAGGTCGACAGCCCATCAGCATAAACGATGTCGCCGTTACCGGGTTGATAGCAAAGTTGTTCATGAGGCAGCAACGCCGCCATTCCCAGTTGGGTGTAGCTTGGGAGCACGCCGAGCTGCGATCGCAGTTCTGCGGTAAAGCGTTTCTCGGTATTGATTTGATTCCCCAGCTCCTCCGCCACTTCATAACGCAGGGCATCGGAAATTATCACGAACACGCGTTTGATTTGCGGATTTTGGAACTGCGGCTTCACCACCTCATTGAAAAAGTTCTGCTGACGCGGCACGCCAGGGATTCGCCACGCCTGCATACGATTTTCCGCTTCCAGCACTTCGTTCCAGTTACGGCTTAACTCTGCCAGATACCAGTTGCTGTAGAGCGCCTCGATATAATCATCCAGGCTCTTGAGGATCATCGCCCCTTTGCTGTGAACCAGCAGGGCATATTCATTAAACAGGCGATAAGCCTGGTCGAAGCGGAACAGTTCTTCGCAGTAGGCTTTCCAGAAGGTGGCGCTGTCCTGGTAGTGGAAACCATCGATGTGGCGATTGCGCAGGTTCAGCAAACGCTCTGCCTGGCGCAGCGCGTCATAGATGGCGTAATACTCAGGTTGTGTCTGGCACCAGTATTTGCTCTGGCGTTCAGAGAGCAGTTTTTTAAAGGCTTCCCGATCGAGCGTGGTGCTCTCTTCCAGCAGCTGCGTTACCAGCGCATGAATAATGGTTTGTTCGATGCTGAGGGTGGTTTCGCATTCGTGCAAATCATACGGCGAGCTGAGCCGGTAATGATCTTCCGGGTGCAGAGCGGCCTGCATTTGCTGAGCGCAGTAGTCATAAGCGTCTTTATAGCGACGATCGGCACGCCAGGTCACCATAAATGCCAGGGCGGATGCTCTGCCGGATGGCGTCAGCAGGACATTTTTTTCCAGCCAGGCGCGCTGCTGTGGGTCGGCCTGGGCAGAGAGATCGGTACAAAACAGTTTCAGGAGCAGGTTTTCCAGCGATGGCTCCTCTGCCTGGTAGCCCATTTCGTGGTTGAGCATTTCCCACAATACCGGGTCCAGACCGTGGCGTTTCAGCATCGCCTGCGTGTTTTCCAGTTCGCTGTCGTCTTCTGTTTGTTGGTTAACGTACTGGGTAATCAGGTTGAACAAAATGTCTTCGGTTTTCGCGGTCTTTGCGCCAGCGATCACCGCAATCATTTTCTTATCCAGCGAGGCTTCATCTTCCTGTTCTGTCACCAGATTTTTCAGCGCCTGCGTGCGTTTAGTGCTGAAGAAGGCCTTGCGTCGTTGAATATGCTCGCGCAGGCCAAGCTGTGGAATGCCCAGCGTGTTCAGGGTGATGGCGGCAAAATCGGCATGGAATTCGCTGCTGTAAAGGCGGATATCCAGCAGCCAGTCTTGTTCATGAGGCGGCGCATCATGGGGGAACCACAGCAGGAACTGCTGTTCTGGCTCATCAATCTCGATGCGTTTTTTCACCGCCAGCTGTGACGCGTGGGTCATGTTGATCAGCGTAACGTTTTCAAGCTCGAGCTGTTCCTGTTCCTCAATAAAACGCTTATCGGGATCGTGCCAGAAAACGATGCGATGTTCGGCAAATTTAGCTTTAAGGCCAGCAATAAAGTCCTGATTTTGCAAGTTCACAATCCCATGTTGTTACGATGAATAAGAAAGCGCCAAAACGCGAAAAGGAGATTTTGACACGGTGGCGCATTTTATCATGAAGTGAGGTGGAGAAATGCCAGCAGCGGCGCGTTTCCCGGTGGTATTTGCCACCGGGCAGAACCCGGCAGCAGGAGAACGCGCCGTCTGGTTTAGATCACCTCTGGGGCATTGCCGGTGATGGCTTTGACATCTGCCAGCAGATCGCCAAACTTGCCGTAGTTAACCTTAACGCCATCGTCGAGATCAATACTGATTCTCATATCAGCATAGTGACGCAGGCGGTCGTCATAGCTGCGCAGTTCGCTGAATTTTTTGATCAGGCTGTCGCGTTCGCGTTTCAGGCGAGTAGCTTCACCGCCAGAAGCCTCATCAAGTTGATCGTTCAGGCGATCGATATTGGCCTGATAACGCGCCAGCAGCGGTACCACATATTCGGTACGCATTCTCGACAGCGTGGCATCGTTATAGCGATGCAGATACACCAGGCACTCAAACGCTTTCTCTTTACCGGAACTAAACAGCCAGTAGATAGGGCGCTTTTTATACATCTTCAGATGATCTTTCCAGAACTGGGTGGAAAGATAGCGACGAATGGTCTCTAGCGCAGACTCGCCTTTTTTCGGCTTGATCGCGTATAAACAGAGACTTTCGGCGATAAATTCGAGGTTTTCCTGCAGGTGCTCTTCGCCCCAGACGGTGCGGACAAACTCTTTGACGCGAGAGGTGACGTCGTCCTCAAACCACTCGTCATCCATCAGCGGCAGGATTCCGTCACTGTCAGCCGGGAAGGTTTTGTACGCACCTTCAGCGACGAGATCGGCGAAGCCTTTGTTACCTTCATGGGCGTAGACAAGGCCTTCGCGATCGAGGGAATAGCGTCCCATTTGGCAGCCGATAGTATAGGAAATGAGTTCAACAGAAATGTCAGATTGATAACGTTCTTTAAGTTTTGAACCAACATTTTCTTCGGGATATCTATACGCTGGATTATTCTTTAACGTGATAGCCTCAACAGGAATGCTAGTCTCTATTTCTTGTTTTATATTAAATAAAGAAGAAAAATAAATGTTATTATCACATTCAAGTTTTTGGCATCTTTTAACTATTAATTGATATTTATCAACGTATTTTGAGTACGCCTCTGAAATTCCTCCACATTCATTTAATAACGGATTTCTTTTGAATTCCCATGCGGATTCGAAGCTATTCCAATCATTTTTATGCAACTTAATCAATTCATTAGCAATGTCATTAATAAGTGATTCATTCATTTGAGAAGGAACTGGTAGATTAGAAACATTACCCACCTGGAAATTTAACGTAGGATTCATTAATTTCATAAAGTAATGAGCAACACTCGAACACATGTAGGCGGTATAATTAAAAATGCAATCTTTTCCTGGAAACGCAGATGATCCAGCTACATCGAAAATAGCATGGGTATCGGAGTATCTAGCACCAAAATAAGATGAACTAATAAAAGACCAAGTTATTGATTTTTTTCTATAGTAAGCCATATTCTGTGGTCGAGACCTTAGCTTGCCATTCTCATCTGCATAGTTTCTTATTTCGTAGCCATCACTTTCCCAGTTAACTACATTTTCATTATTACCATACCATTTTCTGAATTCACCACCTTTATTATATGGAAACCATTTCCTTGAGCTTTCAGTTGAAGGATCAAAAAATGAAAATTTATCAATTGATATCTCATGCCACTCTCTGACAAATTTATCATTACTCCCAGTTTGTAACCCAACTTTTACAGGGACTTGGTTCGATAATGTATTGTTATGGGAAAAAGCAGCTCTTGTTGCATCACTAGCCCAATAAGCAATTGGCTCTCCAGGGATTTTTTTGAAGTCGTTTTGTAAGGTGTGATTAAACATATTTTTGCGCGAAATTAGTGCGCTTTTTTTTTCCTCTTCACTCCCATTGATTAAGCGGAAAAATACGGGGCGGTAAAACTCAGTATGGTTATTATTAACTACCCATACAGTTGTCTGTACAACCTCACCTGAAATTTGCCCAAAAGCTCGAGCTCCTAAATGAGCCATTGTGATAAATGTTTTATTATTTAATAACCAACCGCGAAGCGCTTCGTAGCTCGACAAGAACATCCATGATTGCATATTGACTTGTGCATTAAACCCATTTTCTTTAAGTAAAGAAAATGCATGCTGCATAAACATTGCAAACAAATCAGCATAACTATCCGGGAAATTATTTTTGGCAAACTCTTTCAGCTCGCCATTCATCCCTTTGCCGCCCATATACGGCGGATTTGCCACCACCGCATCATATCGCTGCGCCAGAATCCACGCTTGCTGAATAAACGGAATAAACGCCTTCGCTGCCGCTTTCTGTTGGAAGTCGCCTTCCTGTTCCAGGCGATACAGCGCGTCCAGAAATACCTTCAGTTCCGCTTCTTCTTCCTGAGGTACCTGAATCAGTGAGCCCAGCGTTTTTGCATTCACAAAGCGTTTCAACGTGCGCATCAGCAGCTGATATTCTGCGCTGTCAGTTTGGGTTAACGCGGTATTTTCAGCAAACATATCCCCCATACTGCCGGTTTGCACCTGCTGGTGGAAATTGAGCTGCTGCCAGAGTTTGGCGATATCCAGATGCAGGCTTTCCTGCAAAGAGACAATATTCAGACGTACATCGCGGGTAAATATTCTGCGGTCATCCTGACGCGCCATCATTAATAATGCAAAGCCGGAAAGCTGTGCCGCTCGATCGTCGATATCAAGACCAAAAATATTATTTTCCAGAATCAGTTGTGGAATATCACGCCCGCGATAACCACGCTCTTCGTAGATATTTTTCAGCACATTATAGGCTTCAATCAAAATATGACCGGAACCGCAGGCCGGGTCGAGCACTTTAATACTTTCGGGTTCAATGCTGGCTGGGGTAATCGCCGCCAGCTGCGCCTGCACTTCCGGCGTTTGCTCCGCAGGCTCAATGTAGTACTCCATTTTGTCTTTCAGCGGCGAGTCCGGGTAGGTCTGCAACCACTGGCGGCCAACGGAGTTCTGTACCAGATACTGCACAATCCAGTTTGGCGTAAACAGCTGGGTGGCGGCAGGAATATCTTCGCTCTTCACCACTTTGCCAATCACGGCATCTTTCTTTTCCGAAATATAGAACTGATACAGCCAGCCGATAACCTCTACCTGCTCCCAGTCTTCTTCCGGAATATCATCAACCAACCCACGCAGAATGGAGTCGGTACGGGTCAGGTTATCCGGCAGCAGCAGTTCCGCTTCGTCATCTACCGCTTCAAACAGGAACGGCATCGCGTGGTGCAGGGCGTGGCACTGCCCCAGCAGCAGTTCACGGTACAGAACTTCATCCTGATTACCGGAAAGCTTCATTTCAACCAGCTGCGCTTTATTTTCCGGCAGCAGAGCTTCTGCCACTTCCGGTACATGATCCAGCACCTCAAACGCGGTCGGCGTCTCCGGGTGGGACAACATACGGAAGCCGTGCTCAAGATAACCGTGTAGCTCCATATAGCGAATTGCACATAAGCGGTTAAACCAGGTGTAGGCGCAGTGCTCAACCAGCACCTCAAAACCCTGCTCACGGGCGCGTTTTACCAGCCGTTCGCGGCGGGGAAGGGTCGATAACGGATAATCAAACTGACCGTAACGCACGGTCTCGCCAATGGTTTCGGCCTCGGCAATCTGCAAATTGCCTTTTTTATCTGCAGCGATCCCAAGCGTCGTTAGCTTCTGGATCACCGCATCGCGGAAATCGTTACGGGCCTGTGGGGCATATTTTTTGATGTTATTGGTATTCATAGAAAATCCTGCAAAGGGCAGCAGAGTGCTGCCCTGAAATGGGAGTTACTGAAGGCGAATGCGATCGCCTGCTTTAATGGCGGCCAGCAGCGTTGTGCGTAACGTGTCGAGCGCCTTTTCCACCTGTTCGGTCGTTTCCAGAACTTCACCACCGGTGGCATTACGCATCTCACTGGCGACATTCACCAGATGCGTTTTTTTCGGTACCGGTTGGATAACGGTTTTTTCCACCACAACATAAGTCTGTTCTGAGTCGGCAGCGCGTTTAGCTTCATTTGCTGCCCGGAGTTGTGCTTCTTGCTTTTTACGCAGCTCGTCGATCCACAGGTTAATCTTTTTATCTGCATCCATTTGCAGCGCTTTTGTCTCTTGCTGTTCCGCCAAAATTTCCGGAATCGACTGGCTGACTTCAGCGCGTTTTCTGGCTTTTTGCATCGGCAGCAGAACGCTGTTTTGCAGCTCCGACGTGGCGTGCGCTTCCAGCAAGCGTTGACGGCTTTCCTCAATGCGGGCGTCAATGCGTTCGAGGGCGTGCTGGCGATGCTGTTCGACTAACTGATGGTTGACGTTCTGGACCTGTTCAATCAACGGCGTGATGCGATTGAGATGCTTATAAGGTTCCGGCATTTGCCAGATGCTTTCCAGCTCGCCCAGCGCTTTAACCGCTGCGGCGTCTTTTTCCAGCGCGCTGCGGTTAGATTTAAAGCTGCCATTCAGCGCAGCACCCAGTTTTTGCCAGGTGGCGAATTGCTTACGGTAGAAGTCGACCAAATCTTCACGGTCTTCGCTGAAATCCAGAAGTTCATCTTTCAGCGATGAGACTTTTTCGATCAGGGCAAAATCTTCTTTCTCATTAAGAATGGCATTAAGCAGGCGCAGACCGGATTCAATCTCGTTTTTCCCCGGATTGTTTCCGCCCTCTGACTTGGCGCGGAATACGTTCAGCTCTTGCTTCCACTCTTCAAATACCTGACGAATATGTTCAACCAGCGCCGGCTCTTCCCGTTCGTTAAACGGCTGCTGAGCGATGTCAGCCATGGTTTGCGCGGCTTTACGCACCTGCGCTTCATCATGACGGCGAACTTTATGCAGACGCAATTCGCTATGGCGGCGGCTGTTATTAAATAACTCCCACGCCTGTTTTCGCTCGACGTTGTTGTTTTGCTGGCTGAAGCTGAATTTACCTTTGCAGGCCAGACGGGCTACCAGCAGTTTCACTTCGTCTTCGGGCCAGCCATAAGGGCGACGCGCAAAATGGTTCAGAATATCGCGTAAATACACAGGTTTATTGTATTCGATATTCATGCTGATCCAGGTTTCTACCTCGCGCATGGCGTCGGGGTTGGACTCTTCGAGGTTACCGAGATCCAGTTCGGTGTCGTTCTCAACCGTCAGTAATGCATGAATTTCACGGGAGATGTCACCGTTAAAAGGCCGCAGCATCTTCAGCTTGCCGAAAGTGTTTTCAATCACGTAACGGCAGGCTTCATCGACAATGTTCGATGGCGTGGAGGATTTTTTCGGTAAGCGTTCGCCAATCGCCCAGACGTCTGCTTCTGCAAGTAGTGATTCCAACTGAACACGGAGTAATTTTTCCCGGTTGCTGTTTTCACGCGCTTTTTCTGAGAGCAGGGTTGCCTGTTCCGGACGTTGCCCGGCGTTATCTTTGAGGAACTTTTCAGTCTGGACGACTAAATCAATATCGCTCCAGGTACGGCCCTCTTCGGGCAGACGAATCAAAATACAGCCGTCGCCTTCTGACGTATAAGGGCGACAGGTCGCATCGCTGTTATAGAACGTATAGGTCGGATCTTTAGGGGTCAGGATCTTCACCACCAGATCGTTAAGCACTGCGCCGTCTAATGGGTGCCCGTTCAGGAAGCGGCTGATATCAAAGTCTTGCTTGTTAGCCGGATAACGATATTTACGGCTTTTCAGAATGTCATCAAAGATGATCGATGCCAGTTTTTTGTTGATCGCAGAGAAATCGACATCAACGTTACGGATCTCGTTTTCGATCTCTTTCTCTTCGTTGGTCAGGAACACATATTTATCTTCAACGCGCGCAATGAGCATCAGGCGTTCAAGCGTGTTCAGACTTTTTTCGACCCGGCGGCGCAACTCAACTTTATCGGCATCGATCCTATCGATAGATAATGTGACCAGGTTATCCAGGGTGCTTTTCAGCGTTTCCACATAGCGGATCAGGAACAGCGTTTTAAGCAGGTTGCCATCGAACTCATCAAGAATGCCATTCTGGCAAGCCTGAGTGATGGTGCGGCTAACGGCAGGTTCCAGGAAGCTCTCAATGGCGGCATAGAAGCGCCAGAAAGGCACCAGAGAATCCAGCCCTTGCGCTGAGATTTGCTGCGCCGCAGTCTGGAATGCCTCCAGCTGAGAACGCTCACCCATAGCCAACTGTTTACCCGCTGCACCTTTCGTCCGAATAGATTCAAACACTTTTTGCAGAATCTGATAGTGCCACGGGACAAACGGGTAGTTGTCAACGAACTCTTCTTCGCTGGTAAAAGGACGTAGTGCAGTAGTTGTTGTAGGGTCAAAAGCCAGCTGGTTACGCAGGATATCGCCTTTCTCTTGCCACACTTTTGCCAGCGCCGCTTTTGCTTCGTCAGTCTTTACCAACAAACGTTTCTGGATAACTTCTGATGTGTTAGAGCTGGAAAGTTGCAGGCGTGTAGAGAAGCGCCCCTGGATCTTGGAGAAGTCCTGTCCGTCGCGACTGCTCATACCACCGATTGCCGCATTGATATCGGCCTGCGAAGTCACGATAACCCATGCGCGGCCACCGCAGATTACCCCAAGGTTTTCGGTAATAGTCTGCAGCTTCAGCATCATTTGCGTATTTTTGCCAATGAACTGACCGACTTCATCCACCATAAAGAGGATGTTCTTACCGTTGTCATCCAGCCACTCTTTTACCCACTGGCAAAAATTATTGATATCCAGCGGGAAGTTTTTGTCGAGTTGTTCCACCCATTGGCGGGAGGCTTCAAGACTCTGCTGCGTGGCCTGGCTTAATGCTTGTGCCATATCATCGCTGATGAAGTAGTAAGCGTCGCGCTCGTCTTCCCAGCGCGAGCCATTGATATCGGCAAACGCGGCTTTAAAGGTTTCATACTGACCGCGTTTATCCAGCTCGCGCTCAAGATGGGCAATATGCGGAAAATCAGCGCAGTAGCCAATGCGTTCGTTGAAAACTTTCAGGAAGACTTTAAGAATGGCATCTTCTTTGTCATCTACGTTGGCACGCGAATCAATATTGAACAGAATGACTTCAGTCGGGTAATGCACCGCTTTGTTAATATCGGCAAGGAATAATGCATCTTTGATTTTCTCTTCAAAGAAGGAGTAAGCATTACGTTCCGTACCGTTATGTGTAACTTTGCGGTTAGATAAAAGATAAGAAAGAATCTTAATAAAGTGCGATTTACCTGAACCGAAGAAGCCTGAAACCCATACGCCGATCTTGTTTTCCATACGGATCCTTTCCGGGCCAGTGGCAGGAACATAGGATTCGAAGAAATGGCGAAGATGGTTTTCCAGTTCGCGGGTGATGACATATTCATCTAACTCGATGTACGCGCTGGCATCATCGGTTTGCTCTGCTTTGACTACCCCGTTTATATTTCGTTTTAGAGGTTTTTCAAAAATCTGTTCAATATTCATTGTTATGCTCTTCATTGAGGATTCAATGTTGCTGCGGGTCCCGTATCTGGTACCAGTCTGAAAGCGCGATAATAATTTTGTGAACCGGTGTCTGTGAGCGGGGAAAGGTTGTACCCGCTGTAGGTGCCAGGATAAAACATCAGCAGTGGGGTGAACCCCATGACATCCTGCAAGGCACTCATCAGTTCATGACCGCGTACTAATGGCCAGGCGTTGCCCATGCCGGTAAGAATGACAAAATCCTGGGCAGCCAGATCGACTTTTTTCGCTATAAAATCAGCGATTTTTTTCTGATTTAACGGACCAGCAAGCTGCTTTTTCAGCGTCTCAGTACCCACTTTGACTTCCTGCTGGCAGACGCGCTCGAAAAGGCCGCGTTCATTGAGCATATCGATGATGATTTGGAAGACATTCAGACAGGCAAATTTATGGTCCTTTTCCAGATGCCGGAGCAGATACTTCAAATGCTCCCGTACCTGCAGTTCGCACTGCGCGGGATAATCAAAGATCCAAAAACCAATTTCATTTCCGGAGCCGTTATTTTTGAGGAAGCGATCTTCGTTAATGCGACTCTGGATTTGAGACAGGCGATATTCAAGAACGGGATCTATCACCGTTTTCCCTCCAGAATAGATATCAAGTCCTGTTGCCCCAGGCGCTGTAACACTGCCTGAGTTTCCGGTAAAAGGTAAACTGCCTGCAGGTTACGTCTGCGGGGCGTATCCACATAACCCGCTTCAGCAAGCGCCTTCACCAGATTGTTTCCCATTTTTGCAATAGATGAATCTGAGTAGCTGGCGAGTACCGGATGTTGGCGAACCTGGCTATTAACAAATTCGTTCCAACTATTGCCAGGCAACTTTTCCTTGAACTGCCTGCGCAGATCGTTCACCACTTCAGCCAGAAAATCCTTAACTACCGGCGAATGTAGCGTCAGAGCCACAAACAGAAGTTGTTGGCGTTCCCGCTCACTACCTTCGGCAATCAATGTCCACGCGCTTTTATCAAGCGTGTTCAGGCGAAGCCTGATTGTTGCCGCGTAACGTTTTGCGGTGTTAGGAGAAGAGGCTTGTAAAATGTTGTGGCCAACAATTTGCTCTTGCCATGTCTGTTCATCGGGATCGGTTAGCAACAGTTCGGCAATGACGCGGCTTTCCCTGCTCATGAGCGGCCCGCCCAGCAAGTCTCCTACCCATGCCTTGTCATTTTTAATCATCGAAAAACCCTCTGAAGACTGGAATGCAGCTCGCAAAAAACAAAAAGTGATTGTAATGGGGGGCCGGGCGAGATGCCATGAGAAAAGGCAATTTGTGAGAGGGATGATCGCGTTATGTACAACACATAAACGGTTTTGGCGAGAGTCATGCTTTAGCCATTTCTATAAGTGAGACTGGAAATTACCCTATATCATTCCCATTGAATGCATCAGCTTAATCGATTACAGCTCAGGAAATAAAATTTTAACTGTGTTAAAGTCCCTGTAAAATCAGTTAAAAAAGGAAGATAAACGTGGCGCTGTACAATATCGCAAATAAAGAACTACATGCTTTAGAAAAAACGACCTTTACTCTGGAAGGATTACAGGAACGTTATGATTTACAGGAAGCAATCAAAAAAAACATAGATATTATTGCTCCTGATTGTCTGGTAATTTCCGAAGAGTTTTCTGACTGGGAAGATAGCCGTCGGCGAATTGATTTATTGGCAATCGATAAACAGGCAAATTTAGTGGTTATCGAATTAAAACGTGATGAAACGGGTGCGCATATGGAGTTACAGGCACTACGATATGCGGCGATGATTTCCACAATGAGTTTTGCGAAAGCATGTGAATATTTCCAGACGTATTTGAAAAAACAAAACTGCGATGCCGATGCGAAAGAAAAAATACTTGAATTTGTTGAGCTGGATGAAACTGAGCTTGTTGATTTCGGAAAAGATATCAGAATTGTTTTGGCTTCATCGGATTTTAGCAAGGAACTGACTACCACTGCGATTTGGTTAAGAGATAAGGGGGTAGACATTCGATGCGTTCGTCTGACGCCTTATAGATTTAATGATGATGTTCTTATCAATGCAGAGCAAATCATACCGGTTCCTGAATTGGAAGAATATCAAGTTAAATTTCGTGAAAAACGTGATGAGCAGCTAATTAGCAGTCAGAAAAAAGAGAAGGACTATACGTGGTATATATATAAAGATAAAGAACTTAATAAGCGTAAATTAGCTCTTGAATTATTACGTGATTGGATAAGACAATTTAATCCAGCAAGTTATAATGATTTAATAAATGGATTAAGTGAAGACTTTAAAAAACGTACAGTTATGCTTGTCGATCAGATACCAGAGAAGCAAAAGAGTCGCTATCATATCAATGAAGATGCATTGATTACACTTCCTTCTGGTGAAATTGTCGCCATTTCTAATCAATGGGGTATTGCTAATATTGAAATCTTGATTGAGTTTGTACGGCAAAATGGTTTTGTTGTTGAAAAAGCTGAACAATAAATTTTGATATTGCTATAAATGTCTACATTGAAAAATGGGGAGAACATTTGTAGCTTTTAACATCTCAATGCAAGAGATGGCAATATTATGGGGGCACGGTATTATCAACCTCACCCCCTAAAAACCTCTTTCCGATGCTACTCTACAACCCCCTAAAAAACCGGTGGCGATTCACATTCCACCATGCATTCCGATTAACGCCGCATAGCCAGTTGAACTTTGCTACTCTGTGAGAGGTAGTACCTTCTATCCAGTGCGAATTTAATTAATGGAATAAATGATTATGAGTGAAAATGATACAATCCCAAAGAAGTCTACAAGTCAGATTAACAAAGCGGTATTCTTTACATCTGCTTTGCTAATTTTCCTTCTTGTCGCCTTTGCCGCCGTATTCCCGGATGTCGCCGACAAAAATTTTAAACTACTTCAGCAACAAATCTTCACGAATGCCAGCTGGTTCTACATCCTTGCTGTGGCCCTGATTTTACTGAGTGGGTAATGCTGCCAACTTACTGATTTAGTGTATGATGGTGATTTTAAGGTGCTTGCGTGGCTTCCATTTCCATCAGATGTCCTTCCTGCTCCGCTACTGAAGGCGTGGTGCGTAACGGCAAAAGCACTGCCGGACATCAGCGCTATCTCTGCTCTCACTGCCGTAAAACATGGCAACTGCAGTTCACTTACACCGCTTCTCAACCCGGTACGCACCAGAAAATCATTGATATGGCCATGAATGGCGTTGGATGCCGGGCAACTGCCCGCATTATGGGCGTTGGCCTCAACACGATTTTACGTCACTTAAAAAACTCAGGCCGCAGTCGGTAACCTCGCGCATACAGCCGGGCAGTGACGTCATCGTCTGCGCGGAAATGGACGAACAGTGGGGATACGTCGGGGCT
>ERZ1643250.1836-NODE-1836-length-17022-cov-6.830318_pt1 | contig 17022 bp, 14 predicted proteins | sample MGYA00579262_ERZ1643250 | MGnify/ENA primary metagenome ERZ1643250 (study PRJEB29033, sample SAMEA4952265) | chicken gut metagenome | biome: Broiler Chicken; feature: Gastrointestinal Tract; material: Caecum | place: Ireland | collected 2018 | study: Broiler... | reverse complement strand
TATTCTGCAGGTCAAAGAAAAACCGGGACGAACTCCGGAAGTACTCCCCGTTATCAGGGGAACAGATACAGACCCCAGAATCAGAGCAGACAAAGATACAGCGCCCGGGGCTACAGGAGAGAATCGTATGGGCGGAAAAAAAGAAGTGTTGTGCTGGCGGTTCTGATTCTCATGGGAATTCTGGCCATTGGAATAGAGACCATAAGCAGTTATGTAAATAAAAAGAGACTGGAGGATCTGCATCCTTCCTGGAATCTTGAAACCTATGATCCTTATGCTGGGGTAACCAGAGAACTTTCTGAGACGGGGGAGGTCTTTGACATTACCCTCATGCCAGGGGAATACAAAGTGGGTGTCTGGCTGCCGGAGGGAAATTACACAGCGTCTCTTCAGGAAGGAAGCGGTTCTCTCAGTCTGATGGATATGGAGAATGTGATTTTCCTTAACAAGGTATTTGGAACAGAAGAAGAGTACGGGGAAGTAACAGAGGTCGAAGATTTAAAGCTTTATGAAGGCGGAATTGTAACAGTAAACAATGGATTGGTTGTAAATCTGCATACAGAGAACGGACAGATGCAGGAAATGGAAACGATGGATAATCCTCTTACAGAAACCATCTATCTTGAACCGGAGAGAACATATACAGCGGGAGATGATTTTCCCGAGGGTGTGTACGATGTCACCGGAGAAGACTGGGGCGATCTGGAGTACAGCGTTTATCTGGGAGATATTTATGAAGATGAGGATTTGAATTATGAGAGCAACAGCATCTGGTTCTCGGAAGGGGAGGAAGGAACCATTTACTGCAATGTTGTTTTGCCTAAAGGGGCAGAAGTCACCGTGGGAACGGATGTAATGGTTTTAACTCCCAGCAAGAAGATAGAAAGCGAAGATTATGACGGGTATTATGACGTCTACCGGTAAGGGACAGGAGGAAACAAATGTTTTTTAAAAGGACGAAAATACAGCCGGAAGGTGTCCGGAAACACATTCTCTTTTACGGCAGGGTACAGGGAGTCGGGTTTCGGTTCTATGCCGTACAGAAAGCCAGACAGCTGGGGCTGACCGGATGGGTGAAAAATCTGATGGACGGAAATGTGGAGATGGAGGTACAGGGACCTCAGGAAAAGATAGACCAGTTAATCCAGTATCTGAGCCGTCAGCGTTATATCCAGATTACAGGGATGGAATGTAAAAACTTACCTCTTCAGGAAGAAAGAAGCTTTTGTGAAAGGGGATATTAAGAGACAGAGAAGGAACCGCCCGGACGGACGATTCCTTCTCTGTTTTTTTCTCTGTATTTTTAGATTTCATCATAGAGATTTCCGATATAATCACGAAGCACGGTTTCCTGTTCTTTGGTGATTTCCGGATATTCAAAGGAAGCAATACGTTTATCAATGGCTTCGTTTGCAAGCTGAACAGAGTCTTTTTTGCCTGCATCCTCCCAGCCTGTGAACGACATTTTGTTAAAGAGAGCGGGAGTGTACAGCTCATCTTTCATATAGTCCATGGTGTGCTCTTCTCCGATAAACTGTCCGCCGGGACCTACATCGCTGAGGTTTTCAAGCTCTTCGCTGTCGGTGTGAACGGACATGCCGTTTACAAGCTTGCGGATCATTTCGATGTTTTGTTCGTCGAGCAGATATTTTTCGTAGCACAATACATTGAAGGAATCCATAACACCGCAGGAATGTAATACAAAGCTGGCAGATGACATCAATGCCGCCATCATGGTGAAGGTAGATTCTACGCCGCACTGCCAGTCCACACATTTGGAGTCTGCCAGAGAACCACCGGTACGGCAGGGGATGTTGTAGTATTTTGCCAGAGAAGCAGAGGCAAAACTTATAAGGGCGGTCTCCGGAGAGCCGATTGCCGGTGTGACAAAACGCATATCGGTTCCGCCGGAAGTGTTGGAGTAAACCACAGGAGCCCCCGGGCGAACTAATTGTGCGTAGACAATACCGGCCAGGTTTTCTGCGTTGTTGCAGACAACTGTTCCGGATAAAGTAACGGGGCTGGTTACCCCTGGCATGGAGCAGCAGGGGAACATGGTAGCCTGATTTCTCTCTGCAAAATAACGGCAGGCCTGCAGCATGGTTTTGTTATATTTCAGGGGAGACATTGGGTTAATCAGTCCAAAGGCAACGGTCTGTTCCTTGTCGGATCCGTAGAACCGTTGGATCATATCAATGCTGTGCTCACAATCCTGGAGGGTTGTGGTAAGTCCCATCAGCGGTTTGTCCGTATATCTCAGGCAGACAGCCATCTGATAATCCCGTACAATCTTTCTGTCAATGTCTGAGGGCTCAATTAAGTTGGGATTTAACATATCAATTACCCGGCTGGTATGATCCATTTTCTGGAAATTCAAATAGTCCTGTGCAGTATTTCTGTGATGATCTCCGGCACGGCTGACGAAAAGGGGACCGGAGGCAGGAGCTAACACTTTATGTCCTTCTCCAAAGGTGACAGATTTTCCGTTTCTTCCATAAATGACAAATTCCGAAGGGGCAGTGGAAAGGGCTTTTTCAACCAGATCCCTTCCAATATGCACCACATAACCGTCTACTTTCGCACCGTGTTTACGAAACAGTTCACATGCTTCTTCGTCTTCCATAATGACGCCGTCTTTCTCCAGAACTTCCAGGGTCATCTCATGAAGCTTTTCTACTTCTTCCTGTGTGAAAAAATTACCAGCAACCTTCATTCCTATTTCCTCCTTTTATGATACGGTTTTTTCCTGTGTCTGTTTTTCTTTTTTCCTACGGGGCTTTATTGGCATAATGTATTCCTTTAAAGCTCCGGTCTCGGGTTCCATATTTTCATAAGTATAATCGATCTTACGCAGTTTCTCGGGCGCTTTGCCTTTGGCAAAGAAGATGATGAAGCCGACTGCAGCCGCTGTTTCCAGGATAAATACCGGGAAGCCGGTAATGGCTTTTACTGATTTGGCGCCGTCCAGTCCGCCGCTCCAGATGAATAAGATGGCTACGGATGCCATTAAAACGCCCCAGAAAACTTTAATTTTCATAGGAGCTTCTTCGGATTTGTAATCTTTACCGGGCTCTATGGTCATCATGGAAACTGTTGAAGTCATGGAGTTAGCCAGGGTTACAAAGGAGATAACCTGGGTAATTAAAAGCAGCGGTTTCATAATGACGTCAAGAGGCAGGTAGGACATGGTAAATAACTGCATATAGGAGTGATCGTTGGCTGCCAGAACACCAACCAGATCTTCGCCCATTACAAATTGTACATTTGCAGCGAATCCGCCGAACATACCGAACCAGACCATGGCAAAAATGGACGGCAGAATCATATTTACAACAACCACTTCTTTTAAGGTACGGCCTTTGCTTAAGGTGGCGATAAACAAACCGGTCATTGGTGCGAACGCAATCCAGTCCAGCCACCAGATATTGTTCCACCACTGGGGCCAGAGATCTGTAGTGGTAGACACATCCTGTACAGTCAGCATAGGAAGGTAATCCCTGATAAACTGTCCGAGAGCTTCACTGGTCAGATTAAACATATAACTTTTCGGGCCGAAAAGAATGACAAAGGCCAGGAAGAAGAAGAACAGATAGGTGTTCTTTTCGGAGAGCCATGCGATTCCTTTCTTTAAACCGGATACGCTGGTAGCTGTGTAGATAATGGTAATTACTACGGCGATGGCGATCCAGACCGGAAGTCCCGTCTTAATATGAAACAGATATTCAATTCCGCTTCCAAGCTGCATCAGTCCATATCCCATGGAACCGGAAACACCGCCTAAAATGGCAAAGAGGCAAATAATATCCACAACCGTTTTGGTACCGTTTCCCATTCGTTCACCCATCAGAGGGTAAAGGGCGGAACAGGAACGATAACTTTTACCAAGATTGTAAATCGCATAGGCAACTACAACACCGAAAGCAGTATATAATGCGTAGGGAGTCCATGCCCAGTGCAGCCACTCATATTCCAGAGCGTCAATAATGGACTCGTAGCTCATAGGTTCTGCGCCGAAAGCGACCGGTGGTCTTGCGGTATATTCAATCATTTCTGCGGTAGGCCAGAGAATAAATCCGGTGGCCATTCCGGCACACAGAGAAAGGGCAAAGTATTCAAAAGTGCTTAATTCAGGTTTTGCCTTGGGTCCGCCCAGGCGAACCTTTCCCACCGGAACAAAAACAATGGCAAGACAAAAGACAACCAGAAATAAAGTACACAGACTGACTGCCCATCCCATATCTTTCATAACCAGCATAACACCCTTGTCGATGACTGTATTAAAGGCATCGGGTATGAGAATTCCGGCCAGCAGTACAATCGCAAAAAACAGAATCGGGATAATGCAGACGCTCCATCTTATTTTATAATCTCTGGGCGTTTGTCGTATTCTTATTTTCCTCCATAACTTCTCCTCCTTTTCTTTGATAAGTAATACAGCATTTGTGCGCAGACCCCTGTCAGAAAAAAGATGAAGGCAAGCTGCGCTCCCGATACCAGTCCCATAATTCCGGCCCACTGCACTGGCTGTGTAAAGACATAAGCCATAAATAATATGCCTGCCGCCAGACCTGTCAGGCAGCTTACTGCTGCGATATAAAGTCCTGCATAGGAAAATCCGCATATGGAAGCGGATGCCAGGAATGCCAAAACAGCAAAAAGCACAAGATCTGACGAATGAATAGAAATCTTTAAGATTCCGCAGGCTAAAGCAGATAGAACAGAGATGATAAGTATCATCAGAAGCGGGATATACATCAGCCAGCGCCTGTCCCTTTTTCTGGGTAGCAGATTACTTATTTTCATTTTTACCCTCCTTAAAAAATATTTCGTTGTTCTTGCTTATATTTTTATATATAAAAAATTATTTGTCAATAAATTTTATGGATTTAAAAAATAATTGTAGGATTATACAATTTTAGACAGGTATTTTCAGCACTTTTCCTCTAAAGAAAAGGGGGGAGAAAGGACAAATATAACAGATGTTTTTACATAAGAAAAGAAAAAAGAACCAGGCATTTTCCTGGTTCTGAAAAGGGGTGCCGGGGCTACTTGCTGCTCTCCTGAGCCTGTTTGATCCAAAGGCTTACACAGCGGGTTTTTCCGCGGTTTCCCAGATTGTGCCGCTTTTTAGCGTCAATATAAAAGGAGTCCCCTTCTTTCAGGGTAAACACATCCTCCCCGATGGTAATCAGAAGTTCTCCCTCTAATACGTATCCGATTTCATCATAGGAATGGGACCATTCTTTATCATAAATGCATCCTGGTTCCACAACGATATATTCGCCTGTCATGCGTTCTTTGCCGAAATTAATGGATTCGTACCGGATTTTTCCTTCTCGTTTATAAATGACCGGCCGCTCTTCGGCGCGGATTACTTTACCTGCCCATTCGCGGTTGTCCAGCAGTTTGATTAGTTCCACTCCCAGAGCCTGGCAGATTTTCTGGATGTTATCCAGAGTGGGGCTGCACAGTTCCCGTTCCAGGTTGCTGATATAAGCGGGCGACAGCTCTGTCTGTTCAGACAGCTGAGTTAAAGTCATGTTTTTTGTTTTTCGCAGAGTACGGACTCTTGCGCCAATATCTTCAATCATAACGGCCTATCTCCTTTTTTCTTCATATCTTACACACTTCTTTTGGGTTTTTCAATACATAATAGAAAAATTTATTCAATTTCCATAAAATATTTTTTTATATTTATAAAATTTGAAGATTGATTTTTGGGGGAATACATTTTATGATAGAAAAAAACGAAGGAGGAAATCCTGATGATGATTCGACAAAACCCAAGTATTTTTAATGATATTGTGGGACCAACTATGATTGGTCCATCCAGTTCCCATACCTGTGCACCCTCTCGAATCGGCTTTCTGGCGCAGCAGTTTTTACCGGGACAGTTGAAAAAGGCCACCATTACTTTTGCAAAAGATGGCGCGTATACCCTGATGTACAAAGGACAGCGTTCGGATATGGGGTATGTAAACGGATTGCTGGGGCGTCATCCGGAAGATCCCAGGCTGCGGGATTCTTTTACAGAAGCGAAGAAAGCGGGCGTGGAGATTTCTTTTGTCATCGAAGATTTCCCGCCGGTTCGTCCCAACATTTCGCGGCTGAATCTGGAGAATACGAAGGGAGAGCAGGTGGAGCTCTATTCCGATTCTACAGGGGGCGGTACGGTACGGCTGATGTCTTTTAACGGTTATGATGTGGATATTGTGGGAGATTGTTATGAATTGATTCTTCTGACTTCCTGCGGCCGGGAAGGAAGCGAACACGTTCTGGAAGAGGCATTAAAGCTTGTGGGCGCCAATGAGGGAACCAGTGTTTCTGCAAAAGAGGAAAGTGGACTGGTCAACATAAAAACCCGTACAGAGCATACGGAAGAGTTTCTGGAGCAGTTAAGAAATGTGGAAGGAGTCTCTGAAGTAAAGGAAATCCATCCGATTCTAACAGTGCTTTCCAACCGGCATGCGGATATTCCCTTTGCCAGTGCGGAAGAAATGCTGGCCTATGGGGACGAAACAGGCAAAGAACTGTGGGAACTGGGTGTGGAATATGAGATGGCCCGCAGCGGCTGGAGCAGGCAGCGTGTAATGGAATATATGGAATACGTGGTAGACACCATGGAAAACAGCGCCATAGAGGGGTTGAAAGGGGAAGGAGACATGAGCGGAATTATTTCACCTACTTCAGGTAAGGTGGAAGCTTATATAAAACAGCAGCCTTCTGCCCTGGATATGGGGGTACTTAATACAGTTGTACCCTGGTCCATGGCTGTTATGGAGTATTCCAGTACCATGGGGAAAGTGCTTTGCGCGCCTACGGGCGGATCGGCAGGCGTATTCCCAGGTGCAGTTCTCGGTACGGCAAATCATATGGGGCTGGAGAAAGATGCGAAGGTTCGTGCAATGTTTGTTACTGCAGTGATTGGAATTGTTATGAGTAAGGACTGCAACTATTCTGCGGAGCTGTATGGCTGTCAGGTGGAGCCGGGGGCTGCCTCCGGAATGGCGGCAGCGGGTCTGGTCTGTCTGATGGGAGGTACTTCAGAGCAGATGTGTATGGCTGCCTCCTGTGCGGTGCAGAATATCCTGGGAACAATCTGTGATCCGGTGGCAGGTCTGGTGCAGATTCCCTGTATTAATCGGAATGCCATGTCTGCAGCTAACGCAGTTGTGTGTGCAAATATGATTATGGGAGGATTTGATCCGCTGATTCCATTGGACCAGACGGCGGAAACTCTATTTCGGGTAGGGGAACAGCTTCCTGCAGAACTGCGCTGTACCTGCCGGGGAGGACTGTGTACAACGCCCTGCGGACAAAAACTTGCCAAAGAGCAGGAAATTCGGGATAACGCCAGATAAAACTTTGGGTTTAATTAAGAAAAGCATGTTCCGGGAATCTGTCGGGATTCCGGAACATGCTTAAAATTTGCGGTTTTTCTGAATTTATTTTTTGCTTACGCGTCCAGTTTCTTTCCTGTGAGCATTTCATAGCCCTGCAGGTATTTATCAATGGTTTTCTTTTCGATGTCTTCCGGAAGGGTCCAGTCATTGTCCGGGTTGGCTTTCAGCCAGTCCCGTGCGAACTGTTTGTCGAAGGAAGGCTGTCCATGTCCCGGTTCATATCCGTCAGCAGGCCAGAAGCGGGAGCTGTCCGGTGTGAGCATTTCATCTCCGAGAACAATATTTCCTTCCGGATCCAGGCCGAATTCAAACTTGGTATCTGCAATAATAATACCGCGGCTCAGTGCGTAGTCGGCGCATTTTTTATAAAGTGCAATGGTGTAGTCGCGCAGTTTGGCAGCGTACTCTTCACCCTTGCCCGGGTACTGTTTTTCGAGATGGGCCACGCTCTGTTCGTAAGAAATATTTTCATCATGATCTCCGATTTCTGCCTTAGTAGATGGAGTATAGATTGGTTCCGGCAGTTTATCAGATTCTTTTAATCCTTCCGGAAGCTGAATGCCGCATACGGTGCCGTCTTTCTGGTAGCTGGCCCAGCCGCTTCCTGTAATATAGCCGCGGACAATACATTCTACGGGAAGCATTTCTAATTTCCTGCACATCATACTGTTTCCATCAAACTGAGGCTGCTGGAAAAATTCAGGCATATCTTTTACATCTGTGGAAATCATATGGTTTGGAAGAATGTCTTTTGTCATATCAAACCAAAACTTGGACATCTGAGTCAGAACGGTTCCTTTTTTGGTGATGATGTTTTTCAGAATTACATCGAAGCAGCTAATACGATCAGTTGCAACCAGAATTAAGCTGTCGCCGTTATCATAGATTTCACGTACTTTTCCTTCTTTAATCGGTTTCATTTTACATACCTCGCTAATCCGTTATAGTTTCGTTTCAATCGTTCCTTCTCTAGAATAAACATAGTTTGCATAAAAAACAATCTTTTTTTTCTTTTTTTTCGATCTTTTTGCGTGCTGATGCCGATTGTGCTATATTACTTTATACGCAGAGAAAACAGAAAATAAAAGCAAAAGGGGAAAGTGAGATGGGAGCATTATATTTTACAAGACACGGACAGACGATCTGGAATGTGGAGAATAAAATCTGCGGGGCGACAGATATTGCCCTGACAGAGCTGGGGCATGAACAGGCGAAGTGTCTGGGGAGGGAAATAAAAGAGCAGGAGATTCTTATAGACGAAATTCTGTATTCTCCGCTGATTCGGGCGGCGGAGACTGCCAGACATATCTCAGAGATCACCGGGATCCCCCGCAGGATGGAAATAAGACTGAAGGAGCAGAACTTCGGAAAATTTGAATCCACCCCCAGAGACGGGGCGGAATTTCAGAAGGCGAAAATGAATTTTATCAGCGATTATCAGGGCGGAGAGTCCATGCTGCGGCTTTGCCAACGGATATATAATCTTCTGGATGAGCTGAAAGAAGAGAAGAATAAAACGTATCTGCTTGTGGCGCACAACGGAATTGCCCGGGCGGTGCATTCTTATTTTTATGAAATGGAAAATGAAGAATTTGCCCGCTTCGGAATTAAAAATTGTGAGATTAGAAAGTATGAATGGCATTGATTTTGCTGGGATTTTTATAAATTGGACAAAAAAAGTAAGTTTTTTGCTCCAAGGGGTTGAAACCTGAGAAATAAACTCGTATAATGAGGATAAATCGAAGTGAGGAAAACCCAGAAGGAGGTATTTTTAAATGAAAACAGTAATCATTGGTGCGAATCATGCAGGAATTGCGGCGGCAAATACTTTATTAGATAATTACCCGGATCAGAAGGTGGTTATGATTGACCGCAATACGAATTTAAGTTATCTGGGATGCGGAACAGCTCTTTGGGTAGGAAGACAGATTGATTCCTATGAAAATCTTTTCTATACCAATAAAGAAGCTTTTGAGGCAAAGGGTGCAGACATCCGCATGGAAACAACGGTAAAAGGCATTGACTTTAAGGCGAAGAAAGTTTCCTGCGAAAGCGCAGACGGAAATGTATATGAAGAATCTTATGATAAACTGGTTCTGGCAACCGGCTCGCTGCCTATCGATCCGAAGATTCCAGGAAATGATTTAGAGGGAATCAGCTTCCTGAAATTATTCCAGGACGGCCAGGGTGTAGATAAGCAGATCAGTGATCCCAATGTAAAAAATGTAGCGGTAATCGGCGCGGGCTACATTGGCGTGGAGATTGCAGAGGCAGCCAAACGCAGAGGAAAAGAAGTGCGTCTGTTTGACGTGGCTCCAACTTCTCTGGCAAGTTACTATGATCCCTGGTTTTCAGAAGATATGGACAAAAACCTGGAAGAACACGGAATCGAAGCGCACTATGGTGAGAGAGCAACTGCCTATAAAGGAAACGGACGGGTAGAAGCGGTTGTGACGGATAAAGGTGAGTATCCGGCAGAACTGGTAATCAACGCCATCGGTTTCGTTCCCAATACCGCTCTTGGAAAAGAGCATCTGGACTGCTTCGCAAACGGCGCTTACCGTGTGGACAGACATCAGCAGACCAGTGATCCGGATGTATATGCAGTGGGCGACTGTGCAACCATTTACTCCAATGCCCTTCAGGCAGAGACCTACATCGCTCTGGCGACCAATGCGGTCCGTTCCGGAATTGTAGCAGGACATAATATCGGAGGAACGCCTCTGGAATCCATCGGCGTACAGGGTTCCAACGGAATTTCCATTTTCGGATACAACATGGTTTCCACAGGTTTATCTGTAAAAGCGGCTGAAAAGAATGGAATGAAGGTCAGCTATACAGATTATGAAGATTTGCAGAAACCGGGATTTATGAAAGAAAATGCAAAAGTAAAAATCCGTATTGTCTATGAAACGGAGTCCCGGCGCGTGGTTGGAGCGCAGATGGCGTCTGCGGATGATATTTCCATGGGAATCCATATGTTCTCTTTGGCGATTGAAGAAGGCGTGACCATTGACAAGCTGAAATTACTGGATATTTTCTTCCTGCCTCACTTTAACCAGCCGTATAACTATATTACCATGGCGGCTCTGGGCGCCAAATAAAAAGGTGAATAAAAAACAGGAAGGAATCTGCAGGTGAAAAGATTCCTTCCTGTTTTGCTGAATATAGTTCTTATTTTATCCGGTAGCGGCTGATGAGAGACATTAACATCTGCATATAAGTCTCGGCTCCTTCTTTTGCTTTGGCCGGATCCCGGTACGAGTCTTTGTATTCCAGGAGAAGCCCGTGGAACAGATCGCAGCAAATATCGCTGAACAGACGGGCGTCTTCCAGTGAGAAATGTCCCGTAACAGCAGCCCGGCGGACAATTAAATAATTCCGTTCTTTCAAATCATTATTAAAAAAGACACTGGTAAAGAGCCCGTCCAGATTCTTCCATTTATCCGGAAATAACTGATAATATTCAAAAATCGTGTCGCCCAGTTGTTCTTTATATCTTCCCCAGAAAAATAATTCGAAGATTTCTACATTTTCAAAGGCATATTTTGCAAAAGAGTCCCACATGGAAATCAGCATATCCAGAGGGGAAGAGTTGGAATTGGCACTTTCCTGGAGATCAATAATATAATTTTCCAGAAAGCGCACTGCAGCAAACCGTACCAGGTGATCCAAATCGTCAAAGTATTTATAAATCACAGGAGTGGTACAGTTGCAGGCACTGGCAATATTGCGGATTTTGATGTCAGACGGACTGGTTGTCTTCAGCATTTCATAAGTTTTAACAATAAGTTCGTTTTTCTTGTTGGAAGCCATAAGTCATTACTCCAAAATAGGTATTTAAAAAATTATAACTTTAATTTGAAAATATAGCAAGAAAAAACTGAAAGGTGAAAAAGGGGCGGTTTTGTGCCGCCCCTTTTATACAGGCTGCTTTTGCAGCCCTTTTTGTTTAATAGGAAACTGCGTTCCCTATTAAACAAAACGCTCCGCGTGGATCGCACTGCGTCGGAGTGGAAGAAGGCGCTTTGCGCCCCCGCCGCAGGCGGAGAATCCTGCTCGCAGGATTCTTTTTTATTATTTGCAGGATTCCATGTATTTTTTCATTTCTGCATCAATATCAGGAGATAAGGTGGAATCGCCGTAATTGTCTAAAATGGCCTTCCATTTCTTGTTTGCTTCCTGCTCTGCAGTCAGCGCACCCGCATTTTTCCACTGTGCATAACTTCTCCGATCGCTTAAAGTTGGACGGTAGAATTCCTGGCGGTACCAGTCCACGGTATGTTCTTCCATCAGGAAGGTTCCTCCCGGACCTACGTCTTTAATTACGTCATAAGCAAGAGTTTCCTCATCTACAGTGATTCCCTGGTTGATGCGTTTGATATAACCGATAATTTCATTGTCGATAATCAGTTTCTCGTAAGACGTACAATTGTAGGTCTCGATGATTCCGGCTGCATGGAGGATGAAGTTTCCGCCGGCCATCTGTGCCATAAGCAAAGTGATGGCGGATTCATAGGCGGCCTGAGAATCCATTAATTTCGCATCGGATAAAGCGCCGCTGATTCGGCAGGGGATCTGATAGTATTTTGCCAGTTGTCCGTTTATCAGGGATACAACTGCGTCTTCGGGAGAACCGATGGTCAGAAGCCCTGTGCTCATTTCTGCATTGGAACCGGAAGCAGAATATACGATAGGGCATCCGGGATTTACGCACTGGGCGTATACGATACCTGCCAGTACTTCTGCGTTTTGTACGGATACCAATCCGGCTAAAGTAGCGGGAGTGGTCATGCCTGCGATGGAAAGGGAATTCACTAACTGAGGCTGACCGGTTTCTGCATAAGCCCGAATCGCTCCCAACTGACGTTCGTCGTAGGAAAGGGGAGTCAGCGTACAGGGGATGGAGGAGATGACAGGTTTCTCTTTGATGGCGTCCAGACCACCGAAGGGGATAGCTGCCAGTTCGATGCAGTGCATGGCGTTTTCGTAGCCGTAAACGCTTCCCATTAATGGTTTTCCACTGTACTTCATGGTGTTGTAAACCATGGTAACCGGGCGCTCTTTGACCGGAACATCCTGAGGTTCGCAGGAAATATGACTCTGAATATCAATATTAGGAAGTTTGTCGCAGATTTTAACAATATTAATAAAATCTTCCAGAGAACCTTCCCGGCGCCCTTTGTCCATATCCGTAACGAAAGGAGAACCGTAGGGGCCGGCATAGGCCACATCTTCACAGGTTATAGTAACATTTTTGGAGGGATCTCTTCCGTACAGGGTGTAAGAAGAAGGAGAGAGACGAATCGCTTCTTCTACCAGGGTGCGGGGGAAATGAACCTTTTTGCCATCCAGACGGCATCCGTGCTTTTCCAGGGTCTGGCGTGCATGTTCATAAGTTATAATAATTCCCACTTCTTCCATGATTCGGAGGGAATTCTCGTGTATTTTTTCCAGTTCTTCTTGTGAAATCACTTGATATCTCTGCATAGGTGTACCTCCTGTTAAATTATTTTTTATTAAAATTCCGAAAGGGATATTTGATGATTCAAACATACTATAAAAGGTTATCAATGTCAACCTATTGAGAAGAGAAAATATCAACAATATTAACAGCGAAAACTTGTAAATTGTAATGAAATAGAGGAATAAAACATAAATAGATTGAAATTAATGGGGAAAATTGCTATCATTATTAAAAATAAAAAGTGAAAAACAGTAACAATAGTAACCGTGAGAAATTGCATTTAGTTATCAATAAAAACTAAAGGAGGCGGAATATGTTAAAGGGAAAAAACGCAGTCATACTGTTGATACTAAGTGTCATTGCCGGTCTGGTATATCTGACACCGTTCCTGCGCTTCTCTTTCTATGATCAGATGAAAGATGCGCTGCAGCTGACAGATATACAAATCGGGGCCATTGGGGCGGTATACGGAACTTTTAATGTTGCAAGTTACGCTCCGGGCGGTTTTCTGGCAGAAAAATTCGATACGAAGAAACTTTTGCTGGTGTCCTGTGCCGGAATGTTTCTCTGCACGGTATGGTATTCTTTTTATCCGGGTTATGCCGCACTGTTGATAATTCATGCTCTGTATGGAGTTTTCAGTGTGGGAACTTTCTGGTCTGCCTATCTGAAAACCGTCCGCGGACTTGCTTCGGAAAGGGAGCAGGGGAAGGTGTTTGGTATCAGTGAAGGCCTTCGCGGGCTTGGTCAGACAGCGGTAGCGTTTCTGTGTCTGGGTGTATTGGGGCTGTTTGCCACAAATGAATTAGGCTTTAAGGCAGTCCTGTGGGTCAATGCAGTTTCCTTTGCAGTCATGTTTCTGGCGGTGCTGTTTTTTATTCCCCGTTCTCAGAAGGACAAAGCTTCAGCGCAGGAGGAAGGAAAACAGGGTGCTAAGAAAGAGAATCTGATTCTGAAATCCCTGAAAAGTCCTTCCATCTGGAACTGTATTTTTATCATCATGTGCGGATATGCGCTTTGGAACACGGTAAACGGATACCTGGGGACATACTGTACCAGGGTATTGCATATCCCGGAGAACATATCCAGTACCCTTTCCATTATCCGAAGCTATATTATCGTATTTGTAGCCGGTGTGACAGGCGGTATCCTTATGGATAAGTTCCCTTCCAAGGGTCATGGGATGATGACGGCCTTTGCCTGCACGCTCTTATCGGTGCTGGGAGTGCTGGTGACAGGAAATGTGCTGATGCTCTGTGTGGCTATGACGGTGGTCCTATCTTATATGGTAAATGCTATTAAATCTACTTATTGGTCCATTCTGGGGGATGCCGGAATTCCGCCGGAAGATACGGGAATGGCTACGGGGATTATTTCGCTTATCGGTTTGACTCCTGATATTTTTGTATCGCCGGTTATCAGCCGGTTCATTACCTGGGGAGAAACAAACGGCAGTGTAGAGAGAGGTTTCCTGCTTATGTGGGCATGGATGGGAGCCTGGGCTCTTTTGGGCATCGCGTTTTCCTGGATATTGAAACAGAGAAGGAAAAAGCTGGGGATTCAGTAGGATACCGAAGGGAAAAAGAACGGAGGGATAGCATGAAAAGAAGAAACCAGAAGATAAATGTAGTATTTCTGCTTTCCGCAGTCATTGCAGGAGGAATTGCACTCTGGGGAATTGTGGGAAACACCTCTTTCGCAGGGGTTTCAGACAAACTTATGCAGGGCCTGAAAGATCATTTTTCCTGGCTCTATCTGGGAGTGATGCTTCTCTTTGTGCTGTTTGCCCTGGTTCTGGCTTTTAGTCCTCTGGGAAAAGTTAAGCTGGGAGACGACGGGGAGAAACCGGAATACAGTACCATTTCCTGGTTCGCAATGCTGTTTGGGGCAGGAATGGGGATTGGAATGGTTTTCTGGGGAGTGTCGGAACCGTTATCCCATTATATCGCTCCGGCACAGGGAATTGAGCCTTTCACAGAAGAGGCGGCACGCTTTTCCATCCGTTCCTGTTTTATGCACTGGGGACTTCATCCCTGGGCCTGTTATGCAGTTATGGGACTTGGACTGGCCTATTTTCAGTTCCGGAAAAAGAAACCTGCTATGGTCAGTTATTTGTTCCAGCCCATGATAGGGGAGAAAGCTGTTGCGGGAGCGGCGGGAAAAGGAATTGATATTTTTACAACGGTAATTACTATTGTGGGAGTAGCTACTTCCTTCGGTATGGGATGTCTGCAGATTAGCAGCGGCCTGGAGTATCTGTGGGGAATCCCCCGGAATCTGATTACCTGGACGGTGATTATTGTTATAATTGCGGTCATTTATATTTATTCTGCTGTAAAAGGAGTCGGAACGGGGATTAAAAGACTGTCAGATATTAATCTGATACTGTTTGTCCTTCTTCTGGCAGCAGCCTTTTTTATCGGACCGGGGCGTTCCTATATCGGAACTCTCTGTCAGGGGCTGGTCGATTGTATATGGAACTTTTTCCCGGACAGTCTTCGGACATCTTATAATGGAAGCAGGGAATGGATTAATAACTGGCGGGTATTTTACTGGGCCTGGTGGCTGTCCTGGGCGCCTTTTGTAGGGGTCTTTATTGCCAGGATTTCTAAAGGAAGAACCATCCGCCAATTTGTCTTAGGCGTTATGATTATTCCTACGGCCGTATCCACAGTGTGGTTTTCTGCTTTTGGAAGCATGGGATTTCATGTGGCAGGGAATTTTACCCAGGAGGAGCTTGCTGTGATGACCGGCTCTCCGGAAACGGCCCTGTTTCGGATTTTTGCCCAGTATAGGGGTGGAATCGTACTGTCGGTGGTGGCCATCTTTTTACTGATTACTTTTTTCGTTACTTCAGCCAATTCCGCCACCTATGTGCTGGCGATGCTGACTTCAGACGGAGAGCTGGATCCTCCTGACAGGAAGAAAGTGTTCTGGGGGATTCTTATGGCGGTAGTTGCCTTTGCCCTGATTTTGTCAGGAGGAATTGAGGTGATACAGACCATTTCCATTGTGATTGCGTTTCCGTATCTGTTTATTTTGGTTCTTATCTGTGTGAATCTGGTCATTGCCCTGAAGGGCAGGAAAAAATAAGGGGATTATGTAAGTTCCAGAATTTCCAGGGGAATCTGGTTGAAATAGTAAAGGCATCCCATATCTACAACGTACTGCAGAGTGTCCCGGTAACGGGAATCCTGAAACCAGTCTGACAGCACGTAGAGAAATTCTACTTTATAGTCCAGAGGAGTCATCAGTTTCTGATACTCTTGTTTTTTGAAATGGCAGTTGGGAAGTTTCTCGTCCACAGAACCGGCGCACTTCTGGAATTTTTTCTCGATGACATACAGGGTGCGGTTCTGGTAATTGAGGAAGGCCTCATCCGGTTCCCAGACTTTTGAATTGTAGTCGCGGTAATCGATGCCGTTGGGAGTCAGGAATTCTGTATACAGTTTTTTCTTGGGAAGAGACAAACCGATGGTCTGGCCGTTTTTTATAACATTAACTCCGAAAACTGTATAACCTGCGGCCGTAAGAGCATCGTTTAAAGAGGTCTGCTGTTCAAAAGCGAGGCCGTTGGCATTTGTCCGGGCGCCGCCGCCGTGGGTATTTATTTTTCTTGGCATTTTCTACCTTCTTTCCGATAAAGTACTATTATTGTAAAGGAAACGCCGGATTTATACAATCATTTTCTGAAATAAGAGAGCCATATAAGAATACAGGAAAGATTCGAGGCCTGTATCCTTATATGGCTTTTTATGTAATAGGATTAAGGAGTCCAAAGTCGCGACGTCCGGATGATTTTGTGTATTTTACCAAAACATAATTCCAGAAGAGGGTTACGGATTTGAGATTAAAGAAATAGAGGCGGCGTGATAGAATAAGCACATGGGAAACCATAGAGCCAGGGCGGCTTACCCTCTGATTTCCGGAGGGGCTAACCCTCCAGACGAAAGAAAGGAGGGCTGCCAATGAACGTTACATATTCGGACTTGTTCCAGTTATTAATATTCATTGTTGCCCTTGTCAGTCTGTGTTATCAGATTTTCAGGGACAAAAGAAAGTAGCCGCCACTACTGCCAATAGTGACGGCCAGACTGTAAAAAGTTTAGCTTAATTATTATTGAGGGTAGCCGCTTCTATGGTTTTCCCTTT